>Ga0058704_10001578_pt1 | contig 10610 bp, 12 predicted proteins | sample AgamicMgSfe_FD_71363 | JGI IMG/M metagenome (GOLD analysis project Ga0058704, IMG submission 71363) | Agave microbial communities from Guanajuato, Mexico - Mg.Sf.e | ecosystem: Host-associated > Plants > Phyllosphere > Phylloplane/Leaf | place: Guanajuato, Mexico | collected 2012-05-30 | reverse complement strand
GTTTATATTAGTAGCTAAATATAAAAAGCGCTAGTATACTTGATAGAGTTTATAAAGATAGAGAAATGTTACTATAAGTAATTGTTACGGACTCGGTGGGAGATGGACCGGCTATGACGACAGTACTAAGAAAATCTTCGCGGCGTGTACGTCTAAGCTGTTCCCGCTCCTGCCTCGAGACATTGTAGTTTTCCCAAACCTCACATCAAGATCAGAATGTCGAACCCAAAATCCTCATTCACGAACGAGCTTGCCCTCGGCGAAGCCCCACGGGGCCCGGCAAAGCCAAGAGTGATTGTGACCGGCGCCTCAGGCAAGCTTGGTCGTTCTACAGTCACCTACCTCGCCAACGAAGGCTGGGAGGTCATCTCAGTCGACACGAGACGTCCGGCAGGCATCAGCGAGGATGGCAAGAGCGGGCTGTTGGGCGCATACCGCCTGGTCGAGATTGACCTCGAGGACATGGGCAGCGTGCTGGAGACCTTCATGAGCACTGATATGGCATACTCGGGTATCCAGGCGGTGGTGCATCTCGCGGCTATCCCTTCGCCGGGTCAGACGAGTGCGAGTCGGCAGTTCAGGACGAATACCATGAGCACGTACAATGTTCTGGAGGCTTGCAGGAAGTTGAAGATCAAGAATGTGGTGTTGGCTTCTTCTGAAACGTTGATTGGGATACCTTTCGACCCGCATCAGCCTGCGTCGCTACCGGTCACTGAGGAGCATGAGAGGAGGCCGGAGAGTGCGTACTCGCTGAGCAAGCTCATGGGCGAGACGATGGCGGAGCAGTATACGAGGTGGGACCCGGAGCTCAAGATCGTCTCGCTGCGGTTCAGCAATGTTATGTTGCCGGCGGAGTATGCTACGTTTGAGGGATGGCAGCATGACCCGAAGCTTAGGTACTGGAACTGCTGGGTTCGTCCATCACCATCTTCCAACTTCACATACTTCACACGGCCAGACTGAGTTAACGATGTCGTACACAGGGCTACATCGATGCCCGGGACGGCGCCCAATCCGTCCAACTCTCCCTCAAGAGCGAGAAGAAGGGCCACCACCAGTACCTCATCGCCGCACCCGATACTTGCATGCGGACATCCAACGACGAGCTGGTCAAGGCGTGCTTCCCAAATGTCAAGTACAACGCCACACCCGGGCCGAACGATACGTTGTTGAGCATTGAGAAGGCGAAGAAGGAGCTGGGCTTCAAGCCGGCGTATAGGTGGCAGGATCAGGTGGGGAAGTAGGTCAATGAAGGCAACCATAGTTGCGAACCAACCAGCATACATGGTAGAATGCGACGGTTCTAGCGACGACAGAAGTTGCCTGTCGAAACAGCACGACCGCCTTCTAGCAGCCAGCCGCAGATAACATGCAACGATGTTCAACATGCCATGCAGCATTCCAAATGTTGTCTTGAACCGAACGAACACCAGGTCCTGTACTTACTTTGTGCTGATGCACCGCTGCACTTCTCCAGGCAATCCTCAGCTCTTCCGGCCACTAACGCCTCTCGTATTGATCAGCGCAGCTTTTCGCGTGAAGCGAGGTGAGTCTGAACGTAAGCGAGAAACTACAGCACTCCTGCCAACGACCCTTTTCTTTTCCTCTCTGTCTGCTTCATTTACCAAGAAATCGCTCCAGTGAGCATACAAGGAAGCTTATTTAGTTGCAAAACACCGTCTGGGTAAGACAACTGTACGACTATGAAGGAGAAGATTGAATACGAATGCGAGAAGCCTCTACGGGGAGGCATGAGCAGCTGGCATCAGGTGTGCCTGGAAGTTGATCAAGTCAACTACCACGCGGCTTCTCATACACGGGCTCGCCTTCGAACCACGTCGTGACTACACTCGCGCCCTCAAACTCGCCCCGGCTGAGGTCCTTGTCAACAGCGATGAAGTTCGCCTTTTTGCCCACCTCGATACTCCCCACCTCCCTCTCTCGCCCGACAGCTTCAGCACCAGCTAATGTCAGCATGCGGATTATCCGCTCACCGCCTACGGCCTTGTCTCCATCGCCTATCTGCTCGACTACTGCACCCATGCAGGGCAAGATATCTGGCTCTGCTCCAGCACCCCAATCGCTTCCGATCGTTATGTGCGCTCCGGCGGCACGCATCTTCGGAAAGTTCCAGTCCATTAGCCCTCCCGAGGCCTCAGTAACAGGATGCTTGAAGAAGAACGCCGGTGACATTTCGGCCGTGACGTTCAATGGCTTGAAGCGGGCGTACTCGTCGTCGTGGACGCCGCTGCAGTGCGCTATCTCGTGTTTGGGGCCGCTGGGGTTGGTTCTACGTGCAGCCTCGATGGCGTCGAGGGAGAGGCGCGTGCTGCCGTGACCCGTGCAATGAATCTTGAGCGTCATACCCTTCCCATCGTACACCCTGACTGCTTCATGCAAGTTCAGGATGAAGAGTTTCGACTCATCAACCTTGCCGTCATCCTTGAGGCCAGCGTGAGTATAGTAGGGAGCCAACGGCACACCGTCCAGGATGATCTTGACGAACCGTGTATCAATATGTTTGGACTTGAGGTCCGCTGCTTCTTCTAGGAGTTTGTGCAGCGTTTCAGTAATTTCCTCGGCAACCCATTCTGGGGCGTAGACAATATGCGTTTGAATATCTAATTTCAGATCTCCTTCCGCTTCCAGCTCGCGCAGACCGTGCAGAACGAGGGAATTGGCGGAAGCCTCTTGACAGCTGGTGACGCCTGCTCGGTGAAGCATGTGCTGTCCTTCCCGCAGGACTCGCTTGATGTGTGATAGTCGTGGCTGTGGCAGCGTCGTCGCCACCTTGTTCATGGCGTTCTCGGCGAGCTCGCCTGTCAACTTTCCAGTCTTCGGGTCTCGGAAGTACATGGCACCTTGAACTTCTGGCTCAGATTCCACATCGTAACCGGCTCGCCGCAGTGCCTCGGTGTTGAGGTAGGCGCTGTGAGCGGCGCCGGCTCGGATGACTACGGGTGTGTCTGGGTAGTCTTTGTCTAGCTGCTCGCGGTCGAAGTTGTCGATGGCGTAGGTATGGCCGACGAGCCAGTCCTCATTGGCATGAGCGTACTTGCACAAACACTGCCCTTTCTTGATTTCGTCGGCCAAGTTGGACATGTTGAGGCCTTCTCCAGGGAGGCGGATTTGGGAGGTGCTGGCTATGCCGGACATGAGGAGGTGGACGTGGGCGTCGTGAATGCCTGGCATGATGAATTGGCCTTTCAGGTCGTGGACGGTGAGGTGTTCTCGTTGAGCTTTGGCTACTATCTCTGCTGTGGATCCGATGGCCGCGAAGAGGCCGTCTGGTCCGACAATGAAGGCTTCCGCGCATGATTGATGGTCGTTAACGGTGTATATGCGGCCTTTGATGAATGCAAGACTGTTGTCCGGTGAGTTTGATGAGATGATGAGAGGCATGTTGATGTCGCAGAGACCTAGGCAACAGAATCCGGTTGGTGACAAAAGGACTGGCTAGTCGAGGATAAATCAATGTAACAAACGATGTAGCTTGAACGGGAACATTGCGCTAAAGCTACTAGTGATGCCTTTCATTTTCCGCGTCAGAGAGATAAGCAGTCATGTAGGAGCCACCCGGACTAGATAGCCGCGGAATAGCAGGATGTAGGTGACGAAGACCAAGGTGAGGTAGGCGAGGAGAGACAGCTCCTCCTCAATGGCGGGGTACATATCTTGGCCTAGCATTATACGAGACCAAGACTTCGTTCTCTATACCGATCAATCATACTCGACGAAGGTGCCGGGTTTTGTGGCGATTGGCGAAGACGTTGCGCAGTCTGATTAACCGGTCAATGCTGCTGGGCGCCCGGCTCACTGCAAACACTACAAGCTCAAAGCAGCAGAATGCCATCAGCGCGGAGCATTTTGTTCATGGTGTTCAAGTTGAAGGCGACGTACTATCAGTATTGCTGCTGCCGAACATGATATTGGATGCGGGTCATGACTAAGTTCGAGATAAATCTTGCATCACCTGCATGCTCTAGCAGGTGTGGTGAGCATAGACATCCGACTTTTCGCTACTCCATCATGAAGGCAGCACTGGAGGAAAGAATTAAGAGCGATGGCAGCGTCTTCTCTGTCTCACTCACGGGTGTGTCCCTAAAGGTCTAGTGGTCTGTCTCATCGGCTTGGATCGATCGAAGGCCGCCGCCTGTGAGTACAGAAGGCTGAAGCAGGTTGAGCGGCCAAACTAGAGCATCTGCCAGCTCGCCGAAGCGTAACTTCTCTCCTGTACTGGGTTGAGTGTGTTGAAGAGACGGGGGATTCTCTAAGCAGGGGTGTCACGAAGCTTCGGTAAGTGTATGGCTCGAGCGTTGTTGCTGTATCTCGCCGCGTGAACCGCTCTTCCAGTGGCGTCTTGACGCGTTCCTTGCTACAAATACCCGGTCTGTACTCACACAAAAATCTCAAGAACAAGTCCGCAGGTATTGAAGAAATGTGTCGCCGAAGAAACGTACTCTCCAGGAGCTCCCACAACCCGTGGGTAAACGCATGCGCATGTCAGACACCGAACTTGAGGACTTGGACAAGGCGAAGCTCAATGCGAGAATCCGGGAACTGGAAGACAAGTGGAGAGACTTCAGCAGCAACATTCCGCCGCTGTTGCCGTATCAGATGCCCAAGCCGCTTCGGCAAATACGCTATCTGAGGCGCAAGCTCACGAGAAGGCGGAGAATGCGCGGAAAGTGATGATCAAAGGCATCAAGAAACAGATGGTGGTACGCTTCCAGCATTCCGTATCCTGTCAGTCAATGGTCAAGTGCTTACCGCGATCGCGCAGTGCAAACCCTCGTGCAAGACCAACAATGCGAAGTTCAGCTACTCGTCCGCGCTTCACTCGAAACTGGTCTTCGATGTGCTGACCAAGCAGCCTGCCGACGCGAAGAAGATGAGGAAACAGCTCTCGTTCACGCCGGCGCAGTTTGAGGAGGAGATCGCCGAGGAGGACGTTGACGCGAGTGCGCGGTACAGCAATCTTCGCCTTACGGGCAAGAGTGTAACGATGTGGTGGAACGAGGAGGACCAGACGTTAACTGTCGGCGGGTCGTATGGTACAGGATTGTAAGTACATGCAGCCAATGGACTGCATTCTGGGACCCTAGGTTCTTTGACCGCAAGCGCTACATCTGAGCTATTAGTCTGACCGGTTTCGACCAGTCTGTCTCTCTCATCAGAGATCCATATCAACTTCATAAGAAGCCATGACCTTCTTTCCGCGGCGCGAATTCCCATATTACGCTGAGCGCCTATCAGAATGGGGGCAAAGATCCGTCAGCTTCCTGCTTAGCTTCCTTCAAGAAGAGGCAACGGAAACCTCTACATACTATGGCGATATGTCTCAAACCCGCAATAAAGACCTTCAGAGGCTCCAGTATAGCATCGACATGTACTTGGGTCCATGGTACCCTGAATCCAGAGACCCTAGCTGCATCGGTTGGCTGGGACGTACTGTGAGCTCGAACAGTGCGAAAGGGCAGATCGCCGTCCGATGCAGACTTCCGAGGCAACTCGTGGTTCCGCATCGGTAACCGCTGGTCCTGTTGGTGGAGACGTGTCCTGCAGCGCCGAAGCTGGGAGAACGGCTCCCTGCAGACTGCGCAGAAGGATAGCCTCGACTGTTATTGCGCAATGGGGCTATCACGTAATCCATCATCTGCATACTGAAAAGATACGGATGCGTGGGAAATGTTGCCACGAGGGAACCGTATGCGTGGCCTTTCGAGGTGTGGACAATATATGAGACATGGTTCGGTGGCTGGGTGAGAGGCATTCGTTGCGCAGAACCTCCGTGAAGTATTCTGAGGCCTCGTTCTTCCTATCAATCCTCTGGAAGTAAGAAGTGCAACTGAACGTTTCCGCAGCCGTTGTGATAGTCTTTCCTCCACTGTGCCAAGACAGAAGGCTTCAGCGCCTTGAGATGCATGACTTTCCGTCCGAGCATGAAACGGCTTGGTGCTCGGGTGAGGCAGTCTGCTGTGAACATGACTGGGTGGCAGCGCAGGTTTCTGCCTCGTCCATACGTCCGTGGTGGCTCAGGCGAGAAGAAGACGGCTCGTTGCAACTCGGATGAGCCGTCGATGACCGACGGAAACTGCCTGCTCACACGCTGCGATCGCAAGATGTCTTCAAATGGCACGCGTAGCAGGATGTATTCGAACAACTCGAATACCGCGACTAGATGCTGCCCCGCTATGGCTATAACAGTTCCTGGCAACGGCATGCTGCCTGTGCGTGGCGGACTATGCATTATGTCTTGCAACCTTGTGGAGTCTCGATGTAGGTGGTTGTTGCACGCGACATCACATCGCACCTGCTACTGTGCCGTACGAAAAGGTCGATAGTCTGGATCTGACTCAACTTCCGAAGTTATCTGACTATCTGTCATTGCTAGGGTGGCCTTTGTACCACTTCGCTCATGTCGCATATCATAAGCAGAGGGGATGCTTTCGTAACAGAGTCACTGCCTATACTCAACATTTACCGATGACAAGTATTTGCGAACATGAACAGCACGTGGTAGCCTGGTCGGCTAATCAGTAGCTCTGGAACATACCCACCTTTCGCGACACATTGGGACAAGTGAAGAAGTGAGTGACACGGGAGTGCTAGAACCGATGAGCGTTCCAGATTGTCATGAGTGGCTTGGCAATATCAACCTAATCTTTCGCGAAATCAACTGTTCGAATTCAGTAGCTCGCCAACAGTGCACCGAACGCCCTTTATCTTCTTGATATCTACTTCTCCATGTTCTTCATAACTCACCGCAAAGCCTCATCCGCCACGGCCTTGCTCTGCAACTTCTCACATCCATCCTTGTTCCTCGGATCAATCATTGTCACAAGACTTGGGTCGCCCATCAACGGACCCGCCTGTTTCCCATACATCTGCCTCGCCACCGCATCGGTAATGTACGGCGTGCTCTTCTCTACCACTTCGTAGGAGACTGGACGCTCGTGGTGGCAACACTTGATGTCCAGCATACCGAAGCGGACCGTATTGACTTTGACGGTCTCGTTCCCTGCCACGTATTCTCAATGCCGAGCGGCATCAGAACGACCGTAGTGCGGTGGTCTGGCGGACCGCATTCGACGTCGTCGTAGGTCGTCATGGTGCCTGACTTCGTAGCGCTGTACTGCTCATTGGTATACCACTCGCGCGGAATAAAGTTCTCTTTCGCACGCTCCTCGGGGTACTCATCATTCACCTAGCGATCGCTCGCCGTGCGCCAGTCTACATACTTCTGCCACCACTGCTTCGTCCTGGCTACCCAGTGATCCACCAACGCCTGGACCGTAACTTGCTGCTTACCACTTGGCGCGACCATCTTTTGACACACATCACTCTTTAAAAATTTTCGCGAGTCAAGTGCTTGGGTGTGGTATTGTCGCCGGTAGCAGCGGCGCTAAATCCTTATGAGCCGCTTGGGAGCCGTCGAAGGCGTACGTATGCTCGTGCTGGAGGATGGAGGACTCCCATACCATCTGGAAGTAGGTTGTCTTGCAGTTCTTGACGTTGGCCGGTGTGAGAGAATCTAGAGCGGTGGGGCAGTCGCAGAGCGGACGATCGGAATGGGCGGCGCAGTTAGAAGCAGCGACGATCTTTACACTGTCGTGTAGGTGCTTGATAGTTTGCTTAACCATGCGGATCTGGATGCCGTTGGTGGACAGGTTGTCTGCAGACATGGAGGATGCCTTGCGCTGTTGACTGGCTGCGACGGTGTTGATGCGGTTCCCGGAATGGTATATCAGACCGAAAGCTGACGTGGTGTGACTTAGTACGCGATGCAAGAACATCGCTGCTTCGAGAGTGATCTGGTACTCAAGTGATAGATTGGTGTGCGGGCTAGCTGGGCTTTCGTAGTTCCACCAAGATGCGGCAAGGCTGGCGCTTGAGTGTCTCCTGTGTCTCGTAGTTTCTGCAACACATTAAGTCGACGAGTCACTTCTACCTACAACCACATCTAACAAAGCCAGCAACCACTTGCAAGATACGCAAGAGCCAACGTATCACCTGCGAAGAGCCGCTGCTCAGAAAGCTCACCTCCTCGACGCCTGCCTCAGCATCTCCTCCGCTATTACCCTGTTCTCATCTCGCTCCTGTCCAATATCATTGCACGCATTGACCGCTCTAAAGACATCCGGCACGAGCACCTTCTGTGCACCATACATGCCGAAGAACCTCTTCGCTATCTCCTGTGTAAAGTACGGCATACCTTCCTTCACCGCATGCTGCGACACTGGGCAGTTGGGATGACACTCCTTGATGCTGGCAATGCGGATCTGCAGCGCACTGACCTTGGCGTTCTCGTTACTTGCTGCCACCTCGCACATAACAGGCATCAGGGTGATCGTGGTGTGATGACCTGGCGGCCCGCACTCGAAATCCGCCGTTGGGACAGTAGAGCCTGCGATGATGTGTTTCTGCTGAAACTCCAGGAAGCATAGGTGCTCGAGAGCGTGACCTTTCCGAGACCCGGTAGTCTGGTCGAGCTCCTTATCCCAATGCTCCCACGCCGTCGTCACATTGCCATACTTCTCACGCCAATCAGTCACGCGCGCGATCCAGAAGTCGAGCATACTCTGCACAGTCGCTTGCAACCTGCCGCTGGGCGCAAAAAGTTGCCTTAGGATGCCATCTCGCAAGAACGCCCGAGCGAACCGCTTCGGTGTTACGCCTTCCGCCGCCACAAACGCCTGGTGTGAAGCCTGCGAGCCGTCGTAGTTAAAAGCATGATCTTTGGCGGAAAGGAGAATGTTCTCCCATATGTTGACGAAGTAGTCGGTCTTGCATTGCTGTATTTCGAGTGGCGTAAAGGCGGCGGGTGCGGCAGGGCATCTGCATATAGGCAGTTGTGGATGTGCAGGACACTGTGAGTTACCGATGACTGTGATGCTGGCGTATAGTTCGTCGATGATTTGCTGCGAGGTGCGGCTTCGAAGACCGAGGGCGTTGTCGGAAGATAACACTACTGAGGTCCATTGTTGTTGCTTGACTATGAATTTATCTTGTTGCGTCGTGACAGCAGAATCCCTCCGGAGATCGAGATCGGTGTTGGAACACAACACTACTGAGGACCAATCTCGTTGCATGATTATAATCGTATATTGCTGCTTCGTAACAATGGGATTGATCTTAATGACCTGGACCGGGTGTATCGCTTGTAACGATGGATGAATAGAAAAATTCGAGGTAACCCAGTACTGAGACGGACGTGCAAAGCTGTCGTGGACTTATGTGCAGCTCAGTCTTCGAGCGCCAATGGTTGAAACATGAAGGTTGACACCTCGCTACGTGCTGTAGGAGTCAATGACGAATTAGATGTCTCGGTGTTTGCCTGTAGTAACTCCTGACAAGATTGGCATGCACTGGCAAACATGTGCCAGTCGTTGGCGGTGACAAATCAGGCCTCATACCTGTACCGTAACAGCCATTGCATTCCAGGAGGACCCTGAGCGAATGTCCGGGTTATGAGATTCCCAATAGCCTTCTTCCCGTGTCCTTCGCGCTGGGGTTGCCCAGTAAGTGCAAGCGGCGACAGGACAGCACCAGCGTATGCTTTTCTCCGAGTGGCGAAGGCGGTTGCGCGATATCTTATTGCACAGATCTCGGATACGCTTATCGCTCTTTGACATCGTATTCCCCATCACGACATCTCGGGACACCCGAGCAGTAAGCGTGAAGCTACCGGATCGTCGGTCCGTGTGCTATGTATGTCGAGAGGGCCTAGGTGGTAGCGGGGGTGGAGTCACGATGGTTACCTCTTGTTGCGTGTAGCTGAGAGTCGCCATCGAAGCTGAGTTAATGGCCAATCGATATCTCATGAAGGCAATGACCATATGGAGACGATAGAACGAGAGAGGATTCGTCTCTATGGAGCTTGACGAACCCAACGACGTGGCCAGTTGCAGGCTCAGGTCACTCCAACTTCGACTCCAACCTCGACTCCCCTGACCAAACATTAGCAGCTCCAAGTTTCGAGATCCTCTTCCAAGTTCAGACAGCTCTGGACATCAGTAGTATCTGGCTTCCGGGGAAGCAGCGCCTACGGAGGTACTCCAAGCCTTATGCCATCTTCGTCTCGTATGTGTAACGTGGGGTGTGTATAAGCATGCAGTAGTTTCATCGGGAGTGGATCCACGCGGTCAACACTACATGTAGACGGTTTGGTTTGCGCAATCGAAACAGCCTCCGCTGTTCCGCTCAACCCAAATATCCGCATTGGGGGCAAGCCCGCTCCTGCCTTAGGCTCGGCTCTCGGATTTGAGCGGAGGAAAGGAGGAGGCATCCGCGGTCCCGAAGCTCTGGAACCCACCGCGCGACCCTGCCCGTACAATCGGATCTCGGGGCATCGGGCTTACAAATGCTTAGCTAGCGACAATTTCTAGCTGCATTTAATATAGGCATAGTCAATCCATTGGCTACAACGCTCAGTTTTTAAGGTTCCATCGTTGCATCAGACGTCAGCTCGGATTACCTCCCCGAAAGCAGACCCGCTGGAGCGGAGACGATCCTGCGGACCTCAGGAGGCACTTCCTAACAAGAAGCGTCCGGGGCAACCGCTTTGACAGGAACCCGCTTGCGACCAGAATCGCCGCTGGTTGACA
>Ga0058704_10001577_pt1 | contig 10615 bp, 8 predicted proteins | sample AgamicMgSfe_FD_71363 | JGI IMG/M metagenome (GOLD analysis project Ga0058704, IMG submission 71363) | Agave microbial communities from Guanajuato, Mexico - Mg.Sf.e | ecosystem: Host-associated > Plants > Phyllosphere > Phylloplane/Leaf | place: Guanajuato, Mexico | collected 2012-05-30 | reverse complement strand
AACCAGAAGTTCATCGCATACCCCATCTCCAAGGCATCATCGCGATCAACACCATCCAAATCGCTCGTCAATTGGATCGCGGAGCTGCGTGTTCGGGATGAAAATGATCCTGATCTGACACCTCCACCGACTGATTGGACGAACACGGTACCCAAAGAACGCTTTGCTGGTGCATTTCAGGATTGGACGTTCGGGTTTCTCAATGTTCCTGAACTCATTGATCAGACGGATAAGGTGTATGAGTATCCGATGTGCGACAGGACTCCCTGTGAGAGATGGAGTTTCGGGCGCCTGACATTGCTGGGTGACGCCGCTCATCCGATGTATCCCATCGGTTCAAACGGCGCATCGCAAGCGATCTTAGACTCGGCCAGCCTCGTCCGCGAACTCCTGACCTGCGGAAGTCTGAACGATATCCCCACAGCGCTTCAGCGATATCAAGACGACCGTCTCCCGACTACGGCGAAGATAGTCATGGCTAATCGCGGCAATGGGCCTGATCACGTTATGCAGGTTGCTCATGAGCGGGCGCCGGATGGATTCAAGCACATCAACGACGTCATTCCACAGGATGAACTGGAAGGGATAGGTCTAGCCTACAAGAGAATTGCAGGCTTTGAGATCGACAAAGTGAATGAGCAGGCCGCGAAGTCCGAAGGCACGGCGGAAAGATTGGGACTGAAGTCGCCTAGGGCGTGGACGGTGAATGGGCCGGATCGTCAATGACAGCTTTGAGGTGTCGCTGAAGCGCTGTTCTTCGCTAGTAATAGTTTCAGGTAAGCGTTGGCCGCCATTATGAGTCCTGCAAGCAGGCTGCTCCGAACAACTCCTAGGAAGCCCGGATGATCAAGACGAAGGCGGTCATAGGTAGGAGATTGAGATAGCAGTCTGATCGGTGCGGGTTAGCATACTGTCTTGTGGTGAGAGTATCCTTGGCGGAGGGCGCGATGGGTTACTCAATCACAGTGGCGATTTGCATCCTGTCGGGAACATCTGTCGCTGTGCCTGTGGAGTTCATCTCGTTCGTCAACGATACGAGGGTCTGGATAAGGGAAGCACAGCAAGAAGGAATGGTCTTATACCATCACCCCGTGATCTCGTTTCTCTCGCTTCCATTGCTCGTTGGTAGTTTTGGCGCACGTATCTCCAAGTTCACGGTCGCTGCTCGCGTTATCTGAGCTCCTATAAGAAAACTAGATGCCGGGTCACTGCGCTGCAGGCAGAGTCCTACTATGCATTGTAAGCTTCTACCGTACGCAGTGATAGCGGATCTACGCAGGGTATTTGCCTCGATATGCAATTTCCGAGACACCACCGACAGCTTGGTAAGCTTCAATGCAACTTATTGGCAAACTCTTGCGTCTCCCTCTACTATGTGGCTGCTCTGAATGTTTCTTTCACGCATGTCGGAGTTGAATCGGCAGTAGGGGGTACCTCGACTCGAAGTGTTTCCGGTGGAGCGGAACGGCAAACGCGTGCCTGCCCGCTTGGCTTCGCTTCCGCTAGTTCGGCGCGCAATAGTAGTGGTACGGAGATTGCTGCGTCTGCCGACGACAGCGCGATGGGAAGCGAGGAAGGAAGTTGCCAACCCTCTCGCCAGACGCCGCTTGCCCTCAGCAAAACCGCATGATGTAGCACACTTCAACACGTGCAAGACCATCTTCTTCTGCCATCTTGCACCTTGTATCTGACCCTTACTCTTGCATGCTACATCAGCCATTGCACCAATCAGCAAAGCTTTGTTTACCAGGAGTAGCCCTCGGATTCACATGACATCTGCAATCGCGAAACACAGCTTCGGTCTCGATCCTCGCAACTGCGCCGGGCGATAGTGAATACTTGCAGCACTGAGCTGGGCTCTGCCGCCCAGCCCATGCGCCGTGCAAGATGAGCGACTTTATCAAGAGACTGTGTTTCTCTTGCTGTGGTGGTATGAGCTCGATACCTACTTGGCCTGAATATGCTTCACGTGCTGACTGGTTCTCCCTACAGGCCGCTCGAAAGTAGACTACGACAATGTCCTCGCCGATTCCGAACGAGAGGCTGTCGCCGACCTCCTCAACTACCTCGAAAATGTACTACATACCCACCACCTCACACACTGCTTGGACATATTGCACAACTTCCGCGCAAGACTCGATTTATATACACATGCTGACTTGGGTGGACGTGGACAGAGAGCTGAAACGGACTTCTTCTCCGGCGAGCCGCTTGCGGCATTGAGTACGCTGGTCTACAGCCAAAACATCGACCTACAGCGGAGTGCTAGCTTGACGTTTGCGGAGATCACTGAAAGAGGTAGGAGCACCCCAATGTATAAGGGGCGAGGACGGGGGCGTCAGCTGATGTATGCGTGGCAGATGTACGACCGGTTGACCGCGCCACACTTGAACCCATCCTCTTCCTTCTCGAAAGCCCGGATATAGAAGTCCAGCGAGCTGCTTCAGCAGCGCTGGGCAACCTCGCCGTAGATGGTGCGACCATGCGCATACATGTTGCTTACAGGCCTCACTGACTTCTCTCAGGCTCGAACAAAGTGCTCATCGTCTCCCTTGGCGGCCTCACACCTCTCATCCGCCAAATGAACAGTCCGAACGTTGAAGTCCAGTGCAACGCAGTCGGATGCATCACCAACCTCGCTACACACGAAGACAACAAGGCGCGCATTGCACGCTCTGGCGCTCTGGCACCTCTTACACGATTGGCGAAGAGTAAGGATATGCGCGTACAGCGGAACGCAACTGGAGCATTGCTGAACATGACACATTCCGACGACAACAGGCAACAGCTAGTGGCGGCAGGCGCGATCCCGGTGCTGGTGAGCTTACTGAGCAGTCCGGACACAGATGTGCAGTACTACTGCACCACGGCACTCAGCAACATTGCTGTAGACAGCGCGAACAGGAAACGACTAGCGCAGACCGAGACGAGGCTGGTGCAGAGCTTGGTACACTTGATGAAAGGCCAGGCGCCGAAGGTGCAGTGTCAGGCAGCGCTTGCGCTCAGGAATTTGGCAAGCGATGAGAAGTACCAGCTGGAGATTGTCAGAGCAGGAGGTCTACCGCCATTACTCAGCCTGTTGCAGAGCAGCTACCTGCCGCTCATACTTTCCGCTGTGGCGTGCATACGGAACATCAGCATACACCCGATGAACGAATCGCCGATCATAGACGCTGGATTCTTGCGACCTTTGGTGGATCTGCTTGGTTCGACGGACAATGAGGAGATACAGTGTCACGCAATTTCTACTCTACGCAACTTGGCAGCGTCTTCGGACAGGAACAAGCAGCTTGTGCTGGAGGCAGGAGCAGTGCAGAAGTGTAAGGAGCTTGTGCTGGACGTGCCATTGAGCGTGCAGAGCGAGATGACTGCGGCCATTGCTGTTTTGGCGCTTTCGGACGATCTGAAACCGCATCTGCTGGACCTGGGGGTCTTCGACGTGCTGATTCCGCTTACGGAGAGTGAGAGTATCGAGGTGCAGGGCAACAGCGCCGCTGCACTTGGCAATTTGAGCAGCAAAGGTAAGCTAACAGCATCACATTGGCGTCATGCGCGTGCTAAGCTAATAGTCAAAGCAGTCGGCAACTACTCCCTCTTCCAGTCCTCTTGGTCCCAGCCATCTGGTGGCATCCATGGCTACCTAGCCCGCTTCCTGAACTCTGGCGATCCGACTTTCCAGCACATTGCTATCTGGACCTTGCTTCAGCTTCTGGAGAGCGATGACGCTAGTTTGATCCAGACCATCAACCAATCCAAGGATGTCATGGAAGTTGTGCGTGACATCAGCAGAAGGGAAGTTGAAAGTGAAAACGAGGCAGACACGGCTGAGAGCGAAGACGGCGAGGCTGAGGTTGTGGCTTTGGCGCGACGATGTCTCGAGATCAGCTCAGGTGGCGGTTCGAGCGATAGCGTCTCAAAGGGTAGTTATACACCTTCGAACAAGACCTAGTATGTTCGAGGGAGTGAGCGATTAGGCATTAGCAACAATGGGAATGGGTGGCAACACGACGAGAAAGCAGAGCTTTGTCAGAAACAGGGGACGGAGGAGGAGAAGCTCTTTCAATTTTGGCATTTGAGACCGGCGCAGTGAACACACAAGCGACGAGAGCAGGCGATGGCGTTCAGAAGGAGTTAACGACCGGCTAGATGCGCATGGCCGATGACGTGGGGGTTTAATGCTTGCATACTGTTTCTGCCACGGCATTACTGGCGACTAGCGGATACCATTTTAGTTGTACTCTTCTTCTGTCGGTATTGTCTGGAAATGAGAGATGTGTTCCTTCGACCTGTGCTTTGAAGTAGCACACCTTGATAACTTTCCGCCGCGTGCGTTCGTGACGAGAGACAAGAGACTACCTTACTTAGACCCATAGCTGGCACCTTCTTGCCACAGCAAGGTACGCCGAAGAGACAATACTTGGCGCTATGCCCACTGGGAAGCGGCATAAGGTATCTAGGGACTGTTGATTGCTTGAAAGTGCTCATCGGAAATCAGCATTCACTCTCTCTGCGGCAGAAGCATTGCAGCGTTATAACTGCTTTTGAGAGCGAGCGTACTCCGCTTCGTTGCATTGAACCTGCTCTTCTCTTCTTAAGAAGCTGTGGACTTTATGCACTGATTGATTAGCTGCCGGGACGACGTAGCACTCAGTGGCCACCATTGATGTTTTACAATTTTGATCTACGAATAGTCTGCGACGGCTTCATTCAATTGCTTATATAAAGTGTACCAAGTCACAATGCCACCAGCGCCGTCGCTAATATCCAACTCGTTCATCTATACACGTTCCGCTATGATGCTGAAGTCCTTCATGGTCGATCAGCTGCTTGCTCGCCATCAGCGGAGAGTGCAACGCCTACTTCGCCCTTCTTCTCCTCTTGATTCACAAACACGAAGGATAAAACGACCACCAGAGCGCCGACCCAGTATACTGGACTCGCAGTCTGCGAGTTGAGAACAATTTGACCAATCAAGGACAATGGTATCGTCATGCTGAGACCAACCGTAACCACGATTGGCGAGGTGAGCAAGACAGCGTATGCCCACGCCAGATCAGAACAGAGACTCGCCATGCTGTTCGATAAGATGATGGTAGTGACCCAAGTGCTTGGCGGCAGCTCGAAGCGCTCGATGCCAGTAAAGTGCAAGATGATGAAGCCCGGCCACATCATCAGTACGTTGACAAGTCCGACGAAACCAAAGAATACCGGCATGTTAACCCGTGACTCGTCGTCGATGCGCTTCTTCATAAAGACCGCATAGAGCCCGTACATGATCGCACTGATGAACGCGAGGGCGTCGCCAACGGCGATCTCTTTTAGCGTCTTCTCCGGGAAGTCGCCACGATGCTCGTCGTCCGTGTTGTTGCCTGTGAGGTCGATACTCGAGATGAGGATAATACCAGTCAATGACGCGAGAACCCCGAGAAGCTTGCGCAGTGTGAACTTCTCAACGCCGAATATGGCGCCGAAGATGAGAGTGAAGACGCTGCTCGTGCTCGTCAAGATGGTCGAAGACGCTACAGTCGTGTACTCCAAGCAAGCAGCGACGAAGTAGTTGGCCACAAACCAGATGGTGCAGAACTCGAAGCTAAGCTTCGCGATCTCCAGGAGTGTAAGCGGAGCTGAGTGAGCACCATGTGCCGCTGAAGCACTTTTGAAGCTCAGCACCTGGCTGTCTTCCATCGCCTCGCCCAACAGCAGCTCCTGAGACGCGCTGTTAGACTGCCGTCTCCGCCTGCTGCGTGGACTACCGGTGTAGCTCGCGCCATCTACGTCCTCCTCTTGCTTGACAGGCGCATATCTTTGCCTGAGGCCGTGCCGGAATTGATCCCAAGACTGTCGAAACTCTTCAGGGTGCCGGTACGCTTTCTGTAGCAGAATGGGTACAAGGGGTACAATGAAGAAGCTGGTGTTAACATACGTCACAAAATACGGCTTGCTGTATGTGTTGTCGGCGAAGATGGTCTGTCGTACGTTAGCTCAATGACAATCGCGCCTTGAACACCATCCTACGCACACTGGCAAGAAAGTTGCTCGCTGTCCACAGAACTACCGTCAACGCCAGTAGCAGTAGTCCAACCGCACGCCTCCATTTCGCCCAGCTCTTAGACGGGCCAACAGTGCTTGCGCGACTTGACGGTTTTGCTCCACCAGTGCCGTTCACACCATCAGTAGCGAAGCCTGCAGCAGCGGTGCCGGGTACAGGAGGCTCCAGGCCAGACATTATTCGGGGTTGTTGCTAGGGTGGGTACGCTTGTTCGATGGTAAACGCAAAGACGCTGTCTCTGCTGTAACAATACACGGCTGCCGGTTCCATGGGCTGCGCAGCGATAACAAGGCTGATGAGGGTGCGAGTTGCCTCCGCGTGATATGGTAACTCGTCAGGCGCATTCATGATTTCGCGCGCGTTGGAATCTCGGATAGATCGACTTCCATCCGAATCATTGACACTCGATGACTAAAGTCCTGGTAAGGCCATATGCCACTCAGCTACTCCGTACTTTCAAGATCAACCTTCCCATAACCATCACCCTTGGTAAAGCATGACATGCCTGACGGGTGTACCAGATGGCATCGACTGATCAGAATGGGCTGGTCAGCATCCCGGTCATAGATATCCAGCCATGCAACCCAGAGGCTCCTCAGCAACTGTTGGACGCGGCGAGTGAGTATGGCTTCGTCTTCGTCGAAAACAACGAGAGTGGCATTGAGCCGGAGGCGATTGACCGAATGTTTGAGCTCTCACAAGCATTCTTCGCGGCGCCAGTGGAGGTGAAAGAAGAGGTCTCGATCTCCTCCAACAAAGCAGGCAAGAACTTCGGCTGGCTCAGTCGTGGCGTCGAGAAGCTGGATCCGACGACGCAACAGAGACCCGATGTGAAGGAAGCTTTCAATATTGGTGAGCCAGTCGACGGCCAGTTCCAACAGCCCATGCCGAAACAGCTAGAATCACATGTGGAGACAATGATCGACTTTCAGCGCAGATGTCATCAATTGTGCCAGGCTATATTGCAGTAGTTTGCCATAGCTCTCGGCGTCGACAAGGACTGGTTTGCAGCCCGGCACGATCAGTCCAAGATGCTGTCGAGTAGTGTATTTCGTCTGCTGTATTACCCGCAAGTTGATGGCATGGAAGACGGCATTGACATCCGAGCGGGAGCACATAGCGACTACGGAAATATCACGCTGCTCTTTCAGCAAGCCGGTCAACCAGGCTTGGAGATCCAGACACCAGGCGGAGACTGGGCGCCCGTGCCGGTCGATCCAATGCGGCCACTTGCCGGCTCCTTGAACGGCGGCATGCTGGACAAGCGGCCATTACCGATTCTCGTCAATATTGGCGACCTGCTCGAGGACTGGACAGCAGGCTTGCTCAAGTCGACGAAACACCGTGTCATTTTTCCGAAAGATGGTGGCGGTGACCGCTACTCAATAGCGTACTTCTGTCACCCACTTGATGATGCGCTGCTAGAGCCCGTACCTAGCGTGCTTGTAAAGGAGCATGCGTTGAAGTCGGACAAGCGGCTGGCTAGGCATGGCAAGCTCATCACAGCCAAAGATCATCTGATGGCACGACTAGCAGCAACGTACACAGTGAAATAGGCAGACGTATGCAGGGCACGTACGTAGCATTTCAAAGCGCTAATGCAACGGTGGCGCTACTGACGAACAGTACAGTAGCTCTGCGAGTGCACTTTGTTGTGTTGAGAGGTGCTGAATCTGCTGACGGAAAGATCAAGCATATGTCTTTCGTGCGTCAGCTTGACGTCACCTGAGATCTTGGGTTGCGAGGCTGACCGTGGCGTGTACATATGCTACAGCCTGTGTTGCTACGGAGGGATGGCACTGGGGATAGTATCGGGTTTCACTACTGCGTCCCGGTAACGTGTTCAAACTCTGAAGTGCCTAGAAGTTTCCATAGCAGTGCGATGGCGGGTAATCTCCTGAAGAGCAAATTCCATACACCCTCCAACTCTACCCTTCATTGAGACCACAACCGCCGATACTATAGCGTAGATCCGCCTCGATCTTATCGAGATGCCTTAGCTGGCCACTAACCCTGATACTGACCCTCAGTGCTGTCTTGTTGTGGAGTCGACGATCACTGGCCCAATCAAACGCGTGCAAGCTCTCTCCGAACCCAGCAACTATCTCCTCTTCGTGAGCGTACCAATGACATGAGGTATCGTATCATACTTGCCCTCTCCCTCACCCGGCCGCAGTCTCACCTCCTCCCAGTCGCCCGCTTGCAGCAGCCACTCATCCGTCGGCCTAGTAATATCGCAGCCATTGAAGAATGTTGGCCAGATCATGTTGACGCCCTCTGCATACAACGTTAGCAATCATCCACTTCCAGGCTACGTCTCGGGGACTACACTCACTCTGCCAGTAACCAACGATGTCACTCTGGTACTTCGTCTTCACGTGCTCGTATACCAGCCATTGCCCACCAGGCTTCAGGTACGGGTAGAGGTCCTTGATGATCTTCTCTGGTGTTGGGATACTACATAGGCATTGGACAGTGATGATGGTGTCGATGCTGCCCTTCGGGATACCACCCTTGGTTGCCAACTCTTCAGCGCCACAGCCAACGACCTCATAGATATCACCGAGTCCCGCCTTAACAGCATTTGCCCTTAGCGCCTTATGCATACCTGGATTCGGCTCAACACCATAGATCTTAGTAATGTCCTTGTTATTCGCCTTAGCAAACAAATAAAGCCACTCGCCACTCCCAGGTCCGATATCCATGCACACACCACTGGCACTGTTCCTCAGCAACGGCATGACTTTCGGCGCTGCATTCTCTCGAGATAGAGGGCCGAAGAAAGCCCAAAAGCGTGCAAACCAGGCATCCTTGAAGTCGTCGAAGGACTGGAAGGGTTTGAAGTCGAAGCTCAGGACCGACTCGTAGATGGTTGGGATGATGTAGAAGGCTGAATAGGACAGGAGAAGTAAGGGCCGGAGAAGGTTGGTTGGACCTGATTGTTGGGTTGGTTCTGGCATTGTGATTGCAGGGGCCTGTGCCAGTGGGAGTGGTGTGAAGGTTTGCTGTTCAGAAACGCTCAGATAGTGGACCAGAGCCTTGGTGTCGGGAGCCTTCACGCTCCTCTCCTTCTAGTAGGATATGTCACTTCTCGTGTTCAATGCGCTTTCCCAATGCGCTGTCACAGTTGCTATGGGAGATGTTAGTGAATAAATACTAACAGAAACACGAAGCGCAAAAAAGAATCCAAAGTCAATGGCTTTTTTGCCCCGCACTGCGCAAACCCATTTTGCGAGAACGGTCTCGCCTTGTCCTCGGCTACACTTACTTTAAGCAGCAAAAACGCCTCGAGGCCATACGAGAGGTGACAAGGGCAGTAGATTCGCTGAATATGGCTAGGTGTCTCTACCTATAGCAAGCGTGAGAGGGCAGGGTGCCTCGGCCAACCTCAGGCGCTGAGCCAATGCTACTTTCATTACCAGCAAGCTCCCAAGCCATGCCCAATCAACGACACCGTCCACACTTCATCCAGGCTCGGCGCTAGAAGGTGATAGCTCAAAGTCCTCAACCGACGTGGCCTCAGATACCGACACTGCAGCCTTCGGCCACTCGAATCCTCCAGTAGCCAGCACAGCCGGCATGTCTAGCGCCTTAGTGAGCCACCTCTCCCTTCTCGTACTACCCCTTTGGCTGCCTTCCAAAGCACTCCTTGCGGCCCTAGTAGTCCGTGCTCGCTTTGCTTTGCGTCTGTCTCCGTCAGCCAGGAGGCCGTTGAGCCGCTCTCGCTGCTCCTCGAGCGCGATGTCATACTGCACGATTGAGCGGACGTACGGCGCCATGTCAGTGGCGATAGGCGCGAGCGGGCCGTCGAAAATTGATTGCGCGAGGCCAGAAATAGTGGAGAGCGCGCTCTCGGGTGCTACGGATATGGCGTCGAAGCAGGCAAAGTCGTGGCGGGTCAAGTTGGAAGTGGTCTCAATTCCCTTACGGGTCAGGATGCTCGATTTTAGATTGTCGAGGCTAGGTGCAATCCGAGCAAGGCGGTTGCGGTCGTCGTTCTCAGAATATGCGATCCGTGACATGAGACAGGTCGTGGCTATAACGAGCTCCATGCCCATCGCACTGTGATTGATCATCTCATCCGTCTGCAGTAGACGCATGCCTTCGATATAGTGGTTACGTGCCTTGTCTGGCATATCAGGCTGCGTAGTGTCCAGAGGTGCTGTCTCCTGCAGCCCTGGCTTTGTATAAACGTCCATACAGCTGCTGACTTCTACGAAGCGACCGTACTCCTTGAGAGCGGCAAGTCGCTGTAGGTCGTCTAACGCTGCAAACGTTAGCTCCGCATGAGTTGTCGGCACCTGAAGTTGGGACGGCGGCAGACTCGAGGGCTTAATACCATATTCTTGCCAAGCGAACAGCAGCCGCGCCTCGTCATCTAGATCGCTGCTTGGTAGCAGACCCATACCGCTTTGATACGTCCCTTCGCTGACAACTCTGAGCTTGCGGCCATACTGATCTACGTCTAAGCCAGGTGGCCAGCGCTGATAGATCCATGAGAGGCCACCTCTTGGATCACCGATACCCATTTGGCACCAGAGATCTAATTCTGCAATGCTGCTTCGC
>Ga0058704_10001575_pt1 | contig 10628 bp, 7 predicted proteins | sample AgamicMgSfe_FD_71363 | JGI IMG/M metagenome (GOLD analysis project Ga0058704, IMG submission 71363) | Agave microbial communities from Guanajuato, Mexico - Mg.Sf.e | ecosystem: Host-associated > Plants > Phyllosphere > Phylloplane/Leaf | place: Guanajuato, Mexico | collected 2012-05-30 | reverse complement strand
TGACTTGATGTTGCCTCTTCCAGTTCTCTCTTCGTGATTGCTGCTTCGCTCTCGCGCTCCTGTTCACGCTTGGCAGACAGATCAGCAACAGCGGCCTCGTGCGCTCTCCTAGCTTCTTCGATTGTGGCTTGCTGCTGTTCCTGTAGCTTCCTGAGCTGACTCTGAACCTCGGACTGGTGCCTCTCCAATGTCTCCGAGAGCCGCTTCTCGTTCTCTGCCCGAGTGGTCTCGAGAGCTGTCTGGTGCTGGGTTTCTGAGTCCTTCGTCGCTCGTTTTATCGCATCCTTGTGCTCCAGAACCAGACGGTTAGTCTCCTCAATATGGCTATCCTTCAGCTCTTGCAATGCTACCTCCGCATCCCGCCTCGCAGATTCCGAAGCTTCGCTATGTGCCTTCTTCAACTCGTCAAGAGCACCAGTATGCCCTTGCGCCACCTTGTCTGCAGCAGCTTCCGCCTCTCGCTGCAACCGCTCCATATCTGCGTTGTGCCGGCTGCGGTGCTCTTTGACAGCTTTAGCGTGCCTATCGCTTAGCCCCTGTATCTCGGAGACACGTGCCTTGTGCGCCTCTTGATACTGTGCCTGTGCAGCCTTGAGTGCTTGGTCAAGCTCACTGTTCCTCTTCTGCAGCTCAGCAAGCTGTGAGTCGAACTTGTGCTGCAATTCTGACATGCGCTTCTGCGCATTAGTGAGCTCATCATCCTTCGCATTGACCTTCTCGTCCAACTTCTTCATTGCGGCCACCAACTCAAAGGCTTGCCTCTCGGCAGTTTCGAGTCGCTGTTCCGTCTCCACCAGACTGGCCTCCATATCTCTAGTCCGCTTACGGTGTGACTGCTCGCCGTCCGAAAGCTGCTTACGCAGCGACCTACTCTGTTTTGCTTCGGTCGCAAGGCGTCCAGCCATATCCGCGAGCTTAGTTTGGGACTTGTCTCTGGCATCTTTGGCTATTTGCTTAATTTTCGCGAGCTCATCGTGCACTGCCTTGGTTTGATTTTCCTGCTCACCGCGGAGACTGTCAAGCTCCTCAACGTGGACATTCTTTGCATCCTCGAGAGCCTTCTGTAGCCGCGTTGCCTCAGCTGCATGTTCTTCGCCGTGCTGCCTAGAAGTCTCGAGATCATTCCGGACGTTCTTGAGCTCACTGACGTGTACCTTCCTCGTGTCCTCGAGTACACCTCGCAACCGCATCCGCTCTGCGCCATGCTCCTCAGTCTCTGTCTTGAAAGATGCCAGATCCCTCTGGACAGCATCTAGCTCACTTGCGTAGGCGTTTTCTGCATCCTCGAGTGCTTTTTGGAGCCGCGCTGCCTCGACCTTATGCTCCTCGCCGTGGCGCCTAGATGATTCAAGATCGTTCTGGACTACCTTGAGCTCGCTATCGTGGGCCTTCTTCGCTTCCTGGAGTACACCTGCCAACCGCGTCCGTTCAGTCTCGTGCTCGTTAGCCTGCTTGTGGGATGATGCCAGATCCCTTCGGACACCGTTAACCTCTTCTGCGTGCGCTGCCTTAGCGTCTTCAAGTGCGCTTTGCAACTGTGAATGCTCTGCCTCGTGCTTTCGTGCACGCTGATCGGATGACTCGAGCGCCTTCCGGACACCCTCAAACTCCGTTGCGTGCGCTTCCTGCGTCTGTTCAAGTGTGCTTTGCAACCGCTCTCGCTCAGCTTCCCACTCCTGAGCATACCGCTTGGACGACTCGAGTTCCGATCGAACGCTATCAAGTTCCGATCGAGCGCCGTTGATTTCGTTTGCGTGCGTCTTCTCGAGATCTACAAGCGCGCTCCGAAGTCGCGTCCGCTCAGCATCGTGCTCTTGCGCATCGCGTCCAGCAGACTCCAGATCTTTTCGGAGGCCGCTAAGCTCGTTTTCATGCGTTGTCTTGGCATTCCCTAGTGTGATTTCCAAGCGTGTATGCTCAGTCTTGAGGTCTTCCGCGATTTGCTCCCACGAAGCAAGCTGCTTTTGCATCTCATCAACCTCACTCGTATGCGCTTCTTTAGCGTGTTCGTACTCACTTTGCAGCTGCGTCTGCTCAGCCTTGTGTTCTTCCGCATCGCGTTTCGAAGTGTCCAATTCGGTTCGAATATCGCCAAGCTCAAGTGCATGCGACTTCTTCCCGTCTTCGAGTGCCTGTTGCAGAGACGCACGCTCACCCCGAAGCACCTCGGCTACCTGCTCGGATGACGCTAGTTGCCTTCGCACGCCCTCGATTTTACTTACATGCATCTTCTTGACATCATCAGACTCGTTTTGCAGCCTCGTGTGCTCCCTCTCATGCTCATGCGCCACTCGTCTAGACGTCTCCAGCTCCTTGTGAACACCCTCCAATTGACCCTGGTGCTCAATCCGTAAGTGATCAAGCTCTGTCGAGTGCTCAACTTTCGTTTGCTCCACAACATCCTGCAAACGCTTGCGCTCAGCCGCATGATCATCTGTCAGCATCTTGATCCGGCGGCCATGCTCAAAGTTGACGCTGTCGAGCTTCTCGGAGTGTGCGCGTTCCGTGTCCTCGAGCGCATCTCGTATGCCCTGGTATACGGCAGAATGCTCGTCTTTGAGATTCTGTATCTGACGTTCCTGCTCTCGCTTCGCTTTCGCCGCCTCCGCCTGGTACTCGCGTTGGTATTGCTCTTTTTCGGCAAGTGCAGCCTCAACCTTGGCTTTCTGTTCGTCTCGTTCACGCGTCAGACCGCCAGCTTCGGTGATGGCAGCTTCCAGCTTCGCCTTATGATCATCCAGCTCTCGTATCAAACCCTCACCTTCAATTCTGACCGCATCGACCTTGACCTTGTGGTCATCTCGTTCTTGCGTCAGATAGTCAATCTCGATTCTGGCAGACTCCAGCTTGGCCTTATGCTCATCTTGCTCTCGACTCAAACCATAAACTTGTGTTCTAAAAGCTTCTAATTGAGCCTTGTGCTCATCTCGTTCGTGCGTCAGACCATCCGCCTCGGCTCTGACGGTCTCCAACTGGGCCTTCTGCTCATTACGCTCCCAAGATACGCGAGCGACCTGCGATCTCGCAGCATCGCGATCAGCCACCATCTGCTTAACCTCCTGCTCATGCTTCTCCACATCCCGTAACGCCTCCTCCAACCGCTTCTTATGCTCTTCAACTTCAGCCGCAAGCCTCTTCCGCTGCTTCTCATGCTCGCCCTTCGTATCCGTGGCAACAGTCTCTGCTTCAATCAACTGCCCCGCGAGCTCATCTGCTCGGCTTTGCAACTGCCGCTTGTCCGTCTCGAGCTTGTCATGTCGTGCCTGCAAAGATCGCAGCTTCTCTGTTAACGCTTCTTCGCCAGCAATGTGCTCCGCGATAGTCTTTCGGAGCTGCTCAGCAGCCGCCTCGTTCTTCCCTTCCAGCATGATAATGCGCTCATCGCTGTCGGATAGCGCAGACTCGACCTCCGAGAAGCGCGCCTTGAGGTCTTGCACTTGTGCCTGCGCATCGCTCGCAATCATATCCGACTTCTCTTTCTCCGCCCGAACACCCTGCAATTGCCTCTTGACGTCTTCCAGCGAGATTTGTACTGAGTCCAGCTTACTTGACAGCTCCTCCTTCTCTTTGCGCTCATCCTCAAACGCAGCCTGCGCGCTTGAATGAGCAGACGTTAGGCTCTCAATCTCCACCCTAGCAGTATCCAACGAATTGCGCACATCCTGCATCTGCCGATCAAGCGCCTTCATCTTCTGCTCGGCATCGCGCAATGACTTCTCCACACCCTCTTTATCTGACTTGGTCAACTCCAACTCATCGCGATTGTTCTGCAGCAGATTTGCCAAGCCCTCCTTCTCGTCCGTCAACTTGTCAATCCTGTTCTCTGCCGCTTCTAACCACTCCTCCCTCTGCTGCTTCACCAATGCCAGCTCTTCACGACTCCGCTCGAGCTCGTCTTCCCGCTCATCAGGCACATCTTCCGCCTCGGGTTCCGATTCCGTCTCGGTCTCCGGATCAGGATCGGGCTCCGGAAGCCGCTGAAAGTAGCTCTGTTGTTGCGGCGACTGCTGCTGCTGCTCATGGCGTATGCGCCTCTTAAGCTGGTCAAGCTCGTGGAAGATCTGCGCATGGGATACATTGTCCTGTGGTGAAAGTCTCCTCCGGAAGACCTGCGCAGATATAATGCCCTCGGACTGCCTTGGCCCACTTTGCACACGGCTGATCAAGCCTTTGATGTGGTCCACCTCGCGCGCAAGAGATCGCTGGCCGAAGGGCGACTCTGGCAGCTCGGTTGCGAAAGATGCATCGCTCGGTGCTCGACTGGGAGGGCGCGAAATGATCGGGGTTGGTACTTCGTCCATTCTGTCCCAAGCCTCTTTCTATAGTATTTGGTACATGTACCAATGCCAAAGCTCCATGTTTGTCCAATGTACAGTTTATACTTCTCCTTCTCGGTCACGGCCAACTTTACACATACACATATGCTATAGAAGGTATTCCTTTTGCGCGGTCTGGATCTTAAGTGCGATGCGGCCCAGCCTTCTCCCCTCTAATGCTGTCGAGAAATGCCGCTATATAGCGCGCTGGATTGAATAAACAAGAAGGGAAGGAAAAGAATGCTAGATAGTGTGTACAGCTGTATCGACAAGATAGAAAGCTCACTCGCTGTGCGAGTCCTACAACCGGGGCGTAACGGCTGCCAAAGTGGTGCCGGTGCTGGGTGCAACCACTGACCGCTGCGCTCTCCACTAGTGTGGATCATCGAGCGCCATCTTCATGACGTGCATACCTTATGTATTTATAGGGTGATCTCCGGCAAGTGTATCGTTCGACAGCTTTGCAACCGCAAGGCTTGCGCTCGGCCATTGACGGATGCATTCTGTGTACACGCCTCAACAGTATGTCCCATCCGTGTGTACTTGGAGGCATGGAGGCATGAAGACATCTCGAACCGACAAGCTGTCCACCGCTCGAGCTCCGAGATCGAGCTAAGTAATGGCGCTTCGGATAGAGCCGTTGTAGATCGAACCTTCGGGATCCCGGTTCGTGCTGTAGACGCGCCTGATGTGCGACATGGTCATCTTTCAGTCAAGCGCATCTGTCCTGGTGATAACGTCTTGCGACATAGGGCTCTGTTGTGCGGTCGACAGTATGGCAGTGGTGCATCTGATCCTCCGACGTTGACCTAGGACCCTCGGATTTCGGTGCCTTGCGAGGGCATTTGGGAGAATCTTGAACCACTACAGTGTCGCCGGGGCACGACACAAGCCAGCACGAGCCATCATGAACCGCTTACGCAAGCTCTGGCAAGGCGAGCAAGAGTACGAGCCGTTGGAGGATGGCACAATAGAAGGAGATGGACAGCGTGAGAGGTCGAGTAAGAAGCCCGACTTCTCCTGGGTTGAATACAGCATCTTCCTGCTCCTCGGTATCTCCATGCTGTGGGCTTGGAACATGTTTCTAGCAGCTGGGCCATACTTCCAACACCGCTTCAGAACCGACCACTGGATCTTCGACCACTTTCAGGCGGCCGAGATCTCTATGTCTACGGTGACCAACCTGGGCGCAATGCTTGTTCTTACGCGACTACAGGCGAATGCTTCGTATCCGAAGCGTATCATCAGCTCTTTGCTCATCAACACGATCATATTCGCCCTACTGGCCTTGTTCACTGAAGTCTTTTTAGGCATCAGCGCACGTGGTTACTTTGCCTTCTTGTTAGCAATGATATTCTCGGCAAGTCTGGCTGCCGGCCTCTGTCAGAACGGCATCTTCGCTTACGTTTCCGGCTATGGTGAGCCACGATATCTCCAGGCTATCATGACTGGCCAAGCGATTGCTGGAGTGCTTCCGTGCATTGCACAGATCGTCTCGGTGCTGTCCGTGCAGAGCAGCGATGACCGACCGCCTCCTGGCCCGCCACAAGACAAAGTGACACCGCCACAAGGTCCCCCTCCTGTGCATCCCAGCAGTGCTTTTGCCTACTTCTTGACGGCCACCGTTATCTCTGTTGTTACTATCGTAGCTTTCTTCTACCTAATGGCACGCAACCACCAACCTGAGAAGCTGCAAGATAATACGAGACCTGAAAGTGCAGACGAGCCGGAAGAGCGTAAGGAGGTTCCGCTTCGTGTACTGCTTGGCAAGCTGTTTTGGCTCGCAAGCGCGGTGTTTGTGAACTTCGCCATTACTATGGTGTTCCCAGTCTTTACGCAGAACATAGTTTCTGTTCGGCCGCATGACCAGCAGTCTCCAATACTACAGCCGCCAAGCTTCATTCCGCTCGCTTTTCTGCTCTGGAACACTGGCGACCTAATCGGCCGCATGATCACCGCCGTGCCGTCTTTGACTTTGACGCACCGGCCGCGAATCGTGTTCGTGCTGGCGGTGGCGCGTTTAGCCTTCGTTGGGCTCTACTACCTCTGCAACATTCGCGATAGAGGCGCCATCGTCAGCTCCGATCTTTTTTACCTCATCGTGGTGCAGCTGCTCTTTGGTCTCACGAACGGCTACGTCGGCAGTACCTGCATGATCGGCGCAGGAGAATGGGTTGAGCCTGCAGAGCGGGAAGTTGCAGGTGGCTTTATGGGCTTGTGCCTGGTGGGCGGTCTGACTGTGGGCAGCTTGGCCAGCTTCCTTGCTGCTGGAGCATGAGAGCCAGGAACGATGCTTTAGCTTCACTTAATTTGGACTGGAGGTCGTGCGATCATCATGTGCTCATACAGGGTAAGATGCACAAGCAGCAGCTCGTGATATCGACCACCCAGCGCTGGTCTTGGAGCCTCGGCTTTCTGGCAACGATATCCATATTCTCGGTATCACGAAGAGCACGACCTACTTCAAAACGCTTGATATTGCTTATGTCCAATTCGCCTTGCGTGATCTCAACCAGCCTCTTCTTGAGCGTTCGAGGTGAATGGTGGCGAGGTCTGTAGGACGAGACTGGCATGGTGAGATCTGTGAGCTGGGATAGATGAGTTTTGGCTAGGTGAGCCTTGGATGGGCGAGATTGGAGGTGTTAATCCGATCGAGAAGCAGTTCTTGTTGAAGGTGATTCGCCAAGCTAGCTACAGTTGCTCGTCAAGAGGAGCACACATCATTCACCAAAAGCATGGAATAAGCGGACCAAACCCATGGCGCAACCAGCCGCCAAGCCGCCTACGACCATCATCTGCGCGCCACCTTGGGTCCCTTCCCAGATGTTATGCGATCCTCTCCAGCCGCACACGAAGCATGTTTTGCCGTATCCGAAGGCGAACAAGCTTACCGCCATGACGCCGAGCGACCACCACAGTGCCAGCATCACCTGCTCTTTGCCGACCAGGAAGTAAGGGAGAAGCGGGATGAATCCGCCTAGAAAGTAGCCGCATGCGATGGTGAGTGCGCACGTAATGGCTCGGGACGCTGCTTGCTCTGGCTGTGTGTGCTGGAAATGCATGAGAAACTGGACCAGGTTTGGCGACTTGGCGAGATGGAATGTGAGATCTTCGGTGAGGGCTTGGGGAAGGTCGTATGGCTGGAAGACGTCTCTGATCGATGTGGCGGCATCGGCTGAAGAAATTTTCACTAAATGCTTGGTCTCGCTCAGGGTGGCTTTGTACGATTCTCTGCATGACGCGTCAGCGGAATTCGAAATGAAGACCGCTCAAGGTCACGTACTCTTCACTCTTGGCGCCCAGATATCCACCAAGACCCATGGAGATTGCACCAGCTGTCAGCTCAGCGAGGCCAGCGAAGATGACAACCCTGATCGAATAACATGGTCAGCACACGATCGTACATAGCATTTGTGCACTCTGGCATGCTTACTGGGTGTTACCAAGCGCAGACAGTCCTGCCGTCAGAGCGAAAGGGACGGTAAGGCCGTCCGAGAGTCCAATGATCGCGTCCGATATCACTCTAGCATCTATCTTACTGCTTTTTCTCTCCTCACGCTCCGCCTCCAACAGTGTACTGCCATCGCTCGAAGCTTGTGATTCAACGTCGGTTGACGATCGGCTACTTGAGCACTGCCTGGACTGCGTCGTGAGTCTTTCGCGCTTCTCGTTGATGGCTTTGGGCGACCGGGAGAAAGCACGGGTCAGCCAGTTGAGCGAGCTCGCTGCCTTCTGTTCCATCTTGGAGGGCTCCAACGGCTCCTTCTCGGCGTACGCACCGAACTCCGGATATGGACCGTTGTGAAGCTCGAAGTGGGACGATTCCAGGTCTTGCACTGAGGGCAGCGACCAGTGCTCCGTGAAAGCCTGGAAGAAAGGCATTGCGGTCTGGACCTAGCGTACGAGCAGGTATGAAACTAGTGAATCGCTGTCTCGTGTCCTAGTTATGCTCGGTCACGCGAGTTGAGGGACAAACAGAACGTAGGCCTCTGAAGAAGGTTGCAAGGGAAAGGAGCAAGTGTCCTTGAGCGTGGTATTACCACGCAAGAAATTGGGTACGCTTCTTGAATGTAAACCAATGCTACAGTGCCTCATGGGACCTCTTCACGGCTGTCGGCTTCCAGACGAAGCTCCCTTTACCCTCTTGCGGCTGCGGCACAACGATCCTTGTGAGCTACACTGCAGCACTCAACGCATACCAAACACGACAACATCTCTTTGTCCAGTCGAGCAGAAACGTGCACGGAAAAACTGTCATAATTCACATCCTGGGTGAAAATAATTCGCAGCGCCGGAGTCTGGCCAAGCGACGGAAGTCCCGAAGGGGAAGGAGAATAGAAGCTTAGGCGTCGATCAGGGTCTGCTGCCGAAGCGCTAAGCGTTGCCCACCCACGTGGGTTCAGAAAGTCACAGCTTGTATTGCTCGACTGCTCAGGTACACGCATCGGGCTGGCCAATGGCGGTGTTGAGTATGCATGATAAGCAACGGCCTTCCACATGATCGACAATGGCGTCAACCGCGAAAACCGTTTTGTGGGCTGCCCCACTCGACGCATGCATCGCAGATCAATACTACATGCAGGACCACTACTGTTCGCTATGGTCGTGCACAATATGTTACTGTCGATTGGTGGCTCTTGACTCCACCTCCTCCTTACTACCCTGGTACATAACGAGGATTGTTCGCCAGCTCGCATGACCGGAAAGCGACGGTAGCATCTGGCGACCCAACGCCTGCTTCATGGCATCCACATGAACTGACGAGAGGAATTTTTCGACCCGGCAATCGGCATACAAGTCTCGAAAACTCTGAAGAAGGTGTTGGAGCGCGACACGTGTGGTGAGTCGTCGGTCCTGACTGGTGTACGGTGACGATCAGGGTACGCTTGTGTGGTTGCAGTTCGACCGAATTCCAAGCGGTTCCCAGACAGAGTACTGGTATAAGGTATGTCATGCCTGCCAACGGATGAGAGACCGTCGACAGCGAGCAGAGCCTTATCGCCACTGAACCTGTCCACTACCGATAGTGTCCTCCATTGCCACTCCTATACAACCCCTCACCTATCGCCACCATGAGATCGATAGCTGCTCTTGCCACCCTCGCGGCTGGTGCTTCCGCTCTGCCATACATCAAGCGCTACAGTAATGGCACTGCTTCCGTCTCCGACCCTGCCGTCTGGGAGTAAGCACATCGACGGTTATAACCCACGCTTGAGACACGATTGATTACTGATATCCTGTCTCAGAAATCTGCGCGGCAAGATCAAGCACGTCGTGTACTTGATGGAGGAGAACCACTCCTTCGACAACATTGCCGGATACTGGGACTTCAACGCAGACATCGACAACCTGCGAAACACCGAGTACTGCAACGATTATACCAATCCCAACTGGACTGTATATGGCGAAGCTCTCAAGATCTGCGCTGCTCCGTACGAGGAGGAGGTGCCATTGAGTGACCCTGATCACAACTTCGCCGGCACCAGTTATGAGATCTACCAGAAGTGGCAACCGAGCAACAATGATACTGTCACCATGGGAGGTTTTATCGAGAGACAGTCCGAGAAGTACGAGGCTACTCCTGGAAACTCGAGCTTTGTCATCAAAGCCTATAGCGAGGAACACTCGCAGACCCTCGCCACTCTCGCGAAGAACTTTGGTTTCTGGGATAGCTACCATGCTGAGTAAGCATTCGAAGATTCCTAGGACACAGATGATATCTAACTTTCAATTTCAGGCATCCCGGCCCTACTAACGTCAACCGGCAATTTGCCACGTCAGGCTCGAGTTGCGGGATGGTGGACAACATATTGCAAGCTTCGGGCTGGTTCGCCAACGTCACCGGTACCGACTGTGCTGTCTCCATTTTCGAGGCTCTTGATAGGAAGAACGTCACTTGGAAGAACTACTACGAGACCGATATCATTGACGGTAAATCAAATGCAGTGAGATGCATCCTTTAGCATACATACTGACTGTCTCATTCATTCAGCATACATGTACAAGTACGTGCAAGACAACGCTATGGATAAGCTTGTGCACGCCAACGAGTTCTACAACGACCTTGAGCAAGGTACTCTGCCGCAATTCAGCTACATCAACCCAGAATGCTGCACGATTGACAGCATGCACCCTACCTCTAACATGGCTGCTGGCGAGATGATGCTTAAGCATCTCTACGATAGCATTCGCCAGAGCAAGTACTGGGATAGCACACTCGTCATCATCAACTTCGACGAGCACGGCGGATTCGCAGACCACGTCGCACCTCCGGTCAACATCCCGGCTCCAGAAGACGGTATAACCTTCGAT
>Ga0058704_10001574_pt1 | contig 10634 bp, 10 predicted proteins | sample AgamicMgSfe_FD_71363 | JGI IMG/M metagenome (GOLD analysis project Ga0058704, IMG submission 71363) | Agave microbial communities from Guanajuato, Mexico - Mg.Sf.e | ecosystem: Host-associated > Plants > Phyllosphere > Phylloplane/Leaf | place: Guanajuato, Mexico | collected 2012-05-30 | reverse complement strand
TCCGCAGTGCTGTCGCATACTGGCAAAGCTCACAGCGCATGACCGGATCGAGACGATGAAAAGGGCTGTCAATCATGGGGAACTTTGGACGGTTGAGTTCGCGTCACCTGCGCGCGCAGGAAAAACGCGACCTTCGCCAAGATTCAAGACGGCAGACACGAGAAGGCAAGAGTCCGTGGCAAAGGGTCATACCGCGGGTTTCACCGACCGTAAACGCTCATCCTTACGGAAAAGACGCAGGACGGGTGCCACGGTTGGTGGGCTGGTGAAGTCAAGTTCAAGAGGGAAGCGAAAAGCTAAGCCAAGCTGACGGAGATGTTGAATGATGGGCGTGTTTATCGCTGCTTTGTAATGGTAGTGGATTGGGTGATAGGAAGCAGCAAGCAGAGCTACACTGAATGACCACAGTGATCCTACACCAGCTGGCCATGGTGTCTTAGCCAAATGCTAGACTGCTCATAATCCACAGTGTGTGCTAAGGCCTGTGTATCCCCCTTTGGCTACATTTTGAATGTGCCCGCTTTCGAGAACACGTATTTCACTCTCATTGTACAAACTCATAGTATACATGTCAGCATTACAGGCACATGCTCCCGTGGGTCAGTCCTATCGAGACCAATTGGCATGTTATGCCCTCTCGCACCTCTGAGTCTTTAGGTATCTAGTCCGATCGTGCATTTCGCTGCTCACCCCCATCTCGCACGACCGTGATAAGCCCACCGTGTCCTCGACGCTGCTACATCACTGGTCTTCCTCCAAAGCCTGCTGCTGCTTCTTCCGGACCCATTCCCCAAATTCCCACCCCCTCCTCTCCTCATCAAGCCTGACGTCCATGTCCTCCGCCAACTGCTCAAAGTCATCCACCAACGTCTTTGGGACGTTCAGGCATGCGTACCTCTCAGGCAGACAGTACAGCCCACACTCCCGTGGACAATCACCCAAAACGTAGGGCCACGGCAGATCGTCCGGTTTGCAGCGCTTGTCATGGTGATAGCAGTTGATGAAGAATGACGTGTGCTCGAGCAAAGGCATTTCGGCTAGTGAGGTAAGGATGTTCCGAGTCGTGGCATGTGCACTTTCTTCTTGTATCAAGCCACTGACACCCAAATCGGGGTAGGGATCGGAGTAGGCTATAGGCAATGAGTACAGGAGGTAGTCTTGACGATAGAAGGTTGTGAAAAGGACATTGGACAAGACAACGCGCTTGAGACTCGACTTTTGTCGGGCCAGGAAGCCGACAAAGTCGAACCATTGGCACGTCGGCCTTGATGTTCGTTTGCCTTCTGGTTGAGCAGTCTCCAGCAGCAGTTCAATTGACTGAAGATTAGGCCATGTGTGCTTATCGAACAAGGTCAGTGCCGTCTCCTCGCACAACGACTGCTTGCACGTCGAGTTGCTCCTCCATCCAATTCGGAGGTGTTGGAGAGCGCGCGCATGAGCAAGTATTCGGTTGCAGAAACGTTGCCATTTCGTGTGAGCCCAGCCCTGATCGAGAATGAGCTCAACGCTTGTCAAACATTCAGACGCCGAGATCACAGAAAGTAGCGGCTGTGCAGTCGTGGTATATGGAGCATACAAATAGTCGTATATGTATGGCATCTCCGTATCCAGGCGCAAGTGACGAATATGCACGTTTGCGTAGCATAGTATCCTCATCAGGATTTGGGAATCTGCCAATGCTGTACGGGGCTTCTTGCCAACAGCAGCCTTCTTGGCGACGGACTCGATGGTTGTTTTTGATACTTGGTTGAATCCCGGTTTTGCGACCTCCCCAGCGAAGGTCAACCTCTGCAGCTTCGGCAGGCTCGCGAGAGCATCGAGCAGGGGTCCGTATGGGGAAGTCTTCCCACCTTCAGCTCTGGACTCGGCCGCTGGACGAACAGACTCGGCATCTTCTTGCGTTCCCATGATAGCGCACGGAAACTCACTGGGCCATGCGCAGAAGTCCCGAGAGCTTGGAGATCCCACATCGCAATCCCAGGTATTGTACACACTACGAACAGTCGATGAATATCGCATCCGGACTTCAGTCCAGTCGACCTTGCCAAGTAATACCACTTCTTCAATCTCTCGACTGAAGACAGGGTGGGCACAGATGCCGAGTGTAGCTTTGAGAGCTCTAGGCGACGGATGAATGTAGATGCGTTTGAGTTGTATCTGCAGGGCGCGTGAACATTCTGAAGTGAAGTGAGGATGAGCCAGCCGAGCGTTGAGGATCTCGGATCGAGACAGGTATGTGTTGATGATGTTGCCTAGCAGCTCAGGGGGAATGTCGAGAATTGTGGTACTTTTCTTGGTTGGTGCACGCCGTTTAGACTTGGCGTGAAAGACCATGGTGCTGGTGAGGGGTGCCGGAGTGGCGAAAGGGTGGATTGATGTGTTGGCGACGGTGGGTGGGATGAGGGTATGTACTGTGTATGTAGGTAGATGTAGCTCAAGATTCGAAGCTGCTCGGAAATGACTCATCAGCGAATTCTTGACGATCAGGTGATCTAGGAGGCAATCGGCGGTACAACGAATAGCTTGTTGCACGTGACGTAAGAGTAAGGAGATGCATGTGCCAATATACGAGCAAGCGACATGAACGAACGGACCTCAACAAGACCTACTTCGGTCGCATGCTAAGGGTTACCGGCGGTCCAAGGCAGCGACCAGAGTGGAACGATAGCCTGTCAAATGATGACCGAGTGCAAGACATTAGTACCTCATCGTTGCTCCTGCGAGAACGCTCTACCAGACGTTGACCCCTACTCCAGTAGGCCCGCTCCTTCTCTCACGGTGATACCTCAGGTTGTCCTGAAATTGTCCCAGCAGCGTCGTGCCCTACGCCTTCTTCTCATCCAACTCGGCCTCTGAATGTCCCATAGGAACGAGTTTTCCGACTGTCAAATATTTCTCGTTGAACCGCTCTTCCCATCCTCTCAACGCATCCATCTCCTCTCCACCGAGATCCTCCAGCTTGTCCAACGGACCATGCAAATCCTCCGTCAACATGTCCTCGCCGAAGCTGCCGCACGCCAGACCTCGGCTCGCGTCACGGCCGGCGAAGTTGGCGTACGGACCGCCGGGACCGTAGAAGTTGCGGCCGGACGTGACGTCGAAGACGTTCCCGCGGACGGCGAGGTAGACGGGCATACTGTTCGTGCCGTCATAGGGTCGGAGTTGGGGAGGAGTAAAGACTTTGAAGACGGTTGGCGGTGGGGCGGAAGGAAGGGTTGGTGCGGTGGCCTTGGTGGGACGCAGACGCATGTAGACGAGGACGACGAAGAGGGAGAGCAAGATGAGATTGATGGGAGTAGCGATGGTGGCGCTGTGAAATGCTGTCAGGTACGAGGGACGGAGCAAGGATATGGGTGTGTTATGGAAAGCATACACTTGCGCCGCCGGTTCGCTGGTCGAGCTATCCATGTTGGCTGAATGGGTGTCAGTGAGGGGAGCCCTGACGGTTCGTTCTCAACTGCGTCGCCCAACTCACCATTAGCCATCAGTGGGAAGGGTACGTGTACTGAGGCGCTTACTGAGTCGACGACTGATAGTATGTTCTGGTCGAAGGCCTCGTTTCACCTCGATCGTGATCCCGTCACTTTGAAGAGATCAACCGACGTCGTGTCCTGTGACCTGTCGACAGCCACACTGCAACGTCCCGCCACAGCCACGTGACAGTCATTCGGGAATGAGACCGACAGCCGACGGCGCGTACGGGTAACGGGAGTAACGGTTTCGTCCCGCCGGGATGCAAGGGTCCGGAAACCTCACATGGACCAATCGTCACTCTGAAACCAGATCAATCACTGTCCTGTCACATACCTCGCCATCTCCTTACCCGCGACGCCGACGAGATTGCTCGGCATCATGTTGTGAAGCTGCTTCACGGTATCGTGATCTGTAAAGACGAACGCGGTCGTGGCTGGTAGCGAACTCCCAAGGTTGTAATCGTCTCACCACTCTCACTCCACCGTCACGTCGTACAACTTCTGCTCTGCGCCGTCAACAAATCCCCACTACCCTACCCACGTGATGCGAAGGCGCTCGTTGCTGGTGTGTATTGATCCGACGTTTACCAGTGACCAGGGTTAATCACATACTCCACTCATTCACGAAACACTCGACGACGCTGAGACGCCGAAAGCGCGTGTCCGGGGGCAACCTGAAGCGGCCACTCTGCCATACTAATACGACAAATCAAAACATCTGGGTTAGACGTTGTCCGCCATGGTCTTGCTTGCCGAAGACAGCACCTCAACCCTCCCTTCCCGCCCCGTTCACTTCAAGCACAAGCGATCCGTATCCCAGGCTTTACGAATCGGAGTCGCCATGCCCACGTACACCATCCAGGAAGATCCGCCGTGGATGTCAAATCGCACTTCGCAGGCACTAACCGCATCCTCGGTGTACAGCGACGGCGAAGACGACGAGCCCTACGCCACCACGTACCTCCCATCACGTGCTTCTCTCGATCACTCCCACCCTCAGCACTACCTCACCAGCTCGGCACCGCAAGCCAAGTCTTCCCGACCTCCAATCTTTGAGCAGGTCCGCTCAATGCTGCACAAGCCGACCCCCACCGCCTATGTCTCGCCCTACGAAGCCGCGTTCAAGACTAAGCGGCGGTCACCAGAGCGGCAGAACATGCTACACCAACCCACGTCGGCTACCGCCTTTCCTCAAGAGGAAGCCGTGAGACCCACGCCGCCCTTGATCGCCGGCGGCTACAGTCCTCTGGCAGTCTCACAAGCATCGCCTGTCACCCCTGTCTCAACCAAGTACGACAATCGAGCACCCACCCCACTTTCGACCAACGAGCGTCGGCAACCAGCAATGACACCCAGCAACAAGTCGATCAAGCGCAAACCCACGCCTTCCACCGCATCGATCTCTCACGCGGAAAACGTCCAGCCCCGACGAAGTTCGTCCGTCAACAGTGACTGGACCGAGTCACTTGACGACGACGACCAGCAGACTCAATCCACTTGGACCACCTACGCGCCTTCGGTCGCACCAAGCCGCCCGTCAGCTGACCCAAGCCGACATTCGCTACCCAAGTACGCGCAAAAGCAAGCACAGGCGAGCAGTCACTTCAGCTGGAGCACGATCGGCACCAACGTCAGCCATCTTCCACCGCCGGCTTCTCCACCACCCGGTCCACCGCCTCCGATTCCTGAGCACTACAACGCGCCGTCACGCTACCAACCTCCCCGCGGCCCACCCGTCCAATCCATCCTGTCCCGCCGCCGACCAGTCCAGCGCATGGAGCAAGAAGAATGGGCGCCGCCATTGCGGAAAAGCTCGACAGCGCTTACACCACGCCCGGCGACCCCGAACTCCACGACGACGCAGAAACACATCCACCCTGCTTTGCGCACGCACAGCCCCGTCGGCGCAAGCATGACCAAACGATCCGCATCCTCACCAGCCACAAAGCAACTCCCACCGCCGCCCGAACTCACCACCATGACAACCCAACTCTCCCACCTCGAAAGCCTGCTCGTGCGCGAGAAAGACCTGATGCACCAGCGCAAGAACGTGGAGAGAGTCATCGCGGAGCTGGTTAAAGTGGAGAAGGCGAGCCCGCTGGAGGTGCCGTACACGACGGTCCGAGACGCGAAAGAGAAGCTGAAGGAGTATCGACGGCGGTTGGAGGAGGTGTTGCTGGAGGAGAGGGATGTGGGGATCGCAATCACTCGCGCGCGAAGGAAGGAAGGGGAGGAGGAGGGGACTACCGGGTTGTGGGTGAGGCGGGTTACGGGATGAGTGGTCGAGGATGACTGATCTGGGGTGGATGGGATAAGGGGTTGGAGCGAGAGCGTCAAAGTATATTGCTTGTGTTTTACTGGGGTTGCCGTCGATCGGAATACGGATGCTTGGGTTGGTGCGAGTTCTGGGAGGGAAGCGAGGCGTTTGACGTGCGAGTTCCTGTATACTGAGTGTTTGTGATAAGATGACCATGGTCAAGCGCTGAACTAGGTCTGTTTATGTATCATTGCAAGAAGATGTAAATACCAGGCGCACGAGGCGAATTCACTATACTAAAGAAACGAGTAAGCCTTGTCCAAAAATGTGAGCTCGTGAGGAACCAATTGGAGCGTTGACATTTCTGATCATGCTTTCTTGGTGCAGGCATAAGTGGCCGCGTACTTGTAGGGCTTACCTACCAGCACCAGAGCGTTCGTCAGATATCGGAAACGATCGCTTCGCTACGTACTGGCACACTTTGCCATCCATGAACACTTTGTGTTGCGAGTGTTTTGGCACAGGAACGTGATCACAGCTCCCAATGCTCGACGTTACCTAGGTACTAGAGCTGCTGTGGTATGCGCCGTGAATTGCACAATGCCAGGTCCGGAATAGAAAAGGCTGTCTTGGTGTTGGCATCGCAATTGAAGTGGACGGCATAGTAAGGTGGACCAAGACTTGGGAAAGTCAGCGCATTTCATCGTGGTTGCAGGGTCGCGCCGTAATTGTGGCTCATTCAGAGCGGGAGCAGACGCAGCGACGTAGCGCTCCAACACGACGCAAGCCGTCCATCTTCCGCCGACCATTGCCGCAGCGTTCTACGGTCGGCCGATGCCTTGACTGTAGCGCAAACGGTTCAGGCACCCTGAGGAGTACACGTGACGCTAGGATGCCCGTCGCTGGCCAGACCGGCCCGGACAGCCGGCAAGCATGCGAGCCGAAGCCTCAAGTCATTCGCGGTGTCTTTCACTTGTCGTCCTCTGCGCAGCATTATGTGGTATCGTTGGCATGAACAAACGGGCGCGCCGGCTCAGGTTCCGGATGACTTTCGTCCCTCGCTGCGCGATTCCTCCCCGTGTCGAACGGGCCTTCATCGGATATCGTAAGAGCAACCATGGCGATGTAAATTTGCAGTGTTGCGTTCGCACAGAACAAGCTTATATCGCCATCGTAAACGTTATGCCGGATGCGCTGGACTGAGAATCTAACATGTATGTCGATGAACCTCGCTCGCCCTTGGGTATCATATATGCACGCCTGACGCCGCCATGAACACCACCCTCATCCTTGGTTCTGTGTCAAAGATCGCTTGCTCCGTGGGTGAATTCAAACGTTGTACTTTTCGCCAGCTGACCGAAACAGCTCCTCTTGAGCTCGTATCAACTCGTCGTTGCTCATGCCGCTCTGCTCGATTTTCGATTGTTTCTTCTCGCGTGTCTAATCACTCGTCAGTAATGGGTCGATAACGAAAGGCTTACACCCTCTGTCGCAGAAACCCACCTGTTGCGACGTCTTGAAGCTATCAGCGACTGATAAGAGTTCCGGCACATATTCGCCGAAGCCTAACTCCTCCAGCGCCTTCGTAATGTGCTCGCAAGCGATCGTTTTCTTCGCATCCTTTTCCGCTATGTCGTTCGCTTCGGAGGACAGCATGGTGATGAACTCCACGCAGCATTCAATCAGAAGGTCCCTGGTCTCTTTCGCAAAGGACATTGTCTGCCCAATTGCTTCACCACCCGCGCCCTGCGCCGCCAGAACTTCGTTGATGATCTTCTGCACCGTTGCTGTTGCCAGTCTCAGCTTTCGCTTTCCACCGGTATCAACTCGACCCGCGATTGAACTCGCGCCGACGTGCAAAGCGGTGGGCAGATCATCAGAGACACACCTTTAGGTAGGGAGAGATCATCGCTACCTTGACCGCGTTAGCATGTCCCTCTGTGAGCAGGTGCGCCGGAGATGCCATGTCAACCACTCACCCCCGAACTCCTTATCAGACATGATGATATAAGATGCGAATCGCGAAGCCCCGTCAACCGAGGGCAATGGAAGTGTCGAGGTGGTGGGTGAGTTCTGGGTACATAGTAGTGTTGTCGTCTTGAGGCTTCCCGACTCATCAACCAATTGTAGTGCATGATGTCCGGCGTTCGGCAATGCCAAGCATTCGCGTTTCCTGCGCCGATGTTTTTGCTGTTTCTCTCGTCTCTCTTCTTCTTTCTCTCTCCTTCATGGATCTCCTCTCAATCTACACTGTTAGCGACTTCGCGCTCGACTCCAGGTACGTCGAGCACCAGCTTCCTTTTGTACGACACCCGTCCAATGCAATGATGACAAGTTGTCGCCCCTATCATACACTTCTATGGTGATTGACTCGCGGCGCCAAACCGCTGGCTGATCGCATGTTTTATCTCTTCACGAATCCCGCAAATCAAACATACCGAGAGGACGCTGTAGCTAACGAAGTCTCAAGGATACTGATCGTACCAACTTGCTCAACAAGGAGAGCTCCGATCGCATCTCGAATGCAGGGGGCGTTGTAAGGCTACCACATTCTCGGACTGCAAAACCAGCCGTCCATGTTTAAGAGCTTGATCTTCCACAGGTGAGCTCGGCGCAGTCGATCCTCAACATCCCTCCCCGTTCTCCTGATGAGAAACACAAGTGTACTATCAAATACCGACATTCAGTGACGAGTAACTTTGGTTCGATTACCTGATCACCCTCCTCTCAGTACCATTCCGACAAGTCTGCAACGAGACGTTACGCCGCTGACCCGTCATCACGTAGGTAGGATACCCCATTCAAGAGCGCTGACGTTCCCATTCGTCGTTCGTGGTAAGTCTACTCTATATTCTATATGCCTTATATGATGCACCCAAACATTCCATGCTAAGCCTGAAGGCTTCGGCCTCTTGCTGATCAAAATGTATGCTTTTCATCTTTCATCTGATTCCATCTGATACCGCCGACGTTCTCCGCACACAGCCGGGTGACGTTTTGCTGATGTTGCATAGCGTCTCGTTCCTTTACCAGGGTTGCAGCCTTCATGAAGGTCTTCCGCAGTGTAGCCGTCGTTTCTTCAAGGTTCATAACCATAAAAGTACTTTCACTCCTGGAACGCCTTCAGCTCTTCTGCGTTCCACGATAAGAACTTTCCACTCAATTCTTTCGGTGCATCCAACACCAGTCGAGCCATCACATGGCCTGGCTGCTCAGGCTTCAAGAGCCCGCTCGTCTTCTTCAGTTCCGCAAAGCGTGCGGCGTCCTGCGCATCCATAGCGCCATGGTGCTTTTCCCGGATGTCGCGCTGCATCTCTGTATCCACCACCCCCGGCCGTATGGATATACTTGTAATCTCCGTCTCTTCATTGGCGAGCGTCATGGCGAGGTGGTTAAGTGCTGCTTTGGAGCTTCCGTAAGCACCCCAGGTCGGATAGGCGTTGGTCGCGGCGCCGGACGAGGTGTAAATGATGCGACCTCTCGACTCCCTCAACGCCGGCAAAGCGGCTTGTGACAGTGCGAGGGCCGAGAAAAAGTTGACGTCGAACGCGACCCTCCACTCCTCGGCGGAGCTGTTCGTGATGCGCTTGACGGGATCCAGTACGGCATGGTTGACGATCAAGCCGTCCAGCCTCTGCCAATACGTCTTGGCCAGCTCGACCGCTTTGCTGCCGAGGGACAGGTCGGCCAGGTCTCCGGGGAGCACCGCCACCTGCCCATTGTATTGCTTCTCGAGCTCGCGGAGGGGCGGTTCGCTTCGGGCGACCACGACAAGTTTGTGCGACCTCTGCAGTAGAAAGTGGGCGATGGCGAGACCTATGCCACGTGATGCACCAGTCAATATGATCACCTTTGCATCGCCCATTTTTCGCTAGAAGTGGAGGTGAGGTGGTATTGAAAGGTCGAAAACACTATGTTCGCACCCTTCCTCGTCCAGCTGCACCCCGCTTCTCCCTCTCTGCTTTGCCCCGCTCGTTCACTTGGCGGCCACTTTACCCTCCAGTACTAGCAACACGACACACGGTCACGTATAGATCAATACTAAATGCACTGGCTACGTATACCCTCTGCATGTACCGCTGTGTAAGTCTGCCACCTCTCCTCTCCACTGCTCACTTCCGTCTCTTCTTTCATCGTCATCGACCTGCTCCTTCTACCCTCAACATGGGGGATTCCGATCATCTGACCCGGAGCGCCGACACGACCGAGGCGAGTCGTGTCTTTTCCGTCTTCAGCGATCCTGCCACCACCCGCAGCACGGTCATTGTCGGCGCCGGCATCATCGGCTGCGCGACAGCGTACTATCTCGCCCACTCTGGCAACACCAAGCCCGATACCATCCACCTCGTCGAAGCTTCGCCCGAACTGTTCGCGTCTGCTTCAGGCAAGGGAGCAGGCTTCCTCGCATCCGACTGTAAGTGAAGCCGACCATGTTCACCGCACGTGGTTGACCAAATTTGGGACAGGGTATGGTCCTCCCACGGCATCGCTCGGCGCACTCTCCTTCCAGTTGCACAAAGAGCTCGCGGAGCACAACGACGGACAGCGGCAGTGGGGTTACAGCCGAAGCACGGGTACCAGCTTAGCAGAGGGCAGACCGGCGGGCGGACCCCAGGGTTACGAGTGGCTCCGCGATGGTGGTAGTCGAGCGGAAGCTGCGGGCGTGCACGAATTCACGGGCGACGAGGTCGGGCCCGCTTGGCTGACCCGGAGGCAAGGTGACAGGGTCGAGCTCATCAGCTCGGATGAGAGTGTGGCTCAGGTGTGCGTGCAGACTCTTTTTCACGGACGACCGAGTCACGCTAACAACGGGGTAGAGATCCGCTACGTCTGTCCCAATTCCTCCTGCGCCAAAGCATCCGCAAGGGAGTGCGCCTCCACCAACCAGCGCGAGCGATGAAGGT
>Ga0058704_10001571_pt1 | contig 10639 bp, 11 predicted proteins | sample AgamicMgSfe_FD_71363 | JGI IMG/M metagenome (GOLD analysis project Ga0058704, IMG submission 71363) | Agave microbial communities from Guanajuato, Mexico - Mg.Sf.e | ecosystem: Host-associated > Plants > Phyllosphere > Phylloplane/Leaf | place: Guanajuato, Mexico | collected 2012-05-30 | reverse complement strand
GTCAAGTCTAGCCCCGTCGAACAAAAGCAAAACGTACAGCAGCGGGTATTCCCACGTGGTCACCCACCGTAGTACTAGTCCGCCGGTTCGCAGCTTAAGTATGCCAGAGCAGACGGGATGGCCTGTATTCTGCGACCTGTGGCTGTACGTACTGACCGTGCTTCAGCGTTAACATCATATACCTTGGTTTTTTCCTCCTCGGTTTACCGAGGTACTTGAAGACGTCGACAACCGGCTAAGATGCGGAGATCATAGAGACAGTATTTCTGTTGCCTACGACTCATAGCCGTACGTGAAACCTACCTGCCGCAAAGCTGGCGCATCCATCTGTCACGTCAACAAGAATGAAGGCGCCTGCAGGACGACGGCTCTTCTCATAAGCACGCCTTTTTGTTGCACCAAGCCGATAGCAGTATCTCAACCTAGTATACAGCCTACTTTGCCATCCACTCGAACGAAATACACTCCACAGAACGATTGCGATGGCAACCTTAGAGTGTCTGCCCATAGAAATTATCGAACTGATTGCCAATCACGTCAAAGCCGCCAAATGCCCCATTGCTCCTTTCGCAGTAGCCTCCAAGCATTGCCGGGCGCTTGTCGAGCCTATGATCTTCTCTAGGCTGTCTATTCGTGCTTCAGAACTACCGCATTTCTCGCATATCCTCCACCGGCCTCGCTTTCTGGCCCTCCGACGCCTAGCCCACCGCACCGATGACATTCTATCTGACGATCCCAGCGACAGCTTCACACGCGTCAGTGCCGATGCATACACTGCCTATAGCCGGGCTTTCACCGGCGCGATCAGAGATCTTCTAGCTACGCTGAAGGAAAATAGCGACAGCGCGGGAACTTCGCATCCCGGCATTCGCTTGGACCTATGTGGCTCGCGCTTCCCAAGGTCCACCTATCTTGCTCCGGAGGTCACTGTCGCAGGAGACGACCTGGACGTTGACAGCGACGAAGACGAGGACAGCACAGAATCAAGGTTGAGACGAGCGTGGTTGAGGATAATGGAAGAGGGCCTCCCCGTTGTCCCCGTGGTGACTCATTTCTGTAATGTGGACACGCCAGTCTCGCGCCTCTTTAAGATGATCTGGCCGCAGTCATGGTCTGCGCTGATACCATGCCTACCAAGGCTCAAGATAGTAGAGATGTATGCCTTTGACAATGAGCGAAAGGCTTCGAGGAGTAGAGAAGAGGCTCGAGACGGTGAGTTTGGATGGCTCGCTTGGGCCCTGCAATAAGCGTACTGACAATAAGGCCCAGCTTTTGGGATCAGTCTGCAATCACTGCCATCAGCCATGACGGATATGACTCTCTCTTATCTCAGCTATCCGCCAGCAAACCAGTTCTTCGATCCACCACGTCTGACAGATCAGCGGCTCGGTTATGACGTCTTTTCTCAGGCGCTGGGCATTCTCTCACAGCGTCTGGTGATGCTGAAGCTCTACGACGCAACGCTCAATCTTGCGGATTTCTTCAATTGTAGCACCCAAAAGGGATGGCCTCGTCTGGAAACACTAGAACTGTCATCTCTTCAGGTCGCCTCCACCGACGGGACGTGGTATTTCACCATCGATCCGCGCATGACGATGGAACAGTACTAAGAGGATCCCCAGGCTCACACGCTCGACGACATGCCGGAGTATATAGAAGAAGATGAACTACCGGTAGCCATGGACAACCCCCCCCCTCTTTCGTAACGCCATCAATCCGGTCAAATTCAAGGAAATCTACCTTGCCGCCGCTCAGGCGGTTAAGCGTATGCCGAAGCTCCACACATTTGAGGCTGGCTTCAATCTGCAAGGAGACGCCGATATCGGTCGAGGTTAACATGAATTCTACTATATCGATGGCAGAGCAGGGGGCTCACGTGACTTGTCATCGGCTGATATCAAGGTCGAATGGGGTTTAATTCCCGCTATCGACATTGACTATGAGGTTCTGAAGGCATGGAGGGACGTCCGATCAGCGAGAGGAGCTTCGATCAAGCTCTACAAGTTGAGGGATCAGGCTAATGACTACTACGATTACAGGCTCATTGAATGAGCGGCCCGCTCAAGTGTGCCGTATGTAAAATGCTAACTGAAGTTGCTTCCCTCATACTCCAGACAATGTCGCAAGAAGCATGTCGAATGGCGTGCGCTCAGCTCTCAAACCGGCCAGCCCTTGGGTCCGCTGCACATCCACCAACGTACGTTCGAGCGCGGTGGCCATGACTTACCTACTGAACGATGCTGTCTCTCCTCCCGACTATGACTGTTCTGATCCTCACTTCTTTGCGGAGACGAGATCTGTAAAGTTGGAGCCTCGAGTCTCTGAGCCGCGTACACAGTATGCGGGCGCGTTCACAAAATGCCTACGAAGGGCGTTTGTCGCTGATTGAAGTTGCTTGTGAACGAAATTAAGTACTGTCATGCGATGTCCTCACTTCTCTGGGTGTACGTATTCGCAACGTATGGTGTAGTATTCAACAAGCTCACTGATCAAGAACTATTCACCACAGCCATAGCAGGGATCCTGAGCTCCGTCACTTAGCCACAGTACCATGCATGGTAACACCATACTACATTGGCAATGGCGGGGTTCGGTCGTGGTTGCATGCAGGATCCTTGTCGTGCACCGTCTTACGAGGATGACGAACCGTGAGGTCCATCGACAGTATTTCAACCTCTATAATCCAGAGTCGGCCGCCTGAAACACTAGGCTTCGCATAGCATCCAATCAGCCATGCCAGGCCAAGGCACAGATCCGCCGAGCCTGGCGACTCTGCCTGAAGAGATATGCGCCTCCATAATCGAGAGGCTTGACATGCGGTCCATTATCACCCTCTCCCAGACCAATCAACTCTTCCACAGACTCTCCGATCCAACCGACCCCGCTCGACGCCTTTTGCTCGAAGACTATCTCATCGATGCGCAAGCCTTCACTCGATGGCAAGGCCGCGGATTCGCCTGCTTCTCGTGCACGAAAGTCCTTTTCCACGACAGCTTCGCCAGCCCACACACAAAGGGTAAACGAGGACTGAACGGTACTCAACAGCGAGCCCGCTTCTGCATACAGTGTGGGGTGGAAAAGGGCATGTATTCGCCAGGAACACAGATAGTGCAGAGGGACGTGATACGTATGGTGTGTCGGCAGTGCAAGAGACTGCAAGGAGGCAGGTTTTGTCGGCGTTGCGTGTTCTGTGAAGACTGTGAGCGCAGGCGTCAGCGTCGTTATCGACATGCAATGGTAACAGCTTGCGAGGGGAATCCCGGACACGAGATCATTGGCAGCAAGCCTGCAGGCAAGGAGATACCAGAGAGAAGCTCAGTCTACCCTGTCACAGCGTTGGACTTAGCGTGGCGTATGGCTGAACACGAAGCCGAAACAGGAGAAGTGGCTAGCCCGGAGTGGTCTGATGGTCCGGATGATATTGAAATGTAAGGCATTTCGGGACCTATCTTGCCTTATGCTTCGTGAATCGAGCGACAAGCGTGTGTTTGGGTGGCGATGTCAAGTCACTTGAGAGCCTTCACGGTGCAAGTTATTGCCATGTGCTTTCTGCAGCGTTCAAGCTAGTTTACGGGGAGTAGTAATGATCGTGGAGGTGGCCTGCAATCCGCAAGATGTTGGAGCCAACACTAGCAAACTATTCGAGAGCACAGCATTATTGGACGCGTGGTATGCTTACCTACCGAGTACATATACGCTTGTTTGCGAGTAGGGCTTGCCACCGAGCGCAACATCCGCGTCGTCAACAATCTGTCTTGACCCTCCGTTGTCTTGTTGGACAGCAGCGCCACGATAGAATGTGCTGTACTCCTCGTTGGCCCCAATGCCGCGGCGATAGCATTTTATGAGTGGTGAAAAGCCGGAAGAAGATAGGGTCCGTATGGCGTTGAAGCTGAACGGAGAGTTTGAGTCTTCCAGAATGTCGTAACCTCGCTCGGCCGCAGAATGCAAGCGGCCTGCAGCATGATATTCTGTTCGTATAGCAGGTCGTATTGATATCAATATCTCGTATTCTCGTAAATCATACTTGAGACTGTGAGCCAGATCAAGATTGCACATGCAAGCACCTCCCTACCCATCCAGCTTCTCAACCAACGTCTTCAAATCTCACGCTCCGCTTTTGCATCACTGGGTCACTTCTAGGCTCAGCACCCCGTCTCCGTTGCATACGCTTCTGCCTCGCGTCTCGTGCCTCCCGCGCCTTCCAATCACTGATCTGCTGCTTCCGCTTCTGACTCCGTGCGTAAGCCATCGCTGGCGTGGGTTTGAAGCCAATGCCATTAATGCCTAGACCATCGGCGTCGTCGGGTAAGGTCATATCAATATCCTGGCCTGTAATCTCGTCGTCTTGCCACGTTAAAGCGATCTGATCGATCGAAGCATCGTCGTCGCCTGATGATGATGCCAAGAATGCGCGGTCCACGATGTCGGCTGCTGCTGCTGTCAAGAGAGACTTTCGTGGTGTAGGTGTTGGTGGTGGTGGAGAAGGTAAGCGCTTTGCTCGCACTTCCTCGGCGTGATCATCATTGCCACCAGCCAGCGAGGACATGTCATTGGCTTGGCCGAAGATGAACGCCAGACCTGGTGACCGTTCAGGCGACGCAATGACATGTACTCGACAGTCCGGCGTCTCTCCAATCTCAAGCGGACTCGTACTCCTGCTATGAATAGCTTGCTGACTGCTACTCGGCTCCGGTGTCAAGAAACCTCCATCCTCAACATCATACCCCGGCGACGTTCTACTCAAAGGTACATTCCGCCTCAATCGTTTCCGCGGCGCTCCAGTGACCTCCTGATTCGGTGAGATCACCTGCGGTGACTGCGCCTCGAGATCAAGATCGCGTAGCCTCTCAACGACCTTCGACCTTGGGCTGGCTAGGCGTCTTTCATTGGTGCTCTTATCGCTCTGCGACGTATCAACTCTCAATGGAGTAGATGCACGAGCAGACCCGGAGTCTGCTCGTTTCCGTTTGGGTGACAGTTGAGGTGGCGGGCTCGGTGAATCTTTCTTTGGAGTTGGTGTCCTGTATGGCGGATTGCGGTATGGTGACAAGATCATGTCAACGTCTGACGCGCCTTTGCGGCGCTTCTTGTTCGTCACTGGATGTGTTACAGTGACTGTCGCACGTGAGTGTCAAGATGGAGGTGGGATGCTGATAGCGGGGGCGATCTAGGCAAACACGGAGTCTGCCGACACCAGCGCGCGTCAAATTGGGAATCAACGTGTAACCCCCCGGCACCTCAAGTCCAACTGGTCGTTCTGGTGAGCCGGACACACATAAAGATGCTGATGAATAGAGGCAGCGTCGAGTCCGACAACGTCATCAATACAGCATGAGACAATTCAACGCCAAGTCTTCGATCGTGGAACGGACGAGGTGGCATACATAGTGAGGTCAACTTTCCAGAGTCTTACGGAATACCTAGTGCAGAGGCACCTTGTGCGCATTACTATCCACGCGGCTGCAAGCTAAAGCAACATCACAACCCCAAGTCCCTACATTGCCAGTACCACTCATTCCCATACTCAACCCAAGCCCGCTCCGCAATCTCCGCCTCGACTATCGTCAACATCAAGATCCGCTCACGGATTTCATCAACCAGCGGCGTGCTGAACTGGTTTCGACTCCCTTCCTCTCCATCAGTCACTTCCGCAACAGCGGGTGAGAGGGGTGAGTAGACAGGCCGAACCACTGCTTGATCAGAGCCGTGCCCTTCACTCTCTTCTTTAACTGAGTCCGAGCATGAGTAGAGGTGCGAGGAGTAGGACGGAGGCTGCACATGCTCGTCAGCAGGCGGATGCTCATTGCAGTAACTGCCTTCTGGGTAACGCAACCCTTTCCCCTCAACGACTTCTAGGGTAGAGTCTTCGGTGAGCGCGTCCTCCCAATCCTGCCGGAAGCGCTCCTCAACCGTCTTGTGGCCATTGCGCGAAATGGAGTCCTTGAAGACATGGCGTTCCTCTAGCTCCGTGGGCCCATTGCCACCAACCTCAGGCAAATCATGGTTCAGGTCACAGTATTCCGGGAACGCTTCCCCATCATTGCTGTCAAACCGGGCTTGTCATGAAGAAGGAAGCACATCTTCAAACCCCTTCCTCCTCTCCGCAATGGGACTCGGTAAAGTACTCCTCGGCAAATCCCATTCCTCCATCTCCTCATAGAGTGCCTGCTTGACCTGGTTGGTCTTCTTAACTGGCAATCGCTTGAACCTTCTCATCTTCGGCTCCTCAATGCTGCGCCAAAGCTCGCCGAAGGCATGATAGTGCTCCGGCAGCAACTTGCCATCGAAGAGCTCCCAGCCGCGCCATGAGCCCTCCGGACCATTCCCTTTGTGATCGAGAAAGCGGTCATAGGCGCCGATATCCTGCATGGACATGGTGTGGAGGTTGCCTTCCCAAATCCAGTAGGCGGCATTGTCCCAGTCCGTGTCGAGAGCGCGGGCGAGGGTGATGTCTGGCACCGCGCTCAGCGCTTGGAATATTAGTGCTTCAGCGGATTGGGTCAAGGGGAGGGAGATGCCGATGGTCATATTGGGGTGCAAGCCGTTGGTTAGAGGGAAAGTGACGATGTAAGGACTCGGTGACCGTTTGCTTTTGTCGGAGATCAGGTTATGTGTGGGTAGGTATTCGGGGAAGTATGCCGGAGGAGGAGCCATGATGATTGAGGTTCGTAGGTAAGATAGCTGATGTGCGATTGTGTGGAGATTGTGATGAGTTTGCTGAAGTAGTCGAAGAAGGGCTTGCAGCAAACAGATGGAGTACTATAATCGCGCCTTCACATCCTCTACGACCATAGTGACTGTCGAAAGAAAGCTGGATTTGTGTCATTTCTCCATCACGGTAGACCTCGCCGTTGTTGCGACCGATGCGAGGAAAGCTCGCAGTAGTGACTGAAGTCCATCGTAGCGTTGTCGATGCCGTTCGAGCTCAGCAGGCCAGCAGCCTGACATCGCATAGCGCACACATTCATCTCAAGCGCACCATATTCGACAACCTCTTCTTCATATTCCCAAACCACGTCCGATCCGGCGCCTCGTCCAGCTCTCTCGCCAAATCCGTGTAATGGCCCGGACTACTGGCTGGCTTCATCATGCTCTCCGACAGCGGGTATTGCTTGGCGAAGGCATTGTCGATCAGCAGATACGCTGCGTTGACTTCTCGAGTCTCATTGGTGCGAGCGGCGGGCGCGGTTTGGATGCGTTGGCGGAGCAGGTTCTGGAAGTGGCGTTCTTCTGGTCGTAGACGGTCGACGGGCCAGCGCGTGAGGATGCGGGCGTAGTGTTGGATGCTTTGCTGCGAGGTTGTCAGTACAAGCGTGTGTTTGAGTATCTACGGGGGCAGTGTACTTGGCGAGACATGATGTGTTTGGGAATGTTACGTGTGTGTCTTCCTGTGTGCTGGAGGATGGGAGTTGCGAGGGAAGAGCAGAGCAAAGAGGAAGCATGTGAGAGCGTCATTGCGACGTTTTGATGCTGGCCAATCAATCTCAATCAATTGCGGGCAAGCTGATGGATGGCTTGAGCACCTCCGTCTCCCGATGGCCGAGGATCCCGAGATTCAAAGTTTCTCGATTGGGGAGTTGTGCGTACGTCTAGCTAAGCACGAAGAGTGTGTGTACTGTATAGTATCATGAGACGGCAGCGCTATTTGAGGGTAGGCCACGCCGTTCTGATAGACGGAACACCACTAACTGTCTCTAGTCATCCTCAGCGCAATCCCTATGCATCTTCTGCGCATGTCGCTTGAGTGGAGAGCTTCCATCTGTTCTCGGACCCGCACCCATCGTCCATGCGCGCCGGCGTCTCAATACCAGCCGCGTATCTAGGCAGTCCGCCAGTGCAGCAGCCGCCGAAGCTCCAGGCAACGACGCCAACAATGCCGCTCCCCAACGACCAGCCTACACGGCCTGGGATTCCAATTCCTCCCTCTCACCCCGCGAACAACAAGAGCGAGCTATGCTGCGTGAGCGCCGAGAAGCGCAGGTACGGGAACAGCAAGAAGCGGAGCGGCGCAGACAGGAGGCGATTGCGGAGCGGCAGAGGTTAGAGTACGAGGCGCGGGAGAAGCAGAGAAGGGAGGAGCGGTTGAAGCTTGACAAGGGGAGGCAGGAATGGAACCAGCGGCAGCGGCAGCAAGAGCCTGTGTCGCAGGTGCGCGCTGCTGAGGCCAAGCAGGAGGCGGAGAGGAAGAGGTTGGAGAGGAATAGGCAGAGTGGTGGTGGGAACGTGTCTAGGAATGTTGGAGGGGATAGTGCACGATGGGAGAAAGAGAGTGGGAGTGTAAAGGAGCCTTTCAGCAGTAATCAGCGTGACACCAGGCAAGGGCAGGCGCGGGAGCAGAGAGGGAGGGATACTCGTCAACAGGCGCAACGGCAGAATCGGGAGCAAGCGCGTGAAAGTCCGTTCGCTAGGTCTCAACCGCAGCCGCAGCAACAGCAAAGAAGGGATAACCCGTTTGCTGGAGCCCAGCAACCGCGTCAGCAGCGACGGAGAGACGAAACTTCTGCGCAACAACAACCGAGAATGGACAGTCTTCCTGCAGAACGTACAGCGCAGCCAGCGGCGAGAGTAGCCATGCCCAGTTTCGGCAGCTCCTCAGGCGCTGCTCAGGAAGAGCAAGCACAGCCTGCAGAGTCCGGCTGGGGCTCTGGTGGCGTCGAGCGCGCTCCGCTAAAGTATGGCGAAGAGTTCGCTCCGCGACCGAACGAGAACATTGGTAGCCTGGACGAAGGAGCGCAATCGAGATATGGAGATCGGGGTCGACCGAATGCACCGACGGAGGCTCTGGAGAGCCAGACTCTGTTCGATCGCTCGCAGGCGCCTCAGCAACCGTACGCTCCTGAGCAACGACCTTCCCGCAGCGATTACAATCATCAACGCAGGTATTCAGCACAGCGCTCTCAAGATTTTGGGCGGCGTGGCCAACATGATCAACAAGAGTCATACTCTCAGGCGGCGCAACAGCGACCACATCGCGCAGAGCAGCAGAACGATGGTGACTTCATTGCTACACTGTCCGGTAGTGCTCAGCAAGGGCTTGACGGTTGGCGGCAGCGCGGTGACTTCTCTTCGATTGCGCTCGATGCTGCGTTTGCTGGTAGCGGTCTGCAGCAGCAGTCTCGGATTAGCCGGAACCCGATGGAGTATAGGTCTGGTGGAGCTCAGCAGGATGTTGAGGGAACGCGAGGGGGCGAGGACTTCCCAAGCTTCGGCACCGGCGAACAGAGCCAGGCTGGCGCTTACCAGCAACACGATCAAGGATGGCCGGCAACGCCACAAGATGAGTACAGATGGGATCAGGCGCCTCGACAGCAGCAAAACAGCGACGCTTTTCAGCAAGACCAAGACGTGCCTTACCGACCTACGCAGCTATATCAGCGCCCGCCTCCGCCTCAAGCGCCGCACTATGCCAATCAGAAATCTTCGTACAATGACAGCGGCTACCAAGCGACAATGTTTGACCCGGACGACTACCAGCAGCCTGCGCCGCGCTTTGACGAGGACCAATCAGCGAACTGGCAACATGTCCGCCGAAGGAACTCTGAGCCACCACCTCCACCACGTCAACCTGCTTCCCAGCAACAACAGCAGCAGCAATATCAGACACGTCGGCAGCCCATAGACGATGATTGGGTCAACCAATCGTTCGAAGAACATCGCCAGCAACGTTCACAGCAACAGTCGTTTTATCAGCCCTCGCCATTTGACAAGCAGATTGAGTATCGGCCTACGAACAACCCCCGTCGCACCCCGAATCGAGGCAGACAGGTCTGCGGTCGCTGCCAAGAAGAAGGCCATGTAGCCAGAGATTGCAGGGGCCCGATCAGAGCGAAGTGCAATAGTTGCGGCCAGGTGGGCCATTTTGAGAGGGATTGTCCGACGAATAGCCAGAACCCGGCTGTTAGGGGACGGCAGCAGCAGTGGGATCAGCAGCAGCAACAGCAGCGAGAGAAGGGTGCGCAGCAGAGTAGGGTGGCTGATCCGTGGGCGCAGCGCAGGAGTGCGAGCGAGCCGGGGGTGATAAGGAGGACGAGATCGCAGGCGCTGGAGGAGACGCCGTTCCCGGAGCGGAAAGGAAGGGCAGGGGTGGATCAGGTGTTTGATGCTAAGGCGAATGCGAGGAGCAGATTCGATGAGGAGAGAGATGAAGTGTCGGTTGGTGGTGGTCGGGATCGGAGGGCGAGACGTGGAGTCGAGGAGCCTGAGGAGGAGGAGGGAGATGCTGTGAGCGATATGCGAGATCGTGTCTTGAGGCCTTCGAAGCGTTTTGAAGAGGCGGAAGAGGAGGGTGAAGAAGGCGAGGAGCGACGCACACTGCGTTCGCGGAAGTTCGTAGAGGATACGTCGAAGCGTGAGAAAGCTGGTCGCGGTCGCCGTCGGGATGAGGACGAGGAAGAGGATGATGAAGGCGGTGCTGAGCGCGATGAGCGGAATGCGCGGAAGGCTATGCGCAGGCAGAAGGAGCATGACAAGAGAGAAGCCAAGGCCGCTGAGCGTAAAGCCAAAGTTGAGGCGGCGAGGAGCCAGATCAACCTGCCAGAGTTCGTCAACGTCGCAACGCTCGCGCAGACTCTGGGTGTGCGTTACGAATCTTTCGTCTCACGTCTGGAGAGGCTGGGCTATGACGATGTCTTTCCGG
>Ga0058704_10001570_pt1 | contig 10645 bp, 6 predicted proteins | sample AgamicMgSfe_FD_71363 | JGI IMG/M metagenome (GOLD analysis project Ga0058704, IMG submission 71363) | Agave microbial communities from Guanajuato, Mexico - Mg.Sf.e | ecosystem: Host-associated > Plants > Phyllosphere > Phylloplane/Leaf | place: Guanajuato, Mexico | collected 2012-05-30 | reverse complement strand
ATCGAATCTCATGCACCACCTCCTCCTTCTCGCCCCCATCCCCAGAAGACCCATCATAACGCCCCATCTTGATATCCGGGCCCATGCCAAACCCAGGCGGTCCCTCGAACCCATCCATCTCGTACCCGGGTGGCGCATGACCACCCGTCCCACCACCTACCTCTCGGTCCGACAAAAACTCCTCCTCCTCCTCCCCTCCCCCCTGCGCCCGCGTCGAATCCATACTATCCCTCCTCTCAATACTCTCCCTCACCATGCCCCCATCAGCAAGACCATCGAAATCATAAGCGGGCGGAAGCGGCGCCGTCCTCCCCGCCATCTCCACCAACTCCCTCCTCAAGACCGCATTATCCCTCTCCACGAACTCCTCCAACGCCCGCGGCAGCACGGGATCCCAATGCTCGACATCGTTCGCGTCGTCGTTGGCGTACACCAACAGCGCCTCCCGCCACTCCAGCTCCACGGCGCGCAGGACGTCGTAATCGGGCGCGCGGGTTTTGGTGACTTTGGCTTCGCCGCTGGGGAGGGCGTGGAGGTCGTATTCGATGCGCCACCATTGCATGCCCTCGGGCGTGCCGTCCTCGTCGATCGGCGGCTGGCCGGAGGGGAGCAGGAGCATGGCTTCGTCTTCGTCCTCGGAGGAGTCTTCTCCTTCGTCTTTGGGTCGGAGGAGGTAGGTGATGTTCGGTTTGGTGGCGACGCCGCGCAGGGTGTAGCGGTGTTGGAGCTGGCTGCGGTCCTGGGCGTCGAGGGAAGGGAGCGTAGGGGTTTTGGATATGGTGGCGAGCGCTTTGCGAGTTTTCTCCTTTTCGCTGGCGAGCAGGGTCAGTTTGCTGGAGATGCTGGTTATGAGGGTGTCGAGCTTGTGCGTGATGTCGTCGTAATCTGGCTGGTCGGTGGTCTCTCCCTTACCCTCTTCATCGATGGTCGATGATGATGAAGATACGCCGTTCGCTTCCAGTGCCTTTTCCGCTTGCGATCGGTGGCGTCCGGAGAAGTGTCCATGAGTATGCTTCAGCAGCAGCTGGGCATCAATTTCCACGTGGTCCTTCTTCGGGTGCTTCCAAGTCGTGAGTTTCTTCTCAATCTCACCTATCCTCCTTAACCTGCCTTTACCCTGAGCGATCTGCTTTCGCATCTCCTGCGCCGTCTCGCGGTTCTCCCGCATATACTTGTCCATGTAAAATTGAAAGGGAATCTCTGCCCTCAGCTGCGTCGCCGCTGGATCCTCTTGCACCAACCGCATGACCAAAACATCGGCCGGCGAGTTGACAAAGTCCCCTTTACTCGCACTCATCTCCTCCATATCCTGGCCCCAGAAGAAGTTGTCCAATAACTCCGACAAATCGACACTTTCGCCCTCTCGCGCCGAGACCGGGAGGTGGAGCAATATCTTCTCACACTCATCCGCCTTGTTCAGATCCTCGGAGAAGACCGTGGTGGTGAACAACCCCGACATGTCGCCTTTCCGCGCCTTCGCCGTCCCAGCCACCATCCACTCCTGCATGAAGTGTTGCACCAACGCTCCGGCCTTCCCATCGCTCAACGAAACATCCCGGATCGCGGCCGTTTGCGTCAACGCACCGGCGCTGACGTAGCTCCTCTCACCCATATCCAAAAACGCCATGAGCCGCTGCACCTCCGCAACCAGCCCATCGTGCTTGTCGTCCGATTCCAGCGGCGTCCCACTGTCTGTGTGCACGATCCTCGGCAACGAGATCGAATGACCCCTCCACCAGTCCTCGTCCTCCCCATACTCCCGACGCACATGGTCGCGCACGAGCATCGCCTCCCTCACGCCCGCGATCGCATGACAGATCGTCAGGAGCGCGGAGAGGTAATCGGCGCTGGGGACATGCTTTAGAAATCGCGGCTCGCCGGACACGTTCTTGCGCTGCTCGACGCCCACGTCCAGGATGATCTCCGCCGTCTCCTGCGACGTAGGTACCATGGCCCACCGGCTACTCTCGTAGTACTCCTTCGTCGCCGGGCCGAAATGCCTCTTCTCCTCCACGCCATCGTCTCGGACCACTCCGCTCTCCTGCTGGAACGCCAGGCCCAGATCCTGCTGCGAGGCCGACAACGCCGCCGCCAGATCCGCGTCCTCCTGGTCTTTAGACGAAGGATGCAAGTTCGCGCGGTTGCCCGCGGGCGAATTGGCTCGGGTGTGAGGCGTCGTGGTGCCCATGGGATGCAGCAGCTGATTGACCGCTTCACCGTCTCTGTCCGCGGAAAAGGCACCCTCATCCCACGACGCCGCTTGCTCCGCCTGCGAGATATCCTCGTCGTCCAGTAGTGCCGCAGCAGCCGCTTCGATGTTGTTGTGCTTCGCTTTCAGGTACCGGATCACGACCTCCCGGCTGTCCGTCTTCCCAAAGTCTAGTAACATCGATATCGCATCCTCGGTTGGCTCCGCCGCGGCCATCATTGTCGCCTCTTTCTGGCTTTTCGGCGCCGGACGCGCGGGCACTGGAGGCGGGTTGAGGTCGATTTGGTCGGTGTTGGGGAAGAACATGCCGGTATCACTGCTCGGCTGCGCGAGCTAAGGGGCATGTGGCTTCTCCTGCCGTAGGTGAGATGTCGCTACTTCAAGTGTATGGGTTTCCCGCGCTTGCCCGTCGGCGGCACTGTATTGTTATCGTTGCTGCTTGTTCTCACACTGTAACTCAAATGGGCAACTTTTGGTGAAGCTTGGACCTCAGCTCAGGGGAATGACGCGGGGCGCGTGAAGTGGGATGCTCGAGATGCTCGTGCTTCCGCCTACTGTATGGGAGGACGGTAATGTGTTTAGCAACCAGAACCAGGTTCACTTGCGCCGGGTCGCTGATGGCTCTGTTGCGAGTTGCACAGATGTAACAGGGGGAACTGACAGGTTTCAATCGGCTTTGAAGGTAACATATGAAATCACAAGACAGTACCCACATCAACATGTGACCTCACCAGCAAGCAAAACATCAAGTAACCATAACGTAGCATGTATATGTCGATAAGAGTCCCAATCCAACCCTAATCGAGGACCTCGTATGCAGTCAACGATGCGGGCAGGGCACAGCAAGCACGCACATGCATGGACGCCCAAAACTCCACGCTCAAAGCATAGTCGTGAACCTCTCATTTCGAAACCTCCGCCGACCGAGAACTCGCTCTTCTTTCACCTCAATCCTCATCCTCCGCCTCCTCGTCGTCCGTGTTGCTATCATCGAACATCTCCTCGTCACTCTCGCTACCTCCGAAATCATCATCGACCTCGCTGTCGGACCAGCTGAACGCGTCGTGCACGGGCTCCTCTTTCTTGAACGCCGTCTCGTGCGTCGGCATCTCCAACCCGGCCGGGATGTCCTCCTTACTCTTCTCCCGATCCAGCTGCACGCGTTCCTTGTACGCCGCGGGGTCCTTCCGCAACATGACCCCAGCGTCCACGTTTGCCGGCGAGCTGACCTCGGCGTCGTCGAGCAGGGAGATGACGGAGATGAGGACACTCTCGACGCGCTGCACGGGGCTCCAGCGCTCGCCGGCTTGCTCGCCACTCATCATGTCCTCGCCGGGTTGGTGCAGGATGCTGATGCAGAGGCCGCCGTCGGGGTAGACGTTGGGGTGCCAGAGCGGACGGGCGAAGCGGAAGGATGGGGGCTCGTAGGGGTAGTTTCGGGGGAACTTCATGACCGCTTTGAAGTAGCCGCCGTAGTAGAGCGAGTCGGGGTTGAGGACGATGAGGGCGACGCTCCACTCGAAGATGTTGTCGTTGATGAGCGAGATGTGGGTCCAGGTCTCTTTGCTGAGGGCCTTGTACTCGTTCATGAGGATCTTCTCCGCCATGGTGGGCGGTGTGGTGGGTTCAACGACGGCAAGCTGCTGTGGGGTGCAGGGTATGTTGCGAGAGCTTCAGATGGGAGGATCGGAGTGGCGGTTGGGTGGTGTGGAGGCTGTAGATGAACTGATGTCTTCCGAACGAGTGGTGGTGGTGATAGACAGAGACTGCCTTGCTGGAGCGAGGGTGAAAGGTTGCGAGGTGAGGTTGGAGTGGAGATGGTGTCGTTTCCCGCATGCAAAGAGGCTTTGGACGCCGGATGCGGAGTGGTGGAACCGTGGCACGCAAGCAGCCGCAGCCGTAATAAGTTCACTTTGGCGCGAAACGACGGGTGAAAATCAAGATGCTGGTGGTGAAAGGGGGATAACACAGTTTAGCGAAGTGCTTGTTTGGAGGATGAGGGTTGATTATACAGGATGAACATGATTGTCAGGTGACGGGCGACGGGTGATGCGTGACGGAACGGATCCAATGCCGCGGCTTCACCCTGATGACTAAGCCACATTCCGGTGCTGTCCGCTGCCCGGTTGACCTCGGGACCTGGAGGTTTTCACGATCCATATCAACGCAACACAAACACGCGCTTGCAAGGCCCGTGGAGTCACAAAGCAGACAAACCAGGCTGACACGAAAGCGCTCGACGACCTGGTACCAAAGCCAGCCGCTTAAGGCGTGTTTGAACGGTGGAGTGATGCGCGCTTTCGTATCATCCCCTTCACCATTCCTTTCCATTGCTGAGCAGGATGTTTGGTGGCAAGGCGACTAGCATATACCCGTGGACACTGATGTATGCAGACATACGGAACGCGCTGAATAGCCTGACGGAGAGTGGAACGGATCCGTACAGAAATCGAGGCCCCAAAAGACTGCGCCGGACGCAACAATAGCCTCCTGAAGATCTCTCACACGTGGCACGGAGCGACAGGTCTTCCAGAACATTGGCTTAGCCGGTTCGAAGAAAGGGCGAAGGTGAGTATGTATGAATATGATGACCATGGTCTCTGCACATGAATCTCAAGACAGCAACGCTGCATCCGAGCGGTGAACGTCTGCGTTCCTCCTTCCCACGACTCCATCGCGACCGAGGACTGGACTTCACATGAACGGATCATCACGAAAAAGGAGTATGGTCTGTTCGAAGCTGCTACTCTCTCCATGGCTTCCCTGGGCTCTCCGTTCCCGAGGTTTCGGAGGCTTGACCGAAGACCTCCTCACACCCTCACATCACTCATATCAAAAAGTGGGAACAATTCAGCAAAAGCATATACTAATTGTACGATCGGCCTGTCTGTTGCATACATACTCTGGACTCGATCATGTAATTGTGTTCTTTCAATGACAATGGAGGTCTGAGGACACGGAGCGCAAGCTGCTGCAGTTGAGTTTCCCAAGCCCGATGCGGAGGCAACATTGTGCCCATGAATTGTCCTCAATATTCTATTTTCCCAATTGTCTTCCACCTTCCCAGCCCCCATTCTCTACTCATATATGTAGCATTGCATTCGCTACCAGAGCCGTTCAATATCTTTCCCAATTCGACTCTTCGCAACATCTCTCCACCCTCACTGAAGCACTCAAGCCATTGGAGACCTACACCGCACCACAATCGGTCAAGCACAACCCAGCAGACATCACGTTCAACAAGATGAATTACCAGTCTCACCAAGTGTACGACGCAATGACCGACGAGACCCTGCTGGCCAGCGGTCTCACCATCGAAAGGATCAAGGCTCACATAGCCTCGCTGAGCATGCATCGAGACATCAACAGCGACGGGCCGAAGGCAAGCGAGGATCAGAAGCTCGTCCCTCCCGCGCCAGTATCGCCAGCGACACCAGAGGAGCACGCGAATGCAGAAGTTGGATCGGTCGTGCGGACATCACAGCGGGCGAGAAGGCTGCCGAAGAGGTATCAAGACCCATCACCATCACCATCACCGACTCCCACGCCGACCAAGACTCGGTCGCGTCGCCGTAGGGCCCTCGTACCCTCGAGTCCTCAGCTCGACGTGGGGAAGGCGTCAGAGCTGCTGCTACGACTTGTGCAGGATACAAGCGAGAGCGGGATGTCTGAGCCAGTGTAGGGGCCGCTGGTTTGCGATCTTAGGGGGTGGCAGACGAAGATGGGCAAGGGAAGGTATTTTGATTGGAAGACATGAATGGAATTGAAAGCATTGCTCTACGGGTATCGACAAGCAAGGAGTTATTGGCACGAAAGCATACGGTCGTCGTTATAGCGTGAAGAAGCGGTCGCCGAAGTCGCCTAGACCCGGCACGATGTAGCTGTTTCGCACTTGATAAGCATGATGTACAGGCACATGATCGGAAAGTCCAACAAACCAACTTCTTGTCATTCAGTCCTTCGTCCACAAACGCGGTAACGATTCGGACTTTCGGGAACTTTTGCGCGAAGTTCGTCGCGCCTTCGGGTGAGGCGATGAGGTTGAGGAAGAGGATGTGCTCTTCGGGTACGCCTTTCTTCAGTAGGACGTCCACGGCCATCAGCGCCGAACCACCTGCGTCAGCGTCAGTGTCGTCGCCCTCACAAACCTACAAAGTCCATTCGCGTGCAACTCACCCGTAGCCAGCATCGGATCTAAGAGCAGGACCCATCGATCCCGCACGTCCTCCGGCAACTTATCGTAGAACAACCTCGGCTTACTCGTCTCCTCGTCCCGCTGGATCAAGATCTTCCCGATCCTCACACTCCGACAACACTCGCGAAGCGCCTGCTCCATCGCCTCGCCCGCCCGCATGATAGAAACACCGCAGATCTTCCCCTCGAACTTGACGCCCGCGTACGTCCTGCCGACGGGCGTCGTGATCGTGTGCGGGAGGACGGGGAGGTGGTTGAGGGCTTCTTCGACGAGCAGGCGGTTGATGCGGTTGCTGTAGAAGATGAAGTCGCCTCGTTTCGTTTCCTGGTTGCGGATCATACTGTCCCGTAGCGCGGATGGGTCAGTTTCTCACGTCCTGGCTCTTTCGATAAGAGGTAAAGCGGAAGCGGTGCCGGCGGACCTACGTGAGTAAAGCGATGAGTTGGGGTGTCTGCGGCAGGATGGTGACGTTCGCGTGCGTGACTTTGGTCGATACCGTCGCCGAGGGTCTCTCTTCTGCTGGTCGGTATTCAGGGCCTAGGTGTTGACTCGGGGCGCGCACCAGCACGCCGCCGGGTTTTGGCAGACCGCTCGGCATGTTGAGCTGCCAGTTGCACCTGCTTTTGGTTGTGTTGAGGGGGCCTGGTCCAAGGCTGAACAGAACTCCAGATGATAAGTGTCGCGTGCTCGAAGGAGTAAGAGGTATAGCCCCACCATCGACGGCTGCCGCTCGGCTCGTTCCTTACCGTCCGCCGCCCGCCGCGGACATCATCATGTGACGTAGACCCTGTTTACTTTAGCGCACGTTCACTGTTTGCATGTGGTCTGCGACGGGACCTTTTGAAGACGCGCGTGAGAGAAGTTCACAGTCATGAGAGGCATGAACATCACCACAAACTCTCACCATTGACTCGAGCTCCACGCGCGGGACCATCTATGAAGTACTTCGATATCGAGGACGATTATGCACGCTTCGTGCTTTGCGTGAACAACCTTACTTGCGCCAAGTGAACACCAACCTCACCGAACGTCGACATATGTTCTGAGCAAGATCATGTTTTGCGTGACGAGCGTGAGCAACGATGCGATGAGTCAATGAGACCAGAAAAAAACGATACTATCCGTACGTACGTACGAAGTCGCACGCCCGTCGATCAAGTGCAATGGCGACAATGCCTGCGCCTGCGTACCAGCGGCAGAAGAAGGTGGTGCGTTACGGCAAGTCAAGCGGTCGCTCGGTCTTGAGTACTATGCCCTTGGAAAGCTTCATGGAAGACGATTTGACTGTGCCGCTAAACACGACGCAACGGTCGACCACCATCAAGGACACCTACGGGGTTGAGAAGCCGGCGAAGCTATTGGGAGAGCGAACTGCGGCGTCGAGGAAGCCTAAACCAAGACCAGCGAAGGCCGAAGCGAAGAAGCGAGATACGTTTGACGTGCCGTCATCTGACGATGAAGATGAGGTGGAGTACGCAACAACACGTACGAACCTTCCACGACTGAGGAGTAGGAAAGCCCTGGTGGATGATACTCGGATCAGAGAGTCGCAGCTTGCACCATGGGAGAAGCCCTCGGGCAGAGAGTCGCCGACCGTCGATAAGACAGCTTCACATTGTGACAAGACGCAAACATCCCGTTCAAACAAGCAGCTGAGCTCGGAGCTGGCAAAAACCATGGCTGGACATGATGAGGCTAGCGCGCCTGGTCCTGAGTATGACAACGACACATTCCAGATTTCGGCCAGTCCGCCAGCTAGGGGATCAAAGTCGAGCGTTTCAAGCGCGGCCGCAAGGCTCGCGGCGCGAAGGAAGAACGTCGATGGAAGCACTCGGCCGATCCGGGATAGGCTAGAAAGAGCTGCAACTACATCTATCAAGCGAACCTCGCCACCAATAGACGATGCAGCACTCCCTTCGCGAAAGCGGTCGCGTCAAACGCCGCCTGCGAATATTGGAAGCGAAGACGTGTTCATGCCGGACACCCTCCCTGTGCCGGTTTGCGAGGGACTTCAGCCAGATGAGCACGTCGCGATGGAAGTACAGGACGTGTTCGACTTTCCCGATGCCAGCGCAGATGAGCCTACACAGTTTGGGCTTGCCGCGAAAAGCCCCGAAGCTGCGCCAAGCAGAGCTCGTCGTGGCAGGCTCCCATCTAGTGCAAGACCTAGCCCGAAGAAAGGCCTATCAGCTCCAGGGCGTCTTTCTAAGATGCTATTGGATCCGGACTCCACGGATGCGCCTTCAAGATCCCCCTCCACTTTCGACACTGTCGAGAGCAGACGGTCTACTCCTCACAAAGGCGTAACGACAGCGAAAGATGGAATGCCCAATACGCCGTCCAACAGTAGCCAGAATGCTGTCACGGCTACACGCGCGATGAGCCCAAACCAGGCTCAGCTATGGAGCAGACTGCTACCAAGCGATCCACCAGCGCCATCTCCAAGTGTGTTACCGATCAAGGACCTCAGCCTCGGCAGCATGCGACGAACAGTAAACCAAGCTGCTACGCTCACGCGAACACTGTCAAAGTCAAGGTCAGACGTGCCAGAGATGAATAATCGACGCACGAGATTGGTGGATCGCTTGAAAGCAGCAGCGCCGAGCACGGACGATGAGTCTGAAGAGGAAATGGTTGACACACAACTGGAGGATGAAGCAGTGACCGGATCGCAAGCCCATGCCCAAACCGACAGCCAACCGGACGGAATTCTGAGCAAAACTCACTCTGGCAGCCATACTCAGACTCAAAGCCAGACAAGTGTTCTAGTAGAAGGAGGTGCGAGGATTACATATTCTCGCACACGATCGTATCTACCTGAGGATAACTTTGAGGACGGACTACTCGCTGACTTGCCACCACCCGCCACATCCGTCGTTCCGAAGCATACAGAGCGTACGCTCAATCGGAATCAGTCAACCTCACAGAAGTCGGCGTTCGATATCGAGGACAGTGAGGAAGAAAGCAGCACAGCCAGGATGCGGACTGTGCATGAGTTGCGGGCAGCCGGCCGTAACAAGCGTTTCGAACAGCACACAATTGCTTTGCTAGATGATATCACTAACCACAATATCTCAGCTCGCAGCCGACGACGCAGTGCCCTCCTTGAGATTGCCACCAAGCTGATTGAAGAAGATGGCTTCGCTCGCCGCTTTCTCGGGTCAGGCTTTGAGCAGTGTCTCCTGGCTGAATGCAGCGCGCCAGCAGATGACATCGCGGACTTTGCGCTGGCTGCATGCTTTGCACTGCTCTTGGCTGAAGAGCATCCGGTCGTCTCATTGAGCGACGGAAAGCTGCTGACATGGCTTGTCGGTCTGTTGTCGAATGGGAACGCCATCACCAAAACGGCCAAAGATCGGCGTCACAACATGTCCAAGTCTGCACAGAGTACAGTAGTGGAATTCACGAGCAAGCTCCAAGCGCAAGCATCGCTGTGGCAGGAAGGTGTGCCGCACCCTATCACGTCTCGCATCGTCGCGCTCAAGGCTCTGGACCAACTTGTCGGCAGATTGCGCCGAGCAGGCAATACGACCGAACTCCTCGATGCCGACACCTTTCCCGCCGTGCTCAGATCATCAGTGGACGTCGAAGCAAGCGACATGGCGGATCTCACGCTAGCCATCTCCGTTCTGGAATCCCTCTGCGCATCCACCCAACCTCGCGCATGGCCCGAGCAAGCCCTCATGCGCCTGACACAGATCATGCACGAGCTCTCCCGCCACGGCGAAACCGCCCGACACGCCCGCTTCCTCGCCTTCCGCCTGTCCCTCAACCTGACGAACGACAACGCGAGCAACTGCCACGCATTCGCCACATCCCAAACGGTCCGAGAGCTCCTCCAAGCCGTCGCGAACGGCCTAGCCAAACTCAACTCCGAGCCCGCCGTGGACGAAGAGCGCGCCATCGACCTGGACCTCGTCGTGCTGGCCCTGGGCATCATGATCAACCTGGCCGAATACTCCCCACTCGCTCGCGCCTGCGCCGTCGCCGAGATCTCAACGCAGAACGCACTGGCAGCCGTCGTGGAGATCTTCCAGCGAGGCCAGGAAGGCGCGCTGGAAGCGGAGTCGGTGCACGACACGCGCGTCAACGTCGCGTACGGGTACCTGGCCGTCATGCTCGGGAACCTCTGCCAGAGCGCCGAGGCGCGGGCGTTCGTCGCGGAGCGCTTGCCCGGCGGGGATCTGGGATTGTTGGTTGAGGCGGTGGGCGAGTTTGTGGTGCATCATCAGAAGGTGGAT
>Ga0058704_10001568_pt1 | contig 10649 bp, 10 predicted proteins | sample AgamicMgSfe_FD_71363 | JGI IMG/M metagenome (GOLD analysis project Ga0058704, IMG submission 71363) | Agave microbial communities from Guanajuato, Mexico - Mg.Sf.e | ecosystem: Host-associated > Plants > Phyllosphere > Phylloplane/Leaf | place: Guanajuato, Mexico | collected 2012-05-30 | reverse complement strand
TCTACCGGCGCATTGGCGATCAAGGCGTTCTCCAAGCTCTCGGTATAATAGTGCCCGTCATCTGGGAAGTCCCAGTCCTGCCAGTCCAGTGGCTCAAGGTCCACGATCTTTGCAATCTCAAACGCTTTACAAAGCTTCTTCTCTTTCTTCAGCGTGCGAGTCGTCAATTTTCTTGCCTGCGAAAGGTGCTGAATGTCGAAGTCTCTTCGAGTCCAAATGACGTCCCAGCCGTTTTCGAAGCCTGGGTCAAGACCGCATTCGTGCTGCAGGAGTAGGTGCCGGTAGTTGTCTCGCCAACTTTGCCACGCATCACGAGCTGTAAGGTACTCTTGGTGGGCATTACGTCTTCGCTAATCCGCGGGCTGCTGTGCTGCCTCGTATGCATCTGGTTGTTCTACCCGGGGCTGCACTTGTTCATCTGTCTTGACGTTCGGCGTCTCACGAGCCACCCGTATTGCGCCGCCTGCGCTAGCCGCATCGTCAGGTGGAGCTTTATCAATTTGGGCGCTCGTAGGCCGTAACTCGTCTGGTTGGCCATGAAACGGTATCGATACGTTGTTCTGATTGCTAGGTATTCCGAGTTTGCCTTGAGATCGTAAGTCGCTGTTCCCAGAGTGCATCGTGCGATAATCTCGGCGTCGGATACCACCACCTGGCGAAGTCCGTCCTGGAGCGGATGACCGAGGCGGAGACTGCCGTAGCTTACCTATCCTTTCACCCCGAATACCTCGTGGTGGGTACTTCCGTGAGCTCTGCAGATAGCGCGAACACATGTACTCGATGGATGGACGAGGTTCTCTTCTTTTTCTTCTGACCTCGTTCAATGCCGGCTGAAAGCCTTGTAGCTGTGTAAAGAGTCGCTGTCTGTGTGTGGAGGACACGAAACGCAAGATTGCCCTTTCCGCATCGCGCAGGGATTGCCAGAATCCTGCCATGTTGAGTCAAAGTTCGTTGTGAATGGTGATCCGGGTTGAGGAGAGTGGTGACTGACACTGCAACGCTAATTTCTGTGAGATTTTCTTGCAAGATGCCCTCGTCTATAGCAAGACGAGTCGGATGCATAGTGCATGGAGCCAATGCTGAGATCCTTCCTTGTTCCACTGTTCACGACATATCGTTGTTTCAGATTAACCTTGCAAGTGATAGGGTCTTGTCTGAGAAGCGAGGCTTCTCACGTGACAATAACGTCTACCCCAAGGAAAGCCCGTCTAGATGGTGGAGCTTTCAACCGACACGCCACTTGAGAACTCATTCACTTGCAAAGTCCTACCTAGGGAATGAGGTCCGTGCCGCCAGAGTCTGATGTCTTCGATGCCCGCGACTTTGCTGCGCTCCCGACCAGCACAAGTCAAGACTCGGCCAAAGAAGTTCCTCATATTGACAGCTTGGTTGGTATGCTCGCATTTTCGGCGTTGATTCCTCTCTGTGCAGCCCATCCGCGTAATTAGACGTATAAGTGCCGCATTCACATTGGTCAATTTGTGTTTTCGGCGCAGACACTGCGTCATGCATCCATACTGTACATCCAACACTTCTTGAGCGCACTTAAAGCTCGCTTCGAACCTTCGACTTTGCATCACGTCGCACTTAGAAGCCAAGGTACACGCACCTTCCGCGCCTACCTTAATCACTTGCGACTGCGATGACTCAACTAGCAGGTACGAAGCGTAGGCCCGACCCATCCGACTCGCCAGAGAACGATCGTTCGAAAGGACGGCGAAACAACGACGGTCAGCGACGACCTGCCGGCGATAGTGAACGAGTTGCGGGAGGCGGTCCAGTAGGTGGCAACGATACTCGACTCGGCGCAGAAGAGGCAGCTCATTCACCGGCGAGGCACCAACAGCACCTCCACAACAATGGGTACACTAATCCACCGCCTGCGACGCAGCCTCCCGGTCAGGGGTCTCAACAAGTCATCAACCCACGTTACGTGCCGGTGCAATCCGACAGCGACTGGCAGAGCTCTTCCCAGATGGTCCGATCGACGGCGGCACAGTGTAACCCGCAGCCAGCGAACATGATGTCCAGTATGATCAGTCAGCAGTCTATGGCGTTTCAGATGCAGTAGGCCATGTATATGAACAACTGGATGCAGCAGTGTGCGCGGGTGGCGATAATGCAACAGCAGGGCGGACAGCAGCCGATGCCACTCCAGGGCAGCCAAATGGGTGCTCCATCGGCAAATATGTCGATGATGCTTCCGCAGCAAACGAGTATGTAGCTAGGCATGCAGGTGAGTGCAGAAATCAACGCCGCGGCTCCATCAAGTGCGTCTGAGTCAAAGCAAGACCAAGGGTTGTCTGGCAGCACTGTCTCAAACTCACAGTCAACCATGGCGCCTAGCCCGGGCTACGTCCCATTCTCGACATCCATGCACCGATTGGATGCCTTCGACATCAACGCCATGGCCCAGGAGAGGCAGGCGAAGGGGGGTGAAAAGGACGCCGTGCAAGATTCCGCAAGTGTCGCTGCCAGCTTCAATGGACCGGGCGGTTTCAGGATCAAGGGCGCTGCCGCCGCCGAGGCCGCACGTCATGCGGGCAGCCAGCCGAGTGCTAAACCACTAACGAAGTCGCAGTCTCCGAGTAGAGATTCGAAGGCAGCAGTAGCTGAAGCGGCGGAGGAGGAGTATGATGAGCTCGATGATGACTGAACGTATAATCAGAAGGTAAGCGCTTCGGGTGTCCTCCATTAGTGGCGAATCAGATACTGACCCAACCAAGGGCTAGCTCATGTGGATGCGTAGCAGAGGCGTACTCACGACAATTATGATGCCTGCTACGGCAGCTGGTCATTGTAATGAGGGACCTGGCATAATCTTGTGGCAACCGCTGCCTCTTGCGAAGTTTACGGGGGGCTGCGGCTGGGGGCTGAGACGGTTTTACGTTGTACTTAGCTTGCTGTAGAAGCGTAACGTCTAGCGCACACTGTCGACGATAAGCGACCAAAGTTCATTCACTGCAGCTAGAAGTAGTGATGCCGTGTGTCGAGACGGGAGAGTTCGAACAAACAGTGAGGTTGCCGACTGCTCTGACCACTTTCCGCTTTCGGAGAAGCCGTCACGTATCACGTATTAGAGCTTGAGGCACGATTACCCAGAAACTTCCGTCCGAGGTTCGGCAGGTAATCGCACTCAACACTTCACACAATCTTTTACACCGTTCTCATCGAGTGCACCTCATGCAATGAGCTGTATGCGTCATTGAAACCACCTCAATTACATATGACTTCACCTCCCTTCTCCCATGCCAAACCTCTGCCCGCCCTAACGAGCACCAGGCGTGCTTACGAGCTCATTAGGGATCTGGAGGCCAAACATTAAGATGGACTTACTCGCTTTGCCATTCAGTTCATACCCTGTTATATGGCTGCTTAGCGTATTTGGCTCTATCATTACTGAAAGTAGCTGACGTTGCATGGACCACGACATGTTCGTCCGAACAGCTCTGCAATAAGGCAACGTTATTTTGCGTACCTCTAACGCCGAATGGACACTCACGCCTCCCTTCCGTGTCTTCTCTCCAAACCTAGAGTCTGCCAAATCCCTGTCTCTAGATTTCATTCTTCAGCTGAAAGGGCACGACTTGCCTAAGAAGGCGACGGGGCTATGGCAGCAGGATAAGGAAAACATCTCGCAAGATTGGAACGATGAAGAAGAATCATGCATTATGTTCTCACCCGTCCACCGAGAAACGAGCGTCATTTGTGGATATAGCGTGTGTGGCATTGCTACAGCTGGAAGACACCGTCTTGGACTGGCAGTCTTCATCACGGACGGCAGCGGATGTTGGGTGAATGCACTCTAGCGCTGGATGCTTCACGTAGCGATTCACGTAGTTGTTGGCTGCAACACCTGTGAGCCCGTAAGACACCCCGATCGTGCCGGGCAATTTTCCAATGAGTTTCCACTTCTCTTCTCCAAAGCTCTTCCCCCTTGAACGCATACTCTCCTCTTCCCATTTGTAGTGTTCTGACTCTCTCTGCTTCTTGCTTTTGGAAGATCATGGAGACAAGTCAGCTTGTTTCCCTCCGAAGACTACTTCAGCCATCAACACATCGCACGCCAACACCACTAGACAACACGGCGAACGCGCGACAGTACGACTGGACCCCGTTCTCAATCCCCACATAGCTTATCATGGGACCCTCCCACACTCAGACCAAGATGGATGGAGTCAGCACCATGCTCCGACAAACTTTTCACCCGAACCGCGTGGGCGACGATCTGACCCCTGAGCCTCGTTTCAAAGGCTTCCGCCGCGCTCCACAGCCACTCATCCATTCAAACCTCAGCAATCCGCAAGCCGACCTAGTGTTGTGGTGGGAGTCCATCATTGTCCAGCTCGACGAAGCCTGGCTTTATGACGGCACACCGGAAAGTGCTGAAGCGTTCAAAACAAAGACTACGCTGACGCCAGCCGAGTTCGCGCAAAGCTCTCTGGAGTGTGAGGGGAGTCTGTGGTGTTACTTCAAGCCGACGGGTACTGGTCAAGCGGTTGCTGAGGCGATGGTGGCGTTCTGGGCGGAGCGCATGAAAGCGTGGAAGGCGGCAGGCGGCATACAAGCGGCTGCTGCTGTGGTCAAGACCAGCGATGGCGGTAATGTCGCGATGGCAAAGACGGGCGGGCTGATCGAAGAGACATTGCAGCACCTTGTGCGCCGGGGCGGGATCAATCGGAGATTCGCTTCCTGAATTCCATCGAGCCTAGAGGTACCTTCGAGTGCCCAGTACATCCTGAGAACGCAATCTGCAGCTGCGAGACCCCGTTGGGCATCTCCATCCAGTAAGTTGCTCACCCGTCTACTCTGTAGGCTACTGCTTGTATCTCCGTCAGCAAGCTAACACTAACCTACTAGGAAGCACATCATGACCAAACTCTCCATCCTCGCCACGTGGACCGGCTACTTCAACAACCAAGACGATGCCTATCTTTACATGGGTAACACGCCATCCGTGATACCCTTCTTTAAGAAGACCGGCATATTCCCGGTCCAATTCGCCGCAGATTTCCTCGATGGCCCGATCAAGAATCTACCAAAGCCTACAATCATCCGCGTAGAGCTCTTGCAGGCAATGACAGCCTACTGGGCTTACCGCGTCAACCTCTGGCGCCGCAGGCATAAGACGAGAAAAGAATCTCAGACGATGTACTGTGCGGAGCAAGTCGCCGAGGGCAGTATGCTACTTTTCGATATTGCAACCGGGAAGAGGTCGGCTCCGACAGACGGGAACCTCTGTAACGGCGATCCACTTGCGCATGTTGTGAAGTACGGCAATCCGGGCCATGAGCGGACAGCTGTGATGTATGCGAAAGTGGGTCTTGCTGGTTGTCCGAGCGAGGCTTTTGGGTATGAGATCGTGGTTTGCATGAAGTGCCATAAGGAGTGCGAGGAGCGTGTAATTGTGCAGGCAGAGATAGTGGAGGGGCTGAGAGCGTATGCGAAGGAGGATGCGAAGAGGGCAAGAGCGGTGAAGAAGGAGTGGTAGGCAGTCGGAGATGTTGAGGTTTCAGAGAAACGTGTGTGAGCCAGCTCTGGAAGTGAGCAAGCGCCGAGACTGTAAAGGATGATCAATGAGAGGAGAAAAGCTTATCAGATTCGCGAGCAGGCGTTCGACGATAGCAAGTACCGTGCAGGGCCAATCACCTCCGCGACTCAATACCACAGCCCAGTACCCTGACACCACCCAAGGATCTTCCCCAACTCTCTATCCACCTTCTAGATCTCCTCCGTTGCCTTCCATATCACGTTATAGCCAAGCCGACGATGGAGCTGAGGCATATCATACTCCGCCTCAATCGCCTCCTGCCCATCTTCGCCCTCCTCACCTTTCACCACCACGGCCTCAGCAGGAGGAGTAGGAGTCTCCGCACGCACACTCCCGTCCTCGAAATCAAAGTAAGCCTTTCTATCCAGCATATCCAACTCCTCTTTCGTCAATCTCGGTAGGCCCTTAGTGCGCGTAGCGTTTAGTGCTTCTCTCCAAGCATCTAGACCCCAAACCATGCAAGAGAAGATTGCCTGGGCGCTTTTCTCGCCATAGAGCGTCTCATGGTAGTCGACGTGGTACTCTGTCTCGGTGCGTGAGACGAAGAAGTGGGCCCTGGCGAGCATGGCAAGGATAGAGGCCGGGAAGACGGCGATGTGGCGGTAGGTTTTGACCATGGCGTAGCCTTCCGTATGCGACGGTCAGTCGGTGCTGTTTCTGTGTGGCAGGCTTCTGTGACAGTGCTGTTTATACAGTGCGTGTGGCACTATAACGTTGGACAAGCACGTTTGCATCGCGACTATGTCAGCTGGTTTGCTTGTCCCGTCAAAGGATCCAAATGCGCTCCTTGTAACGTACATTCCAGCTTCGTAGTTGTCTTCACTCACTGGTTTGTTTAGCTCTCGATACCTTGAGGGTCAACGGTCTCACAAGCCTGCTGTAGACTCTGACAACTGCTTCGTGGTGCTCATATCAAAGTTGGAACAAGATACGCATTGATTCAAAATCGTCTGGCTTCCACTACGAGCGGACGGCACAACAAACGTGCAAAACGATCAACGGCAAATATAGCAACACAAGAGATTACTCGTCCGTCATACCTGCATGTCTCTTTTTGTTCATTGCGCAAATCTTCAACTATTAGCATACCCTATACGAGCACGTCATGCCCCATTCATCCCATCCGCACCCCTCTGCGGTTTCATAAAGCCCCCAAAGAGCTTCTCAAGCGCACCATGCGCCTCCTCACCTAAAGGTAGCACAGCACTAACATACTGATCCGGCCTCACAACCACCAACGCCCCTTCTTCCCTACTAATCCCCCTCATCTTATACACCTCCCCAAACCCAAACCCATAACTCTCCTCATCCGTAAACACCTTCTCGTAGTCTTGGATCCCGAATTTACCCTTGTGCGGGAGCAATATCTCCGGTAATTCAGGGGGATTGATGTCGATCCGGGGTTGCTGGAAGACGGCTCGGATGTCTATTACACTGTCTATGTCGGCGCCGGCGGGTGTGTAGCGAGATATGATGAGCTTGGAGAGGAAATCGCAGGTTTTGTATATGGATGAGGCTGGAGAGGTGGGGGAGTGTTTGTTGTCGCCGAAGAGTATGATGCGCCAGCGGCCGTCTGCGTCCATGATGTGGCCTAGATGGACGGGTTTGGCGTCTGCGACGCGGAGAACTTGGTCGGATTGGAATCGCATGCCGATCTGGTAGCCCTTGGCTAGATGCTGGTACGATGTATCACCCGAAGTGAGTAGGCCGGGCTTGTACTTCGTCTCCACGCCTGCCATGAAGCGGCCCTGCCTAGTGAAGTACTCCTGGAAGACCGCTGGATCGATTGCATCTTTGTCATCCGCGCCATCCTTGCCTTTCGGTTTTGCGGCGAAGAGACGGGAGATCTCGCGGTCGAAGTCGATCAGTAGCTGTGCGATTCCTTGCCGCTCTTCGGAGTAGGTATGCAATAACTTCGGATCTACCAGGCCATGCAGGACCGCAGCCAGCTTCCAGCCCAGATTGTAGGTATCATTCATAGACACGTTCATACCCTGCCCAGCTTTCGCTGAATGCGTATGGCAAGCGTCTCCCGCAATGAAGACCCGCGGTGTCCTCTGCTCCCGCTGAGACTTAGGCACGTCGTCGAAGTGATCTGTTAGCCGTTGGCCAACCTCGTAGAAATTCCAGTAAGCGATATGCCGGACGTCGAAGTTGAAGGGTTTGAAGATACGTTGGGCTCGGTCTATCAGAACCTCGGCTGTAATGTTCTTGCTCCCTATCCGCTCGTCCTTATTCAGTTTATCGAGCTCAATGTAGAAGCGGGCTAGATATCCGCCTTCTCGGGGAATGATGAGGATGCTGCCTTCGTTTGCCGAATGTATGGCCGTTTTTAAACGGAGATCTGGAAAATCCGTGACCACTAAGGCGTCCATGACACCCCAGCCCTGGTTCGCGAAATCACCTTTCATCTCAAGACCCAACGATCTCCTCACACCACTCCGTGAACCATCACAGCCCACCACATACTTCGCCCTCACCGTCTCCGTCTGCCCCTCATGCGCCTTATCCAACCTTTCAACCACAACCTCCACCGGCCCACCACCCTCCGGTATCCTCATCTCCTTCATCGTCCGACAATAACTCGGTTCCAACCGCGTCGGACTCCACTTCATCGCATCCAACCACAAATCATGCAGTCTCGCCTGATTCAATATCACATGCGGAAACTCACTCAACCCTTCCTCCGTATCCCTAATTCTCCCCGTCCGCCTCAACCCCTTCCCATCCTCGGTCGGCGACCAAAACGTCGTCTCATTGACCCAGTACGCCTCTTTCAATACCCTTTCACTGAAGCCGAATGCTTCGAATATCTCGATCGTGCGGCATTGGAGGCCGTCGGCTTGGCCTTGCTGGAGACGGCCGGATTTAGATTCGATGATGCGGGTGGTGATGTTGGGGAAACAGGCGAGTTGAGCGCCGAGGAGTTGGCCGGCTGGGCCGGCGCCGATGATAAGAACATCGACTTCGGAGGGGAGCCTGGATTGGAAGTCTGGCTCTCGGTCGCCGTCGTATTGGAGTTTGAGGGGGTCGCCGGAGCCTTTGAAGCCGTTGAGGTGGAATTGGAGGCCGTTGTGCAGGGCCATAATTGGAGAGTGTATCCGGCTATACAGGTGATGGTGAAAATGGAAGCAAGACGTGAGTTAGAAAAAGGATGAGCTCTTACCGGAAGAGGATGCTGTAATGGAAGGTGAGGGGATTGTACAATAGACCCACGAAGTCCGGACGATTCGGCGTCGTTGCTCAGGATCTCACGCACACCGTAGCTTGACCGTGGGATCTATCGTCCGCAATGCGTCTGTGAGGCTACACGATGCTTCACTGGCATCAAATGCTGAACGATCACCATGTCGACTGACTAATGGTGTCGCTGCCGACGGGTTGTTGGAGCAATCTCGGCGTCGGCGATTCGGCTCCTCATGTCCGCCCAAAACTGAAACTCACTGACAACCACACCACAATCTTCTTCTCCTTCCATCGCACATAGGAAAGTCGGACAGGATACCGGCTAGCAACGTCAAAAGCAGTTGCATCAGCTCATACGGCAAGCCTACAGCTATTGTTGGGGTCCCAAACCGCGAATACCTTTCCCTACCGATATACCGTCTGGACTTGGCTGCGAGTACGATTCGGATGCTGTTTCCTTACCGTCACGACCGCACCTTGATCGCCAAAGATTGCTCTGAGGTGCTGATAACAGGCATGTCACAATACTCGTTATACACAATTAGCTTACTACCCCCCATGATGGACAAACTGCCGTACTACTGCACAACAAACGCCTCAGCATGCGCCTTGTAAAGCGTGCTCGTATCCAACACCTCGCCAGTACTCGACCTGATAAACTCCACCTGCATATGCTCCGCATCCACAAACTTGACACTCGCATAGCTGAAATCATCCGCATACGCGAAAGCATTGAACGATAGATTGGTCCCCACGGATGACAGGCCCTCAATATTGCCCGCGCCACCAGCCACGATATACATCGGCGCCTTCGGATTATTGAGGCCATTCGGATCCGCAACACTGTTGTTCACGGGCTGGAAGCGCTGCGAGTTATGCACATGGCCGAAGATACCGAGATCCACGCCGTACTTGTAAAAATAAGGCTCGAACGCCGTCTGGCAAGGCGTGCAAATATTGTCGCTGCCGCCCGTCGAGTACCATGCGCGGTGTCCGCCGACGATAAGCCACGGTGTGACGGTACGATCGACACTGGCGAAATCGGCAGCGAGGAATTCGAGTTGCTGGTTCGTAAAGCCGAAAGGACCGCTGTCTAGGCCCGCTGAGCCGCCTGGACCATCTGGAGCTTTCGTGAAGTCCGTTTCGGTGTCGATCATGGTGATGTGAGCCATGCCGTACTCGAATGAATACCAGAACGGTGGGTTGGCTAAAGAAGCGGCCTTACTGGCGCTCGCTTTCGCCGTGCTGTTAGTCGAAGTCGAAGTCGATGCAGTGGGCATGGTGTTTCCGAACCGATGCATGAAGTCTGTGAAGTTCCGCTGGCCTAAGGGACAGAGACCAGTGGTATAATCGAGTTCTTCGCAATCAGCATCATGATTCCCGGGCGAAGCCATATATGCCTTCTGGCCAGCGATCGGCGCGAGCTGGTCGTAGAAGTTCTCCAAAATGGCTTGATACGAAGCTGAGCCACTTAGGAGATCGTCGGCGTTGAGGTACCAGTCATCCGCATACGCGAAGTCGCCCGGGTGGATGACGAACTCATAGTCGTCGACCGTGTTGGCGAGGGCGCTGATAGTAGTGTGATTCAACGACGGGTCGATGGTCGGGATGGTGTCTCTCTTCGACACGTCCTGATTGATGGTGTAGCCATCCTTGCCGTAGACGCCTAAGTCGATAACGACGTCCATGGTGAAGGCCGTTTTGTCGCCGGCTGTGCGGGGGCTCAGGAAGTGGTTTACGCTGGAGTTGGTCGAGACGATCTTGTAGTAGTAAGTCGTGGCGGGCTCAAGAGCGGTGAGAGTCACGGAGTTGGACCATGTCCGGGATGTGTTGTACGTAGTAGACGCGGTCGAGCAGACTTCGGAGGTCAGGCTGCTGCTCGACGTACCATACTGGACGCATGGTTTGGTGA
>Ga0058704_10001567_pt1 | contig 10652 bp, 9 predicted proteins | sample AgamicMgSfe_FD_71363 | JGI IMG/M metagenome (GOLD analysis project Ga0058704, IMG submission 71363) | Agave microbial communities from Guanajuato, Mexico - Mg.Sf.e | ecosystem: Host-associated > Plants > Phyllosphere > Phylloplane/Leaf | place: Guanajuato, Mexico | collected 2012-05-30 | reverse complement strand
AGGGGGCTCGTTGAATTGACAGGTTTCGGGATGGGTATACTTACATCTCACCGACCAGCCAGATGCAAATAGATAGCTACCCACACATCAGCAAATTAGACGCCACCAACGCCTACGCTTCCCTCACGACAATCGACCAAAGTCCAACCACACACACACATACATCATAGCCTTTTCCCTCATGCTCCCTGACTGAATACCTCAAACCGCACAACCTCCGGCACGAGCGTCTCCATATCTACCACGACAACCTCCCCCGTCTCATGAAACTTCGGCACAGCAATAACCCTCACCTGCTGCCCAACCGGCCCCTCAATCACGGTACTTTCAAACTTCGGCTGATTCCCCACAAAATAAACATGCGGACACTCCTTCATCACAAACTGATCCCCATCCTGGAAGGGATAACACCACAGCGTATCCGGTGCCGTAGGCGCCGTCAATCTCCACCTCAGCATAGCCTCCATCATCTCGAGTCTCTCTTCGCTGGAGACGTACTTATAGACATCGTCCACGGGCTGCCCACCTGTGCCGAGGAAGCGGAAGCCGTCGAGGGAGAATTCTAAGGGGTTGGTTTGGGAGTCGAACCAGCCGACCTCATTGGGGTCTGTGGGTGGGGACATGTAGGCGCGGGAGTGAGGGAACATGGCTGCGTGGATTGGTTGTTGAGGGAGTGCTGTTGAGGTTGGATCTTGTTCCCCGGGTAATAGCGTGATGGGCATGGAGGGGAGAAGGGCAGCGAGCCATTGATCTAGTCGATCGGTTGGAGCGGCGTTGTATGATGAGGAATCGTAGCCGTAGGTTTTGCGGCCACCGACGGCTTTCCGGTTGGCGACGGCTGCTGCGGCGACGTCTTCGCGTGAGGGGATGGGTGAGGCGTGCGATAAGGAGTTTCCGGCGATGATTAGGCGGGAGATCTGTGAGGCTTCTGTTTGGGAGTTGGGATGGGTGCTTTCGCCGAGGAGGTACTCCAGGAGGAGGTCGAGAGTGAGGGTATCGCCTTCGTCGCCGCTGATGCCGAGGCCGGAGACTATGGCTACTTTGCCTGCTTTTGGCCGCTTCTTCGCGGACAATTTAGACTTCTTGAGAGCCGCTTCGCCGTCTTCGTGTTCCCAGCGTTGGGGTTGTCGTGGTAGGTCGGGGACGCGGAGATCTAGGACTTCGAAGTCGCCGTCTTTGTTTTCTGTCCCTACTACCGCTACTATGGCGCCCGTGACCAGTATCCAAGACCCCAGCTCTGCGCCCACTAATCTCAGCCGTCCAGACTCATCTTCAAGCATAATCTGCGTCCCCACCCCTCCCGTCCCACTAGCATGCGCACCCTTCGCTCCTTCCACAGCCAACCCCGTACCACTGTCGTACTTCACCCGCGGAGGCGGCGCAGCGATCCAATGCTCCTTCCCGATGTCTTCCAATACATTCGGTTTGAGCGGCATCTCCATATACACCGTCCCTATCACCCAACATAACTCTCCTTGCCGGACATCTAGCACGCGATCCACTCGCCGTGCCGTCTCCCCTCCCAGTTGAAACTCGTCGAAAGACCCGCTCGCTATCTGCTCCACAGCTGGCTTGAGCTGAGCGAGACGGGCAAAGTACATGTCGGCGTATTGTTGGGTGTAGTGTCTCTCTTCACCTTTGGGGAGACGGTAGGTTGGGAGGGGGGTGTAGTGGGAGGCTGTTCGTTCGAGGACTTCATGCTGAGCTGATGTATCGGGCTTCTGGAGGAGGCTGTCATCTGAGGTGCCATTCTGCGTTGCCATTGTGCCGATTACGTGAGCTGGAGGTGTAAAGTTCCGTTGTGATTTCCGCTGCAGAACGCGTCGAGGTCGAAGAAGACGCGAAGCTCTTTACGCGCTGTTTCCCGTTGCGGTACGTGCGGCGGGGCTAGCGGAGACGCGCCGATGCGGCCGAAGTCTGGCGTCATTGGTCGGCAACAACGTGGCTTCCACTTCGAAAGTTGAAACCGGAAACAGTGGGATATTGGAAATATTGCGAGCTCTCAGAGTCACCTGACTGTTCTCCCTCAGATCTCACAACCTGGCAGAATGGCTGCAGCCGATACTGTAACGCCGGCGATATTACAGTACATCGCCCAAGGCGTCTACCCCGATTCTGAGACCACAGTATCCGCCGACCTTGGCCCCGATGCCCTCGCGAACCTGCTGGAGGAGCTACGGAAGGCGCAAGATGAGGTCAAGAACGAGGTTCGGAGTCTAAGCAAAGACACAGCTCCAGACATCGACACATGGATCTCGCAAGCAAAAGCTCTACAACAGGACATCCTCCGCTCCCGCGACACAGCCCGCGCAATTGTAGCAGAGCACGAAGCAGGTCGCGACCTACGAGCCAAAGTCCAAGACAAAGCAGAGCAGGTCCGCTTGTTGGAGAAGGAGGTGTCTTTCGAGGAAACGCTCGCCGGGACGTTGGAGCACATCCGGTACGCTAACAGCGTGCTGGATAGAGCTCAAGATGCTGCGGTCAAGGGACGCATTACAGAAGCGTTGGATTATTCCGAGACTGCGCAAGAGAGCATTGATGGGCTTGAGGGTGTGAAAGATACGAAGGCGTGTGGGTTACTGCTGGCGAGGGGGAGGCAGTTGAGGGAGAATGCTGTGGAGATGGCGAGAGGCTGCTGGGATGGGCTGATTGAGGTTAGGTTGGAGGAAAAGAGGGTAGCGGTGAAGGCGAGAGGGAAGATACCGAGTGTGTCAGGAGCGGAGGGCCCGGAGGTTGGTCTGGAAGATCTAATGAAGGCGGCACAGAGGTTGGGTATCTTTGAGGGCTTGGTGCAGAAGTTGGGCAAGGATTTCGAGAGAGCGATACTGAGGCCAAGGCTGAATGTGCATCGAAACGAACAGGTGGCCAAGGTTGAGGTTCAAGATGGAGCACTGTCTTGCTCTGGGACGTCGGACGACACGAGCTATGCCTCCCTATTCCGCGACCTAGAGCAGGTCCTCGACTTTCTTGCCACCCGTCTGCCGTCGTCCGTTTCCATCCCGTTATCCGAATCGCTCATACCGACACTCTCAACACGTCTGGAAGACCAATGGCTAGAGCCCGCCGTACCGCTTGACGTCTTAGAAATGCCGGCTTTTCAAGATGCCCTCGACAGTGTCCAACATCTCGTTGACCAGATTGAGCAATACAGAATGCACGGTTCTAAGCACCTCCGTGACTGGGTACAGAATGCACCGCGAACATGGCTCACTAAGCGACGGGAGACTGTGCTAGGTGATGTGAGAAACTTGGTCTTTGCAGGACTTAGGGAGACGAAGGTGGTGGAGAGAGTGGAGACGCAGATGGTTAGTAAAGATGACGAGCAAGCGCTTGTTGGAGGTGGCGATGGTGGAACTGGGGAGGGTGGGGAGGATGAGTGGGATACTGCGTGGGATGAGCCGGAGGACGAGAAGAAGCTTACGGAGACGCAACAACCGCCTTCCGCGCCGGCGGCGACTTTGCCGCAAGAAGAGGATGAAGGTAGTGCGTGGGACACCGAGGACATGGACGAAAGCAAACCCGCTAGTCACGACGGCGGAGACGATGAAGGCGACGCATGGGGCTGGGGTGACGAAGAGCAAAAGCCTTCTGAAAGCCCCGTCGCCATCAAACAACAACAACAACAGCCACCACCACGCATCAACGGCGATCACCCTCCCGTCCAGCAGCCCGCTGAGCGTGATCGCGAAATGACTCTCCGCGAAACCTTCACAGTGACCTCCATACCAGACGGTATTCTAGAGATCCTCCAGCAAACCATCTCCGACGCCCAAACTCTCGCGGGACCCGATTACTCCTCTTCCCCCATCGCACCAGCCGCCACCGCTCTCTACACGTTACCTACCCTCGCCCTAGCAATCTACCGCGCAACAGCTCCCACAGCCTACACCAAATCCCCAACAGGCAATATGCTCATCTACAACGACGCCTCGCACCTCTCCTCGCGTCTCCGCGAATGGCAAAGCAACCAACCTCCTGCTTCTCGTCTCAGGTTGGATGCCGATGTGAAGGCACTCGAGACGTTCGCTAAAAGGGCTTATTCGAGTGAGATGGAGTCTCAGCGGACTATCCTGAGAGATTTACTGGACGGCGCCGGAGGGTTCGGCAATGTGACGAAGGTGCCTTTCAGGGGCGAGTGTGAGAGTGCGGTGGAGCAGACGGTTGATCGGTTGAGGGAGGTGGGGAGGCAGTGGAGGGGCGTCCTCTCGGATGGAGCCTTGCTGCAGAGTTTAGGGAGTCTGCTGGCAACGGTCACTGGTAAGATGATCACGGAAATAGAAGACTTGGGCGATATCGGGGAAGAAGATTCGCATCAACTCCGCAAACTTATGGATACGGTTAGCACTACCAAGGACCTCTTCACACAATCTTCTTCCACCGATGAGGGACAACAGCAGCCGCAGGACATGACGTTCATCTACTGTCCCAACTGGCTCAAATTCCAGTACCTCGCCGAGATTCTGGAGAGCAGTCTGGCGGATATCAAGTACCTGTGGAACGAAGGGGAGTTGAGTCTGGAGTTTGAGGCGGAGGAGGTGGTGGAGTTGATTGAGGGGTTATTCGCGGATTCGGATATCCGCAGGAGGTCTATCCAAGAGATTAGGAGGGGTGGACGGCGATGATGTGATGGATGAAGGGTTGATGCGGAAAGAGAGTGGGATGTTACGAATAGCAAGCAATCTTACATAAGGTCTCCCCCGGCAAGACGCAGACCTGTAGCCAAAGTGGAGGGTACAGTCAATTCGTAGTGGGGCATGGCATGAGCAAACATGACATGATGCTGCACGAATGTCTCTATTAAAAGGATAGAGGGAAGACTCCTTGAGAGCTCACCAGCCAAAAAAATGTAGCAGCATTTCCGTACATACCTATGCAACCTAGTTTTCAACAACAAGGCCGTCAGGCCTCCTGGCTTCAAACCAACAAAGCCTTTCATATTCAGTACCAGAGATGAATCCATCTTCAATCGGACTGTTGGGGAGGGGGGGCGTTGTAAGCCATTGGCTTTGCCCCCTCTTATTGCTCGCTATTGTAATACGAAAGACGAGGATGATCTTTCGAGAGATCATGAATGCACCGTCACCCACATCCGCAAAAGCATCTCGGCGCGGTCTGAAAGCCTCGTCGGCGGTGCGCTTTGGTCGTCCTTGCCGGAGGAGGAGGAGAAGGAGGAGGTCACGGCCATGACGGTGCCGCTCGTCGGTTCATCGTTCGATCTTCTCCGCTTGGGCGATCGCTCTACCGACGACGTATGGAGCAGAGCTTCGCTATCTTCAGCCTCGGCCTCCTCGACTTTCCGTTTTCCGATACTACAAGAGTTGTACGCCAGTGGCGTCTGAGCTTCCGATATACGCTCGCCCCGTTCCTCTAAAGATTGGCGTTGCCGCACAACAATTCGACTCCTAAGCTCGGGTGATGATGCCCACGCTGCTGGAGACTCCTCCTCCTCCTCCTCCTCCTCCTGGCTCAGGCAGTGCACTCGCCGTACACGCTCGTCCAGATCTTCTTTGCTAGCAAAACTTTCGCCGGTCTGTCGCTCGCAGTCCTTGAAGGAACACACTAGCGGGATCCCGCGACCGCTGTGTGTACTACGGACCGCTCGTTTATGACGTAGCAGATCACCATAGGAGTTGAAGCCTTGCAGCTCGGCGCAAGTCGGGTACGGGCAGCGGTACATTCGGTCGTGTCTGTCCATGTGCTTGCTATCACCAAAAGTGTCAGCTTGCTGCTTTGGAGAGAAATCCGATACAAACTTTTCGAGAGCACGGCACTGACCTCCACTCGCACTTACGGTCGAAGACCAAGCTTTCGCAGCGTGGAGTGAAGTCGCAGTAGAATGTCCCGTCTGGGTTGGTAGGCGGCTGACCTCGCCGGGTCGTCTGAGATCTGTAACCACTGGAAGCGACACAAGCAGTGCGAATGCCATATGGCTTATCTCGACTTTGCGAGGCAGTCGAAGCAACGCGAATGCCATGTCCGCTATATTGGGGTGGCGGTGGCGGTGGCGGTGCTGGTGGTGCTACTGGTTTGCCACCCATCTCCTGACCAGAGCGTCTCCTTCTGGGTAGCTCCGGTGGCGTTAAATTATCGCGCGGCGAGTGGGCGCTCAAGGGCGACTTCGGTGCGTCAATGGACTCATCGTGCAGAATGACACCCTGCTTGTCAACAATCTGACCCTCGTCATCCATCTTGATCGTGTTAGGATCAATCTCACCATCGACGATCTTCTGCTTCATACCCTCGTCTTCGACGACGCCAAGGATATCGCCGCCCTCGTCATCAACAGTCTCGCCAACGTCGTTTAGCTCCTTGCCTCCAAGAGCTCCGATGCTTGCAAGCTGGATTCCGAGACTGGGATTCTCCTCCTCCTTCTCACCATCCTCCTCTGCCTCAAAGTCTATCATGGGTCCTGCATCGCAATCGGTAGCCCATCGTGTTACCGAAGCCAGATGTTTCGCTGACAAGGTAGGCAGCAGGTTCTCAACAGCTTTATCAAGACCTCCAGATGCATCGCTCAGCCAATGATCATGTTCTTGCGCCTGATGCCTCGAGAAAAAATCGAAGGTGTCAAACCTTTGCTCGATGCCATGCTCATGGCAACAAAAGTCAGCGGGCAGTACGTGTAGCTGCTCCTCCAACGTCAAATAGTCTGTGTAGTTCGACTCAGTACGGTATTGGCCTTTGACTCACCACGCACGCAGAGCTATGTCGAGCGCGGATGCAAGTTTCGCGATGGCTTGTACGCACGTCTCCAGCTTTGTGGTGATGCTACTCGGGATAGCGTGGCGCGATGCCTCATCAAGACCAGGAGATGCGTTCTCAGCCGTCTGATGCCCCTCGATGTGTGCAATTCTAGATGCAGCAGCGTTAACATGCTCCAAGCTTGACGGGGTGTGAGTTCGTGATCAGCACTCGTTGCACCTTGTGGCCCGGTCGGAGTGGTGGCATTGCCCAAGTCCAAGGACCGGACGTTGGCCGTCAGCATCTGGACAAGCTCTTCGTTCGACTGCACTAAGCGTTCGACGCGGTTCCGATCCTCCACCGATATTGCACTATCGTCGAGATCAGACACGTGCTCTCGATTTGTTGGGACTGTAGCTTACTGCAACTCTCGCTTCCTGGCATACTCCAAGATCTGGAACATCAGCGACAAGACGCTCGTTAAGCCTCGAAGCTTCGCCTGCATCGACTGCGTGCCCCACTTCTTGAGCGGCCATTTCCACTTTGCTAAGATGGTCACCCCACCGTATGTGGTGGACCTGCGAGCCGATTGCAGGGCATTTTCGAGCTCTGCGAATGCATTTCTGCAGTTTCTTAAACAGTCAGCTAAAGCTAGGCGTGCCTCATCCGTCAACGTCGCTGCTCCGGCTCTGCTCTGTTCCGCTTCGTCTTGCTGTAGGAACTTGCCCAAGCTCTCGAGCGCTTTCGATGTACTTCTGACTTCCGTTCTAATGTCATCTACGTCTTTATTAGCATGCCGAACATCGTTGCCGCTTTTCCACATCAGCTTGCAGAGCTCCGCGCCCAGGCCGGCTATCTGCAGCACGCTGGCTGCGGTACCGAGTTCCGCCATATCACATGGTCATGAACAGGATCTTGGGAAGTCTGCAAAGTACAGGAACTGTGGATGTGTATTGTGTGTGTAGTGGCTGTGTTGGGAAAAGCGGTTGCCGCTCCTTCACGCTGATTGGCTGACTGGCAGTTATATAGGCCTCATATACCCAAGTATGTAACTGCGCAACCCCCGACATTAGTTACATCTGCTGTATCGGCTGATACAACCTCTGTCATTGATTAAATTTACCATCGGCGGAGTGAACCACAGTTGGCAAACGCTGGCTGATATCGGATTGGAAGACCGCTTTCCTAGGACGCAAGAGCGTACTCGCTGCTGAGACCAATACGAACAGTATACTAAGTCAGTGTGCGCCGTTGTCTTACGTGGTCACTGTCCGACAAAGAGCCGGCACCATCACATTGTCGCTCATCAATTAGTCTCTGTCCACTCACAGCGATGCCTTCACCTCATTAAGCGCAGCATAATCCCAATCCTCCTTAATCATATCCGCCGCCTTCTCGGCTACCATATACACTGAGCTCACGATGTTACCAGAGACCTGGTTCGGGAACACGCTAGCATCAACCACGCGCAGCCCACGTACACCGTTGACCCTCAGCCTCGAGTCGACAGCATCGCCCATGGCACAGCTACCCGCAGGATGATACTCGCTGAGGACAAACTCATGCACCCAAGCAGCACCCTGCTTCAAGTCGGACATGTCTTTCTCCGGTGCAGGGAACACGCGTTTACCGAGTACACCCTTCAAGTGTTCCGACCTTGACGCCCGATCCATCATCTTGAGGCCCGCAGCTAGCACAGCCGCATCCGCCGGGTGCGACAAGATATTCGGTTCTAGTGATGGCTGCTCGCTGACGTCTGCACTTTGGATGTGGATGCTTCCACGACTTGTTGGATACTGAAGACATATTGCCGCTGTTACCTGATGCGGAGCCTCTGGCGAAGCTGGCGGGATAAACAGTTTGGATTGATCTTCGGCGCCAGTCTCAACGCCACATGTCGCAGGGATGAGCACGAACTGTAGGTTGGCGGATTTGTCGTCCTTCAGGTGTTCGATAATGCGCTCGTACTGTTTCTTCTGGAACGGCGAGAGGCTGGGCATAGTGTCCTGAATTGACTTGATAGTTTCCTTCTGCTCATCTTCAGTGGCGAAGAGCTATCCGATGTTAGTTGGATGCTAATGGCCATCAGCCGGGGTGAGAGGATACTTGCCTTGTACGTCCAGAAGCCCTGGCAACTCGAGATATGCGACAACGGTCCATCTGCCGTTTCCATATACTGCTTCTGAACAGCTTCCATTACTCCGGGTGCATGTATGATGTCGAGTGAGGTGTTGCCAGGAGTGAGCTCCCAACCCATTCCCTGCTCTCCAGTCAGCGGTTGTTTAATGTGCCCACGGCATGAAGACATACCGTGATCCAATGGTCTTGATAGTTCGCACCAACACCTTTGTTCGCGATCTTGCACTCAACACCAGCCTTCCCGAGCACGTCCGGATCGCCGATCCCAGAGAGCTCGAGAATCTGAGGGGTTTGTAGCGTACCACAAGAGATAACGACCTCTCTGTTTGCCTTCACTACATGCTCACTGCCGCCATAACGGAGCTTGACACCCGTAGCCTTATCGCCATCAAGCTCCACAGAGTGCACCATGGCCTCACACAAAACATGCAGGTTAGGCCGCTGAGCATTCGCAGCAAAATACCCTCTCGCCGCATAACTACGCTTGCCCTTGTTCGGGCCCGTCCTCGCAACAGCTCCTAAAGTATTGAAGAAGCCCAGATGATCGCCACTCCAGGGATCCGTAGGCTTTTTATCGTACCCTGTCACTTCATCGCAGGCCTTGATGAAATCGTTCTCCACGGGCATGAGTGCGTCGTTGAAGCTTGTCCTTACCGGGCCGGAGGTGCCATGGTTCTCGCCAACAAATGGCATGGTCGAGCGGTCAATAGCACTTTCACCGGCCGGCTCCAGAGTCTGATGCTTCCGCATATACTGCTTCATGCCCGTACTGCCCCATGATGAGTCGCCGACGATGGTGGCCCAGTCGTCGTAATCTTGGTCCGAGCCCCGGACGTACATCATGTAGTTGATCGCACTACTACCGCCCAATGCCTTGCCGCGTGGGATGTGGTGGCGCTTGCCGTTGTTCTCTCTCTGCTCACATATCAGCACCGTCTCATGCATATACCAGCCTCAATGAGAATGAGTATGTACCTGCGGCTCGGTCATGAAAGCCCAATCGTACTCCGGGTTGTTGAACATGCCCAAGAACGCCGCCGGCACATCGACAAGCGGATCACCAAGCCTATTCTTGCCAGCCTCCAGAACACCAACGGTGACATCCGGATTCTCCGTCAGGCGAGCGGCGACGACGAGACCAGCTGTACCGCCGCCGACAACGATATAGTCGTACTCGTGCTTGAGGAAATCTTCGGCTGAGGTAGAAAGAGCTGGCATGTGGTCGCCATCCGCGTGACCATTGACACTGTTCCTTGCTGCCATTGCTGCTGTGTGGATCTGTAGTGGTCGTGGAAAGTTGGAAGTGAAGGTGAAATAAAGGCCGAGCAAGTTACCTTATACCTCCCAGACTGTGGCCTTGAGTAGGGCATGCATACGTACCAGTCTAGTCTTATTAGTATCCTGGAAAAGTGGCCATCAATGTCGCCCCGCACCACAAGAACAAGCGGCTGACCGCCAAGCGTCTCGCCATCCCTACGGTCACGGCAGGAGTGCAGTAGATATGCGCCATGCTACTCAAGTGTAGACTAAGCGCTTACGTCTCACTCCAAACTTGAATGATCAAGGCCTCCGGGGCAGATGAGGCGTAAGCTACCGCGAAGCTAGCCAGACACTTATGGAGACCCCGCAGCTGTGGCGTGTACGGTTGAGCTCAGCTGAGGGAATACACAAATCAATCCAGCGTCGTCGAGACCGTGAACATAAAGAGAAGTCTGTGACCGATCGTACTGCGGCGTAAGGCGAGCCTCGCACGGATCCCTGGCAGACTGAGTAAGCTTAAGCTAAGAAGTCTTTTTACAGGAGCGCTTAGTAACCAGCTTTCAATACGTACA
>Ga0058704_10001566_pt1 | contig 10656 bp, 9 predicted proteins | sample AgamicMgSfe_FD_71363 | JGI IMG/M metagenome (GOLD analysis project Ga0058704, IMG submission 71363) | Agave microbial communities from Guanajuato, Mexico - Mg.Sf.e | ecosystem: Host-associated > Plants > Phyllosphere > Phylloplane/Leaf | place: Guanajuato, Mexico | collected 2012-05-30 | reverse complement strand
CTTGTTATATGGTACATTGTCGACCAGCACATACCAGGCATCCTTGTTTTCGAATTTATCTTCATTTTCTGCGCTTTTTGGATAGTGGTCAAGCGCCCACGTTTCATCGTCGTCGGCATCATCTCCTCAGTCTCGTCTGTCCTGATCATTGGCTACGAGCTGCAAGTTCGCAAGATAGGTGTTGTCACAGCTATCTCCAACTTCCAGGCATATTACCCAATCTACGAACTCGGCCCGTACAGACTCGCCACAGTGGCTGGTGGTCTCTTCGTCGCGTTCCTGTGGACCATCCTGCCTTACCCAATCTCGGAAAACTCTGAACTTCGCAAAGACCTTGGCACACTGACATTCTCCCTCGCTGGACACTACGCCATTGTCCATGAGACTGTGCGTTCTCGAGTCCGCGGGGATGAGGGATCTCCAATCGACAAGAACTCACCTGGGCGCAAGCTGGAAAAGGCGCGCCTGGAAATCTTCGGCAAAGAGCAGCTCCTGATTCAAACACTCAAAGCAAACCTCAGCTTCCAAACCTGGCAGATCGAAGTCGGCGGCAAATTCCCAAAGGCCATCTATCTGTCCCTCATCAGCGAAGCAGAAAGCATCCTGACATGGATGAACCTGATTGCGTTTGCAAGCAAGAGTTTTGCTGTCAGTAATCCTTCTGGCACAAAAGATGAGTGGCAAACAGACTTCCTCCGCCTCATCTCTAGCGTTCGCACAACTTCCGAGCAAGTGTCCTCCCGGCTCGCTCTCCTCTCAAATAGTATCACCAATGGCACACCTTTACCGCCGTATCTCCAGCCACTCGAACCATTCAACCTTGACGACAAGCTCAGCACTCTAGATAAAGAGATTCTTGGAATCAATCACATCGCGCAGCCGGGCTATGCAGCGTTCGCGGTCATGCAGATTGCGAGCAGGAGTATCATCTTTGAGCTCAACAAGCTCACCGACAGCGTGAAGAATCTCGTTGGGGAACTGGACTTTTCATTCCATTTTGCGGAGGAGGTCGCGTCGGAGGCGTCGTCGAAGGAGGATCTGACCGGCAAGAATGCGAAGAATGATTGAGTTGGCACCCCAGCGAGAACTGCCAGAGGCAGTGGCGGACACGCTGGAACTGGATGTGGTGATCATTTAGTCCCACAGTACCGAGGCTGTCTACTCGCTGTACATAATGTCGGTCAGAGGAAGCGTATTGGAGAATCTCGACAGACCTCCGGCAAGATGCTCGACTCTGGTAACATGCTTTGAGCACCAGAGGAGAAAGCAGAGACTCCCAGTCACGACCTGCGCAGGCACTTCCACGAGTAAGCATTGCCAGGCATGCCGGGATCCTGACAGCGACTGTGATGGACCATCAGCAGCAGCCGCATCGTGTTACACCAGCGATTGCTGCCCATTACAAAGACGTGTGGATGGCGCTGACTTGGCAATAACCATCTTCTCAGCGGTCCAGTGCTATGAGCCGTGCCACGGTAGGATGAGGAGTCAATCGAGGAATACATATGAGAGTAACTGAGGGCTGGACGGAGCAAGTGGGTCCATGAAGGGAGGAACTTGAAGATCAAGCGGGTCGCTCGGTGTAATGAGGATGGGACGATGGAGGAAAGAGGGGGCGCTTTTAGGGATCGATGTGTATATACTGTAATGTAACAACAGAGTCTGTTCAAGATATATTTCGTCTTATGTGGTATTCACCTCGGATTTCTTGCGATCATGTACATACGCAAAGTGCGAGTATCTATCATACTTTCATGCTCTTCTTGGGAAAAAACATATGCCCTTCTAAACGCCTGTGATGCTACTCTCCATATGCTGATGCACGTTTCGTGACTCATCATCGTCATCGTCATCACGCTTGAAAGTAACCACGCCAGGCACCGCCTTGCTGTACCTCGACTCCAGCAGCTATTCCCTGCACATTCTCTTCCCTCCTCTTCCATCTCTTCTTCTCCCTCCCCTTCACCGACTCAATCCATCGCCCACTGACTGACAGTAACGAAAGTCGTATACCCCATCATGCCCACGCCCATCACCATCATCGCCACATCCCCTGCCTTAACCCATCTACTCCTCGCCAGTGCTCTGTAATGCAACAATGGCGGATAGATGTATACCAGCGGGATACACGCAAAGCTCCCGATCAGACTAACGAATTTATCCAAATCATCCATGCCCGCCCACGCAATCAACGCACATACACACACGCAGACCGTGCGGAAGGCGTTCTTCTTCCACTTCGTCGCGGCGTCTTTCTTTCCCGTCAGGTGCCCGAAGAGTTGGGATTCGAGGATACGCACTGGTGGGAAAAGCTGGACGGGTGTGCCGACGAGAACGGCGAAGGAGTAAAGGAACTGCACGGCATTGACGAGCCGGCTGTCCTGCGGGAAATTGGATATGATTTCAATCTTCGTGGCCGAGCCGAAGGCCGCGTAGCTCAGCGCGCCGACGGCAGTGAAGACGACGGTTATCAGACCCATGACGCCGTAGAGGAGGGGCGCGAAAGCTTCGGGTTCTTTCATGGAGTTTTGGATGGGGAGGAGCAGGCCGATGCCCTCGAAGGTGAAGATGGCTGAGCCGATTGTGAGCGCGAAGTGGTCGGGGTTGAAGAGGACGACGGAGGAGGGGAGGCCGTTGGTGGAGATGCTGTTGATTGTGTAGTAGTAGATGTAGGACAGGCCGATCGCGATGCAAATGTCCGCTACGAGGGCCGCGCCGCCGAGTTTGGAGATGTTGCGGATTAGGGCTAGGGGAATCAGCACGACGACTTGAAGCGCTATCAGGATAGAGGCGGAGATTGGTTCGGGGCCATGCGCGACGGCGACGGCAAAGGAGTGCAGATTCTGCGCCGTGAAGATGAGACCGGCGCATACGAAGCCAATTTGGGACAGCGTGATGCTACCGAGAATGGTGGCCTGTAGCCAGCGACCGCCGATGGCGCCGCCAATCTCGCCGTAGCCGCCGCTGTAATGCGCTTTGCATTGCAGAAGGAGGCGGAAGCAGAATGTAGTTACGAGGGAGACGACGACTAGGGTGACACCCGAGAAAAGGAGACCGCCATTGTTGAACGCTTTAGGGAGGAAGAGGATGCCGGTACCGATAAAGGCCTTGAGAAGTGTGAAGAATGTCTTTGTTTTGGACGCGTCGCCGGTGCGTTTGAGGCGGCGTGTGGTTTGGCGGCGGCCGAGAAGAGGGCGGGTTTCTGTTGCTTGGGAGGGTTGCGACTCGGCGTCTTCTGTGTAGTCTTCCTCGTCGTCTGATTCTGCGAGATCTTCACCTGCGAAACTGCCGTACAGATCGAGAAACTCGACGAAATTTCTTGTTACGGGTTTGTAGACATTGTCGAGACGACTCCCTTGTCGAACGAGGAACTGACGACGAAATCCTCCTGGTTCGCGCTGTTGAGATGCAGAGAAGGGTTCATGTGAGACTATGGGAGCGAAGGAGGGTGCGGATGGTCGTGGGATGTCGCCGAGAGTGGCTGCGCGTTTGTGCAGTTTTTGTCTTGCATTGATGCGGAAGAGGTCTCGATGTACGTCGCCACCTTGTAGTCGGAGAGAGGATTCTTCTGCTTCGGATATTGAGGGAGCTCTGCTTGTGTGATTGCTTGGTGTGACTGTGTCGATGCCAGCTGAATAGCCCTGCGGCAGATGTTTAGGTAGGACGGCAGTATCGTTTGTGTCGTCCTGATCCCGGGTTGGGCGGTCAGTATGCGGCTCTTCAGCCATGATATCTGGGAAAGAATGTGCTGTGAAGGACTACTACAATCACATCGATAACGCCGTGTTTACAATGTGAAACTGAGACAGGACGACTTTTCCGGGGCACGTGCACCGGTGGACGTCATTTTTCGAGGGTCAGGTCAGGCGGGTCACCCTTCAGCCCACTATTCGGCGAACCACGCTTTAGATAAAGCGCTGCGATCGCCGACGAGGACCAACATGGGTGTGTGAAATAAACGAGGAACGAAAGCGACATCTTGGCATACTTATTCAAGTCTGGGTGGTGTTCCATAAAGGACATATAAGCAAGGGCAGGGCTCAGCTTTGTTTTGTACTCTTAGGCGAGGCTGTCGAGGCTGTGGCATATTTGCCATTGAAAGAAGCATATCTGCGTCAGCAAGGCTGCATACTGATTTTCAAGTGACAGAGCCTCAAAGCTGCCCTCAACGTGATATACTGATCCATTGCCTCCTGATTTGCTCACCATATATCGAGAATCATCTACAAAACAAGCATGCCCTCCACAAACGTAGGAAAGCTGCTGAGTGGGAGAACAAAAGCCGCTCTACTGGAAGAGATAGAGGAAGAGATCAACAGAACACACGAGCGCAAGTATTTATTCCGTCGACCACATCCTTTACAGTATGAGAAAGTGGGCGAGGGCAAATTCGAGGCCACAGATGACCTGGAGGGTACCGTCGCAATCACACCATCTATAAGCCATGCATTGAGCACCGAGCAGAAAGCAGACGACGATGTGAGCGCCGAAGAACGACGGCTCAAAGAAGCGAAAATCACTGCAAAACAGCGCCGTGCACAGTAAGTCGGCCTGCCTTGACCATCACCAAATTCATATATTGATAACTCGTAGATTCGACCTCTTCCTCGACCTGGTCATGGTCGCCTTCATAGCCAACCTAGCCGAAACCTTCTCCGACGAAGCCTTCAGCACCGACAACCCCGACCGCGACACGGGCGGCGCCTTCCTAACCTACGTCATGTCCTTCACTCTGATCCGCCTCATCTGGAAAGACCTGTCGCGCTTCATGAACGTCTTCTTCGTCGACGACCTACTCCAACGCTTCTTCATCATCATCATCCTCGCCATCGTCATCGTGCTAGCGGGCACCGCCCCGGCGCTAGACATTCACAGCGAATCCTTCGGCGAGACGCTGAATGCGATGATTTCATGCTACACGCTCGTGCGGGCGGCGTTTGGCGTCATGCTGATATATTACGGCATCCTGCTGCCATGGTTACGGCGGGTCACGCTGACGACTTTCGTGCTGCTGATCCCGTCGCTGGTGTTGTGGATTGGCACGCTGTATGTCGGCATGCCGAATAAGATTGTCATGTTCTTTGTGGCACTGGTGCTGGAGATGTGCATGGGGCAGGTGCACATGATGCCTGTCTATAGGAAGATGACGGGTGGTTACGTCTTGGCGAGTGATGTCGAGCACCATCTCGAACGCATCAGCGCTTTCTTGACGGTTTTGCTTGGCTCGGGAATTGAGTTGCTGGTGTCACGTAGCCCGGCTGGACATCGTGTTGCGCCGTTGCTGGTGAGTGTCGGAAGATCAAGGATAAGGCCGGCACTGACACGAAGACTGCTAGCACTACGTGATTCCGTCGTTTTTGATCATCTTCTTTCTCTACTTTATGTAAGTCTAGTCGGTCGTATAGTGCTAGCAGTTCACCTACGCTGACGTCCCTTAAGGTACGCCAACGGCGCAGGAGACCAAGTCTACGTACACGCCATCAGGCGGTCTCCAGGCATTGAGATAGTTTGGGAGCTGTAAGTTGCTCGTGCCCAACAGTAACGCCTCCTCTCGATTGACTTTTGACTTGCAGGCTCCACATTCCTCTATTCGGGAGTGTCCCCATCCTTGGTGTCGCCCTCGCAGCCATCACTACGCTGTCCTACCAAGATATCACCGATCCTGTCGTCATCGGTACCCTCAAGACAGCACAATGGGTAACCTCGGCATGCCTCGCGGAGATCATGCTGACAATGACTCTTCTCGCTCTTCTGCACAAGCCTGTTCAAGCGCCTTATAAGGTGCTCGTCAACAACCGCTATCTGCGCGTGCTGCCCCGGTTCTGTATCGTCATCATCATACCGTGCCTGCCTCTTGTGCTGTATCCAGGATATCAAGTAGGCACGCTGGCTGGACTGGTGGCTGGAGTCTCTGTATTCGAGTTTGTGGCAGCGTGGCGGCGGGATGGAAAAGTGTTTGAGCCGAAAGAGGTTGCGAGAGCCGACGCGGAGAAGAGTCAAGCAAGTCGTCAAGTGGGTATCGAGCCGAAAGGTACCGGCGTCAGTGCAGTAACTGGGTTGTAAAAGCCGGAAAGTAAAAGATACAATACGTCGAAAGCTCTTCCGTCAATATGTTTTGATGATTCCCCCGATTTAGTAGAGTAGGACATTCGAGTCGTGCTATTCGATGCTGCATGGATCTATCGATATCTCAATTCCCGAGCTGCACGAATCCAATTCGGCATGTATTCTGGCGAACGTTTTTTCAGACAGTCTGTAACTACATCGGCTTGCTCCTTCCAGTATGAGTCTCCGCCCTTGGCCAGAGCCCGCCTGAACTCCTCCGCTGTCTCATCCGAAAAGCATGAAATGGGATCACAGGCACCCGGAAAGTCATCTTCGACGCTATCCCTGAGATTGTGCAGCTCGCTCTGGAAGAAAGGCCAGTTATAAGACGGTCGATCACGTGGGAAGAGGCAGTATAAGTAACTCTGAGAGAACATGAGGTGTAAAAGGTTCCACATCTTTACAGGGTTCTTGCTGAGCTCAAGGGCGACCCGGACCTCGGTTATCCACCAAGTTTGAAGCAGCTTGTTTCGTACAATGAGATGGACGAGCTGGTAGTCTTCTTCCAGAAGGGCCTGGTTAAAAAGATCACGCGATCGTTCGTCTCCATCCCCTAGTGGATCCAGCCGCACCAGGTAGTAACGGAGCAAGATACGGAGCAGCTCAAAGCCTCTATCGTGGGCGCCAGTTCCGAATTGCGGTCGATTTCGTAGTAGTGTTGTTGGCAGGCTCAGGTTCAACCCTGATTGTGCACTAGCTTTATCGTGGTCCTCCATAAATAGCTCCACTCGCTCCGTATCCGGTACATTTCTGACTGATGCTAGGATGTGACTTCTATACCGCTCGAACCTGTCCGCAGTCATCCACTTACATAATAGCACCTTCGTCTTATAGGACTGTGTTTCCGCAAGCTCATCCACCACGCAAGGTGGAACCACATCTGCTTTACCTGCACGTGATCTCAGGACCATGTCTTCCACCTTGTACCGATCAATCTGCCAGAACAGTCGCAGAAAATACGCTCGATATACATGCTCGTAAGAGAGTTTCTCTCCAAGCTCCTTAGAGGCCTGTGGTAGTGCCAAATTGCATGTATAGGAGAAAATTTGCTGAAGCAGCTCGGCCGGTAGTCTTTCAATGCGTGCAAGAGGACGCTCGAGGGGTTCAATTTTCTTTGAGCGCCTGCCACGCGGACTTGAAGTGCGGCTAGAGGCGGGTGAGGACATTTGTGAGAGCGGTCGTTTCTTGCGGCCGGCGTGTATTGGTGTGAGAGAGCTGATGTCGACGTCGCGCTGTTGGCGGCGGAGGTGAAACGCCATCTTGCTGGAGAGTTCGAGACTAGATTTATAAAGGGGTGCGAGATGATGTTGAAAGGCTTGAAGTGATGATGCGGAAGATAATATTGGTGATCGTCGAGAGATTTACCATACTTTGGTCTGTCACGTGTCAATTGTTACTCCTCACCTCCCCATACAGCTGTTTATCTCACGCGCACTAGTATCGTGCTCATGGCGACGCCCTCCGCCGTGCCCGCAGCCTTCGAGCATCTCACCCACCTCGCTTCGAACCCAAGCGTTCGCGCAACTCTCGTCCTCGCCCGCGCCACAGGCTCCATAATTCACAGCTCCGGTTTCCCCTCTGAATCCTCGTCCTTTGATGATGCGCCATCCTCCTCACTCCCTGTTCGCTCGGGCGTCAATCTCGATGCCGAGACCCACGGAAGAGCTGCACGATCGGGCGACTTGAAGTCGGCACGCGAAGTCGCGACGGCGGTGTGGACGTTCTTCGAAAGAGCTGGCACGATGGTAGAGGAGATGATGGTGACCGAGAGCAAGGGGATTGATACGGGGAAAGACGAGGAGGATGAAATCAAGTTGCTCAGGTTGAGGTTGAGGCGGATGGAGATTGTAATTGTTCCTGGTAGGTGTGATAGAGTAGCACAGCAAAATTGCAATAGCCACATCCTGGAAGTGCAAAGCTGACTCGGCACAAAGATGTGAAGTTTTTGCTGGTGGTTGTGCATACGACCCCTGCTGCTTGATTAGGTGCACACGTGCTCACATGAAGAGCTTCAAGAAGTATCAAAGATGCAAGACTGGAGAGAGTCTTGCGTGTTTCCCTGACGAAGAGGCACTGTAAACTCTTTAAGCACGCCTGCCGTAGTGCCACCAGCGACACGCATCGTGCCCCGGAAACACCGCGATATCACGATGGACAACGCAGTGGCCGTGGAGAGCCGATGGACAATGTAGTGGCCGTCATGTCAGTGTGGCAACATCAGACAAAAGATAGATTTGATGGCCCCCAGAGAAGTGCGACTTGATCATGAGATCCAATCTGGATGGAATTTGAACAAATAAGACATGACTGGTATGTTGCATTCTCATATTGTTTCCTAGCTTACAGTTTCAGATATCTCTACGTGATGGGAGTGTTGCAGCAGCAAGGACAAGTTTATTCTACATTTGAAAAGCTTTTTCATTGAACACCTTCACCATTCCGCGAACCCTTTTCTTGTCATCTTTCGCAGTTCAGCATTTGCTGCCATAGAGTCGTACATGGGCGATTCAGGGCGTGGACCTTTCTTGTGTCCTTCCACCCCATTTGCCCCTTGTATCTGTCAAGTGCAGTGAGAAAAGGCCCCCTCCATGTCCACTTTGAGTAGTCGGGTATCGCGTCGGCCGATCGATCATGCCATATGGCAAGGAGACCACAACCCGAGAGAAGTTGTGCGATACCGCGGTGAGTGGCCCTTTGGCATGATAGGGTTGATTGTTGCAAGTTCTGCGTCAAAGGATAGAATATTGCGAGTCTGTGCTGAGACAGCCTTGACCCAGCCAACGGTTCTGCTTCGGATGTGGGACAGGTGACAGAAGATATGCAAGCCCGCAGTCGTGTCAAGAAGCGTTTCAAAATGAACTGAAAGCCTGGGATGAAAGGATCAGATCTTCGCCGAGCTGATTGACCAGTGTCATTGCCATGCAGGCCACCAAGCTTCGTAGACATGACGTATGAGGACGCGTTGTCACACTGTGGAAGGAGACAAGATTTCGTCCTTGCTGATGTTGATAACCACAGTGTGCCCAAACATGCCCCTGTTGCGGGTTTCATGCTTGATGTGGGACTCGTCATGGACACTGTTGCGGTGCGGAGGGAAGAATAATTCACCAAGGTGCATATCTTGGACAGTAAGATATAGAGAGCTTTCCGTGACATTGGTGAAAACGGTGTTAGGTATGGCAGGTGCCGTGGTATAGTTTGGCTGCTGCATATCACACGGCCGCATGCGCCTATCCAGTCGGCATTGCCATGTAGTGGGCTATACCCAGTGTGTGAATCGAGGTTGTGAAGACCGCTGCCAGAGCCGAAAGATACTGGGTATATTCTGCTGCGTTGAAGCAGGTGCATCCGTCCAGGCCGAATTGTCCTTCAATACAGCGTTGCCAGTGACTGGAACGGGCGATTGGGAGCCGCCGTGAGGATGAAAGGCCACTGGGCCGCTCCGCTGTGAGGTGCCATTGGTTGAGAAGTGTGAGCCGATCGATATATCAGGTGGCGAGCTCGTTGGTGTCAACACCGGAGGACTTGATGCAGTATCGAGGTATGCTGTAGCCTGGGTACCATCGTGGCGGATGCCGTTCCTGCGCAGGGTGTAGTCCCTTAGCACCATTTCCTGAACCTTTGTTAGCATCGTGGTCCTAATATCAATGTCGAATAGGGAACATACCTCATCCTCCGAGGAGCATCAACTGTCGCTTTCAGCAGCGTTTTCCGTGGCACTCGTGCTACATGCCGCGACAAATTCCGCGACGCGGCCTTGTCCTCCCCCTGCTGTCTTTCCTCCTCAAGTTGTGCCGATTTGGCGGCCGGCTCTGCTGTCGTGGGCCAGCTCGTGCTGGAATAGCGAGGTGTAATCGCATCTAGGTCCATCTGTTGAAATAGGTGGTTAGCAACAGGTAGGGAAAGTGCCGTGAGGTTCTGAATAGCTTACCTCTTCATCTTCATCATCGGTGGTGATAGCCTCCATCACGTATTCAGGCTCCTCCTCCGATATCTCTGGTGCCTCCTCCATCATTGCAAGTCAGGTCACCTGCTCGAAAAGGTGGTTAACATGGTGATGCGTGGCTGTGATACGCGCGACAGGACTGGAGAGAGTCAGCGTGAGTGGGGTGCTTACATTGTTGGTTGGCTCGACAGCCTCAATCGTGTATCTTGGTGTTCCTGAGGACATTGTATTGGTAATGTCTAGCTGTGAACAGGCCGGCTGACAGGAAGTGGCTGGCTGGTAGGAGGAACTGGCTGGCTGACAGGAGGAACTGGCTGGCTAACAGGAGGAACTGGCTGGCTCACAGGAGGCACTGGCTGGCTCACAGGAGGAACTGGCTGCCTGACAGGAGGAACTGGCTGCCTGACAGGAGGAAGAGTACCGATGATGCTGAAGCTGATGGTAGTTGGAGTTGAGGTGATGTGTCCTTCGTGGTTGAAGGCATGGTCGTGTTGTGCCGCGGCATTGTGTTGATGACATTATAGTGGTGAAAGCGGCTTCCGGAAGGGTATGCGCGTTGATGCTTGCTCGATGTCGTCGAGGTTGTGATGAGGATAGAGTAATGC
>Ga0058704_10001565_pt1 | contig 10656 bp, 8 predicted proteins | sample AgamicMgSfe_FD_71363 | JGI IMG/M metagenome (GOLD analysis project Ga0058704, IMG submission 71363) | Agave microbial communities from Guanajuato, Mexico - Mg.Sf.e | ecosystem: Host-associated > Plants > Phyllosphere > Phylloplane/Leaf | place: Guanajuato, Mexico | collected 2012-05-30 | reverse complement strand
AGTTGAAAGTGGTCGCCGACCAGCACGAACTTTCTTGCGTGCAGCAGTGGGCCCAAGGACGTCGGCAGCGTGATCTGACTTGCCTCATCGACGATACAGACATCGAAAGCGCGACGGTTGAAGATTGAATGGCTCGTGCCCATACACGTCGCCGCCACGATGCGGCAGCCCATGAACGTGCTTTCGATTTCATCAATGGACTTCCTGGGCGTCACAGCGAGCTGACAAAACTTCTGCACCTCTGGGTTGATCTTCGCCGGTACACCAAGCCGGAGGATGCTGTCGGGTGGTGCGATGTCCCGGATCTTCAACAAGATATTGTCGACGGCGGTGTGTGTGAAGGATGTAAGCAAAATGGTCTTGTCGTCTGCAAGAAGCGCGTGAATGATATGTGCAATGGTGGTCGTTTTGCCTGTGCCCGGCATACCAAGAATGAGTGCATAATGCTGTGCGCTCAAGACTTTGCTGACAGCTGCACGTTGGTCTTCGTTCATTTCGCCAAGCTGTGAGGGCTGCAAAGGCGGAAGCTGTGAGGGCATAGCGAAGCATGGTTTGGCGCCGGAGACGACTTGTTGTCTAAGCTTCACATTGATCGGGGGCGAGGACATGAGATTGACGAGATTGTTGCGTATCAGCGCCAAGCCGTTCGAGAACTCGTCCTTGTCAAGCCTGTACAGCACACTCTCTCCCGCCGGGTCAGTGACAGCCCCCTCTTTACCGACTGACATCACGCCTCTGAAGGCATGATTTCGACTATCATCAAAACCTGCCAACTTCTGCCTGGCCTCGCCCAGTTTGCGATCGACAGCAACCGTAATGTCGTATTTCGTAGCCGCGATCACATAGCCATTCGCCAGCGCCCACTGTCCGGCCTCACTGCTCACCACTACCGGCTCGCCAATGTTCAATTGCGTGCCTTCCGCAAAGGATGCGCCCGCTTTCTGCTCAGCCTTCTTAAAGACGTAAGCATAGCGGTTGATCTTCCCACCGCTGCCTTCGATCCCGTCCACAACCGTCTGCGTCACAGCCGCCGCCGTCGAACTCAAGTCCTCGCTTAGCATAAGGTTTCCAAAGGCTCGTCCGACTGCTTCACGCTCCGAAGAAGACATCGTCCAGAGTTCCTTCCTATACCGGCTCATTTCGCTCTCCTCGAATGTCAGCAAGCGATCCCACTTCGCAAACCAAGTCTTCAGTCTCTCTGCCTCCGTCTTGTTCTTGGCCGTCAGTGCGAGATGCCCGACGGCCTCGTGCCAGACCATAGAGTGATTCTTCTTCCCATCATCGACCATACCTGCGCTCTCCGCTGATCCGTTCTCCGCTAACGCGTGGTACGTGAAGCACGAGGCTTGCGCGTAGCACCTTCCGCACTTGAATGGATTCTTCAACAATCCTGGGAGACCCGACTCTTCGATCTCTTGAGTCTGCACAGCCGTGACCATCTCGGCCTTGTCCTCGCCATCCTTCGTTGGGTACTTTGCGACGTAAATATACGAAGCGACCCGATTCCGCTGCTGTACCATCTGCCTCACCTCGTTGCTCGGTGGCGCGATGCGAGACATAGTTGAGCTTTCGAGATAGTAGAGGATTCCAGCCTTCACGCTCACGTCGTATCGATCAGACAACAGCAGGGTGTAAAGTGCGGTCTGCGCCCTGTGAGCTGGACTCTGCGTCGTCCGTCCAGTCTTGACCTCAAAAGGCGCTATGAGCTTCCTCGCCGCCTCCTTCGGATGATCAACTAGCGTGCTCTGTATCGTGGCGTCGATGTTACCCTTGAGTCCATAGCGAGGCGACCAGATATGCTCTTCGACAGCGATGAGCTTGCTGACGGACATCCAGACTTTTTCACTCTGTCTATCGTCGACAAGCGAGGAATCAGATGGTTCCGACCGAACGAAGACGCCTGCCCAAGCAGCAAGCTCGCCCATCTTGGCTCTGACTTCTTCGACGGCAAGAACGGTGTCTGCCATACCTAGCTCCCAGAGGCGTTCGACGTGGTTCTGTACAGTCCTCTCGACTAGCTCGGCCAGAAACTTGACGTCCCATCGATTTGCGGATAGAGCTTGCTGAAAGATCTCGTGCAAGATCTTCCCGTAGACCATAGCCTTCGAAGTTTCGCCGGTCGCCTTGATCCTGTCTTGAAGCACAGCTTTGCGGATACAGTCGAACGAGTCGGCCACGATCGTAGCAGACAGCATGTGGTCAGGATGTACGATAAGCAACGGGCTGGTCTCCTCGTCGGTGATGGTCATCTGGCCCGGTGGACTCGATGGCGGCACGTCCTCAGAGATGGTCTGGTGGAGGTGTGCGACGTGGACAATGTTGCCTGCTGAGACCGCGGTGATGACCCATGAGTCCCGAAGAGTGATCGCAGCAGTCCTCTTCGTCCGCTCGTCTTCGGCCATCAGAAGCTTCTCCGGACATCGTCGGCCTTTGACATTAGTGTACTCGCCATCAATGACTTGCTTGACCTTGTATCGCTGTAGTTTACTCGCGCCATCTTCACGACCACTTAACACTTGCGATGCTATGGCTTCACTCTGAGCCTTGCGTGGACTTCTCGACTTGCGCGGGCTTCGTTTACGGGGTGATTTTGGTACCTACATACTAATGAGCTATCTACTTCTAACAGGCATGGGTTTAGATGCTTGACTTGCCCTGTATGCTTGGGTGGCACTAATCTCCGCCTCTACCAACGTGCTTTCGTCTAGATCGTCACCGCCAAACTCATCGTCACTATCGTCTATAGGCACTACAGCTTGTCTGGGTGGAGGCGTGGGCTTGTAGTTCTGCCGCTGCGGCGGCGGATTTGGGTGAGGTGGTATCTCGTGCAATGACCGTTGATATGGTGGCTTCTGAGAGACAAGCTCATCGAGATCTTCGGCAGACAGGTCGAATGCGTCGTCTCCAAACTCATCAAGGTCCACGTTTACCGTATGCAATATCGGCACAGGCGCAGGTTTGGGCTGAGATGGCTGCTTCATTGGGTACTGTCGGCCTGAGGCGCTTGGTGCACGTGTAATGGCAGGTCGTCTGTAAGCTGGTAATGGGGCTTTGCTCTGTAGATGCAACGGTGCGGGCATGACTGTATCTTGAGGCTGTATCTGTCGCGTTTTGTTGTCGTTGACGGGTAGAAGGCTATCAGACGACAAGTTGAGGTTTCCTCTAGCGTTGTTTTGAGCCAATGGTGGCCGCGCCGCATTCGCCTGCAGTGCTCTCACGGGTGGCTGCTGTGGCTGTGGACGCTGCTGCTGCTGCTGCTGTTGCAGTTGCTGTCTCGCCTGTAGCGGACTCGCACTCGGCGCATTGCTAAACGTTTCCATCGCGATTTCCGGTAACGGATTCGAGCTTGACGGTGCCTCCACTCTTACCGCAGGCTTTGACACTGACTGCGCTAACTTCTGTGTCGCTAGTGACTCCTGTATCTTCTCCACCATTGTCGCCACCTTACTCTTCCCACCCGAGTCAGCCTGCTGCTGGCCGTCCTGCCACAGGCTGATGCTTGTCTTGCCATCTGTACGCGGCCGCTTGTTCTTACTGCTCGGCCAGTCATTGCCCGTACTCGCCCACCTTCTGAACGCCGCGTTCTTCGCTGGTGTCTCCAAAGGTCTCGGTGAAGCTTGCCCGATCAGGTGGCTGAAGTCAGGCAACTTCAACCCTTCGCCGACATCTTTCCCGTCGCCATATCTCCGCCAAAGATCTGCCGTTGGATCTGCCTCAGGCGTTCTCTTCTCGCCCTGCGTGCCGTTGCCCGCAAAGAAGGCCGATGTCTCTTGTCGCTGTGATGACGTGGTAGGGCATGAGGGCGAAGAGCTCCTCGCGCGCTTCCGCTTTCGATTCGGTGTAAGCAAGGTCGATGAACTGTTCGGTATCCATCCAATCTGCTCCTCGGGTGATTGCTCCTTCTCTGCGGGTCTCCGAGCTGTGTCGTCGAAAGTGCCAATAAGGTCCTCGAGTGGCAGTCTCGCGCCCGGCGTACATGGAAAGGTGTTCGCATGGGATGTTTGTGGTGTCGTCGAGCTGCCGGACTGTGAGGACTCCGTTGACCGTCTAGTCGCGGAAGAGGTGCCGTTCGCTATCGGTACTCCGCCCATCTCTGTATCTTCTCCCACCTCTACCGTCGCGGTCTCTTTGTCTCCACTGTTCTGCTGTGCTCTCTCCGTCTCGTCTTGAGGAGACGCGCCGGGTACAGATTGAAAGGCCTTCAATTTCACCTCCGCTTGTGTCGTCGCTGGGATTGGTGGCTTCACAGGTGCCGCGTTACCGATCGGTTCGCTCAGTGCTTGTTTGTTGTTGTCGCGGCGGTGCCAGTGCACTGGCCTCTGCTGCATCACATGTCAGCCGGACTCGCTGTCACGCGACCTAACTACAGGTCAAACCTTTGCTTTGTGGTCTTGCTCGAAGAAGCTCTTCGTTCGGCTGGCCATCAGCAACGAAGAGCGGCAGCCACACAGCTCTGCGAGCAACACATTGCCCCTCGTAAAACATACATATAGCAATGTGCAGCAAATGTACCGACGAGATGGGACTTTCGACGAAGTTGTTTTGGGAGACGCGGGGACAAACGCGACCCTCGAACGCGAGAAGCGGGTGACTAAGCGATAGACCATCAACTTCTGCTTCACCTCCAGTCCTGCCCTTCACGAGGTTCTCTGGTTCGACATGCGTGATAAGCCATTGCACGCTCATGATGCCAGCGACGGGACCCATCACAATGTGCTCCTTAGAACGGACTGAGAGCTTCGAAAGCACCGTGTCCCCGTACCATCACTTTGACAGCTTGGCCGAGGGAACACATGACGGGCCAGGCTCCTCGGCGATCTCACGCCACGCCCGGGACTAGCGATTCGACCAGACTTTCGAGGCGACGATGACGGTAAGTCTATAAATCATCCATCTTCTTGACCCGCCGCGAAAAGCTGGTCGTTGAGGTCTAAGCCGGGTGCTCTGGGCCGTTTCGTGCAACAACCACGACCTCCAAAACGCAATCAGAGGCTTCACAACCGTTGAGCCGCACGAGTCGGCACGACCAACTCCCTGCTCCTTCGGAGCAAATTCATGCATAAATTTGCTAGGATCGCTATCAAGGCGAAACACAGCCAAGCAACCACACTGCAGCTCCCAATCAAAGCTTTGTTAGTACACGGGTACCTGATCACCGCAACATCACCTGCCAATGATGCAGCATGATGACTCCTCCCCACTACCGCTAATGCCAGGGACGATTGCATGTTTCAACCAAATCGCCTGTTCTTTCTTATATTCTTATATGTAGGCCTCTCCTCTGCCTTCCCCTCTGTCGCGCGCATAGCTATACCTAATGATAATGCATTCGCTGTCGGTATGTGTGGTTGCGGCGCTTGCCGTCTTGGGCGAATGCGCCGCGATACCGGATACCCATGTCCTTCACGAGAGACGAGATGGGCAGAGCAGCCGATGGATCAAGCGTGATCGCGCAAACGGCATCCTGCCAATGCGGGTTGGACTGACGCAACAAAATCTCGACAATGCTCACGAGTACTTGATCGACTTATCGCATCCTGCATCTGCGAACTACGGCAGGCACTGGACACCGGAGCAAGTTTTCGATGCCTTCAAGCCTAGTGATGAGACGGTCGAGACTGTGCGCAACTGGCTATCCGACTCTGGTATTTCGGGTGTGGTGCAGTCTGAGAACAAGGCCTGGCTCGCCTTCCATGCTACGGTAGCGCAGGCGGAATCGCTGCTGCATACGGAGTACCACGAGTACGAGGACCGGCTTTCAGGAGGCGTAATGCCTGCATGTGATGAATACCATGTGCCCAAGCACATCCAGGAGCATGTCGACTACATCACTCCCGGCATTAAGCTCTTGGCGCCGAGCAGCAAGGAGACGTATCAAGGCGGCCTCCGCAAGCGTGGATGGCCACATCACCACGGCGGCAGAGGGCAAACCGGATCATACAGAAACTGGCTCAGGCTGAACCAGTCGGACGTCACTGTGCCTCACGATGCTGCCGGTAATTTGAGTACTTGCGATACAGCTATTACCCCGGCTTGCATCGCCGCCCTTTACAATATACCCGCATTGACTCTTACCAAGGTCAGCCCTAATAACAGCATGGGAATATTCGAAGCCGAACTCCAAGAATGGGACCAAGCCGACCTTGACTCGTTCTTCACGAACTTCACTCACACAAGCATCCCCAATGGCACGCATCCGATCAACAATCTCGTCGACGGCGGGGTGGCCAACACGACTTTCAGCGCCGAAGCTGGTGCGGAAGCCCTGCTGGACCTGGAGCTCGCATACCCAATAGTCTACCCGCAGACCATCACCGTCTTCAATGTTGACGACCTGCACTACCAGCTCTTATCCAACGACACCTACACCTGGGGCTTCAACACCCTCCTCGATGCTATTGATGGCAGCTACTGCAACTACACCGCTTACGGCGAGACAGGCGATGCTGCAGGCATTGATCCTACGTACCCGGACACAAACCAACTTGGATCGTTAGGGTACAACGGCACGCTCATGTGTGGTGTCTACACGCCACCAAACGTGCTCTCGATCAGCTACGGCGGCCAGGAAGCAGATGTACCGATCGCATACCAGAAGCGGCAGTGCAACGAGTACCTCAAGCTCGGCCTACAAGGAGTGAGCTTCATCTTCGCTTCCGGCGATGCTGGTGTAGGCAACTACCCGCACACTTCCACTTCGCCTTCCTCAAACGCGGATACGGGCTGTCTAGGACCGAAAGGCGATATCTTCAATCCCACTTGGCCGAACACCTGCCCTTACATCACGAATGTAGGAGCGACCAAGGTGTACCCTGGTCAGACAGTCAACGATCCGGAGTCCGCTGCCGTCGATCTTGCTGGAGGCCGCTACCCGAACAATTTCAGCTCCGGCGGCGGCTTCAGCAATGTGTACGCTGCTCCGGACTACCAGAAGGCAGCTTTAGCGACCTACTTCGCGGACCACAACCCGTCTTACCCCTCCTACAGCGCTCTTACTGTCAACGCCAGCAATCCGGTACACCCAAACGTTACCGACCTTGCCGGCAGCACAGGAGGCATCTACAACCGCATCGGTCGCGGCGTGCCCGACGTTGCAGCAAACGGAGACAACATTGCCGTCTACTCTAATGGCCACTTCGAACTCACGGCTGGTACATCTGCCAGCGCGCCCATCTTCGGCGCGATTATCAACCGCATCAACGAAGAGCGTATTGCGGTTGGCAAAGGTCCAGTAGGGTTCCTAAACCCAACGCTATACGAGCATCCGGAAGTGCTTAATGATATTGTTAATGGGACTAACCCCGGCTGTGGGACTGAGGGCTTCTCGGCGGTCAAGGGTTGGGACCCAGTTACTGGGTTGGGTACGCCAAACTACCCGAAGATGTTGGAATTGTTCATGAGTCTGCCTTGAATTGGATGACTGGAGACACTTTCTTGGAATGTTTAGGCAGCATATGGACAGCAAAGACTCTTGGAAACAAAACAACTACGCATATATAGTAAAGCAACGTGTAATGTCTCATCATCTATCATCCAATGCTCTCACTTTCATTACATTTTAATCACTCGCACGTGATACCTTACCGCTTCAGCTTGCCTTATCTAGCTGCAGCCAATGCTTCTGCCGATCCGCGCCGACTCCGGAGTTTGGCCAATGCGCGTTCCTGCCATGTGGAGCTCCGCAACAAGCCCGCAGCTCACGGTTTCCAACAAGCGCGAACCTGCAGCTTCCGCCGGAAACCAGAGAAAAGAAGAAACAGCGGTTGCAATCGCGTGCAGTTCGTCTGTTGTAGAGCAACTGGAGTTGCTCGCTCACTTCACTCACATCATCTTCCTTCACTAGATCTTGAACTTCGCACACTGCACATCGTTCAAGCAGTACAGACCTACACTTCTTCATCGATACCCGCGTAGCAACGCGAAGACACGAGCAGCAACCGAGAGCATAGCGCTCTACGTCCCCTTCTACATTCAATCCCAACGCTACCACCGCCAAAACCACACTCCAGCAACGATAGCATCGATTGTACCCGGCCCAGGTCCAGGCTCAGCTCCCGCACCCTTATCACCTGAACCTACAACACCTCCACCACCCTCACCACCACCAATCGAGACATCGGTCGAGACATCTGCACCGTCTCTCACATCCATATCCATCCCACCGACCCACATACCATCCGCTCCACCGATTTCGACAGGAGCTATAAGCAAGATGTCGACAGACAAGCCTCTCCCTTTCGTCTACCAGTTCGCGGCTGGCGCGGTGGCCGGCGTATCGGAAATTCTGGTCATGTACCCGCTAGATGTGGTGAAGACGCGCGTGCAGATTCAGGGGAAAGTGGCTGTACCAGGACGCGATCACTACACGGGCATGATTGATTGTTTTCGGAAGATTATTGCTAATGAGGGGTATGTTCACGTTCGCCCTTAACAATACACCACTCATACCACTGCCTCTGCACATGCATACGTAAAGCTCGATGGTAGCTCGTCCAGCAGTCGACAAGCGAGAGGCTGACCATGTTCATGTATACAGAGCATCTCGACTCTACCGCGGTATCACCGCACCGATCCTCATGGAGGCTCCCAAGCGCGCGACCAAATTCGCCGCCAACGACGAGTGGGGCAAGGTCTGGCGCAACGTGTTCGGCGTGAGCAAGATGACCCAGTCGCTCTCCATCCTTACTGGGGCCTCGGCAGGTGCGACTGAGGCGTTTGTCGTCGTGCCGTTCGAGCTGGTCAAGATTCGGTTACAGGGTGAGCCAAACCACAAACCCCTCCCAAGCACATAGCGCTCGTGCTATGAGGAAAGGTGGTAGCTGACATATGATGGTTGGCAGACCCCGCCCAAGCCTCCAAATACACCGGCCTAGTCGACTGCCTCCAACAAGTCATCCGGCAAGAAGGCCCCCTCACCCTCTACCAGGGCCTCGAATCCACCATTTGGCGCCACGTCCTCTGGAACGCCGGCTACTTCGGCTGCATCTTCCAAGTCCGCGCCCTGCTCCCCGCGAACCCGACCAACAACAAATCCACCCAAGTCCGCAACGACTTGATCTCTGGTGCTGTCGGTGGCACTGTGGGGACGATCTTGAACACACCGATGGATGTGGTGAAGAGTCGGATCCAGAACAGTCCGCGTGTGCCGGGTGGGGTATTGAAGTATAACTGGGCGTGGCCGGCGCTGGGCACGGTTATGAGGGAGGAGGGGTTCGGGGCGTTGTATAAGGGGTTTGCGCCGAAGGTGTTGAGGCTGGGCCCGGGAGGTGGGATTTTGTTAGTGGTGTTTACTGGGGTGATGGATTGGTTTAGGAAGATGAGAGGGGATGCTTGAGCAGCGATGAATGAAGCTGCACGCACAACCTATGATTGACGTCACGCGACTTGACCCGAAACGAGGTGAGAAGTGACCTGAGAAGAGCTGAGAGTTGCTGCTCTCACGTATTTTCTTGCTGGCGTGTATGTACATACAGCGCGGCGTTCAGCTGTCAGGCGGCACTAGAAGATTACCTAGAATAGCGTTCCACGACGATACTCTACACTTCGCATGACTCCGTGCATTGTTAACCTCTCACCCTCATCTTGCTTGTTCCGAAGCACATTGTTGTGCGCTGCCGACTTGAGATGTCCATTGATGCTTCTCGGCTTACCTTCCGCAAGACTTCCGGTCAGAAACGCGTTCCGCGTCTTTGCGCTTGCACGCTTCTACGCAACGAAATGAAACGGCGCTCCAAACACCATCTCCTCGAGCCCAATATACCGCCAAGGACATTGCCAACATGGCGCATCCCCCAATCCTCTACCGCGAAGTTCGTGTCGCACCCCCACCCGCCTCATCCTCCTCAATCCTCCACATCGACGCCTCAAGTGGCAGCCAACGAACCTCCCTTCTGCGCGCCGGCAGCAAACGCACCTTCGACGAGATCAGCGGCCTCGACGAAGAAAGCTATGCGCGCAAGCATCTCGCGACAGAAGGCTCAGTCTTCTTCCGCTCCAAGCTGCGCTCACCGCGCAGCTTCCTCTGGCGCATATTGGACGACAGGAAAGTGCTCGAAGTACAGGCTGTAGATCTGGTGAAGGAGAACACGTCCAATGGACAGGACAGCTGGTTGACGTATCGCGTTGGCTTCAAGGACAGGATACTGGAGCGTGGCGTCGCGTTTGCCGACCCCGAGGAGACGGATGCGCTGGAGTGTTTTGTCATTACGGAGAGCAGGGAGTTGTTCACGGTGACGCTGAAGAGGGATTGGTTGACGAGGGCGAGTGTGCCGGCGGAGTTCGATGCGGGGAGGTGTGTGAAGAAGTATGCTACTAGCTTTCTGAGCATGCGGCATCCGTATCGCTTCGTTGCGGTCAGTAGCTTGGAGCTGTTGGTGTCGCTGGCAGATGGTGGATTGGTGAGGCTAGAGAGGAGGGCGGGCGAGAGTGGTGCACAATGGAGGGACACGTTCTTCAGTGAGGGAGGCTGGAGCGGGACCTTCACGCTCAAGCGCATCAATCCTTTTTCGCAGCACCAAACTGTGCGGTATGGTGACGTGGAGCTCGACCATACGGCGGTCGCGGATATGGCGAAGAGTCCGGATGGAAAGTACGTTTGGACTGTCAGCCTGGACCACTGGCTGCGAGCGTGGAGCACGAGCACGGGCAAGATTGTCG
>Ga0058704_10001564_pt1 | contig 10656 bp, 6 predicted proteins | sample AgamicMgSfe_FD_71363 | JGI IMG/M metagenome (GOLD analysis project Ga0058704, IMG submission 71363) | Agave microbial communities from Guanajuato, Mexico - Mg.Sf.e | ecosystem: Host-associated > Plants > Phyllosphere > Phylloplane/Leaf | place: Guanajuato, Mexico | collected 2012-05-30 | reverse complement strand
TATTTCTACAGATCTAAATTGCAGCAGCCGTTACCCTGGGAACCTACTACTTCGGAGTCACCTCACCCAGCATCTTTTGCGAAAGAGGGCCACGAGCACATGGACCGTCTACCTGATGAGATCATTCTCCAAATACTGTCATACCTCGAAGTACGCGATATTGTCGATAGTCAATATCTGTCACGACGATACCTCTATCTAAGCAGAGATACCGCTGTCTGGAAGCAGCTATGTTTTGAAAACTCGCGAGCAGAAGCACAGCGCAAACGTCAGCTCTTGTCTCCTGCAGGGGATGCTAGACTTGCAGCACTTAGAGATGCGGTCAATTCTATAGCAGAAGCAGATGGCTCTGTACCGTCGTCTTCTTCCTCTTCTCGATCAACTGCCGACGCTCGAGTACGCGCTTATGCCAACTGGGACCCGTCCTATCCCCACGAACAGATCGACTTTTACCAAGAGTACATTCACCGTCATGCTCCTGTTGCGCCAATTGGCTGGTTTTCAATACCTTTCAATGCTCTTACGCAATCCAAGCATCCTCATGAAGCTACAGGGATTGGCGCTCTCCGAGGACATGACAACAGCGTCGAGAAAGTGATCGCACCTCTAGATGATGGTAGTATTTGCGTGTGGGACATGAACGATGACAGAGACAGCGAAAAAAGCAGAGGCACTATGGTCGGTCGTAGCCCGCGAGGGTTGCTGGCTGGGTATGCTGCCGATCCTGATAAAGCGAGAGCCGTGGCGGAGAGTAAATCGGTCATGACCGAGGTTGGTGCTGTGGAGTGTGTGAGCATTGATAGTGTGCGAGGGAAAGGGCTGTTCGGAGTCCAGAACGATCTTCATGAGATTGATTTACATACTCTGCAACCGATCTCCAAGGAGACCTTTCCGTTCGCCATCACCGCTCTTTCCGACGCAAATTCGGATCCTACCGCACCAGTCACAGTCGGAACGACGTCGACAGTCCATCTTCATGACCCACGTAATAAGTCTACGCTCGCTCGACCAGACTCTTCGGTCCGAACAGAGCTCATTGGAGGCCCTGCAGCATCACACGTCGTTCTTTCTCAGCCAGGTCCATTATCAATCCTCCACCACTCGAGCGATCACCCGGACTCACACTCCATATGGATAGCAGGCCGCTTCACACACCTGTTGAACTACGACCGGCGCTACTTTCCCCGTCTGCGCGGCACAGTCCACTCAGGCGCACGCATTTCCTCTCTAACACTACTACCTTACCCACACATCCCACGTTGCCTGGACCTGCTCCAAAACCCCAGCATCAGCCTGAGCTCATACGCCACCACCAAATCCCAACCAGGCACCTCCCTCCTAGCCGCAGGCGTCTACAAAGGCAAAGGCAGTCTCGAGCTCTACGGCCTCTCGTCCTCATCCGCATCTCCAACAAGCACCTCGTACACGAACCGCCAAACAGCAAGCAGCAGCAAACTCCTCTCAGCCGCCTCGCACGGCGCCTCTCTAGTCTTCAGCGACGGCGACGGAAACATCAAATGGACCGAGCGCAACGGGTGGTCGTCGATCCGCACTTTCAACATCAACTCTGCCGCCGAACCGCCGAGTTTCAACCAGATGCAGACTTATGCTCAAGACGCGAGTTCGGCTGGTCTGTTCAGTAGTTCGGCTTCGGAGATGCCGGGTAGTGGCGACATTGTGCAGAAACTTATGCCTACTTGTCCCGCGACGGGTTCTTTGCTTTCTTCGGCTGCTGGTGAAGGCGAATCGCGGGTACCGAGCGGTGTTGCGGGGAGTAACGATCTTTTGCTCTGGACCGGCGATGGACGCATCGGGGTCTTGGCGTTTGGTCATACTGATCCGATCAAGAATGAGGAAGTTGTTGAGAAAGCGAAGAGTGCTGAGGAGAGAGCGCTCGAAGATGCCGAGAGGCAGTACAGTGGCACTTTGCGGCGGGCATTGGAAGGGCAGGCCGATGAAGCGAGGTTCATGAGGGGGTTGGGGCTTGCTTGAGAGACTCAGTCAAAGACGTGATGATTGGTGAAGCAGCACGACGTGTCGTCGCCGAAGATGATAGAAGACTGGAAAACTAGAAGACTAGAAATACATATCCGTCGATGCTGGTTCTGACCCTCTTCAACAAGAAATCCAAAACGATGTGGAACATAATACAGCGGTACATAAGTCCATTAAGCAGACGATGCAGCTTTTTGTCCCTGACCTCCTCAGTCAGATAAAGAAAAAACACCAATCCACGTGGGCGCCATGCTAGATTGCAATGCGAAAAGTCATGAATAAAATCCGAGGAACATGATCCGATATTCCTCGCCCAAAGACCAACGCTGGAAATGCAAGAAATGGTAAAGATACTTAGGCGGCAGCAGTACGCCAGTCCATGCGACCACCGGTCTGAACCTGATATTGTTGTGGCTGTGCATGTGGGTGTGCATGCGAATGCGTGTTTGCGAATGCGAATTGGTTCGCGGAGCAAAAGTGGCAAGTATACTGAGGTGGAAGTTGGTGTGGGTGGAAGCCCAGACATGCGGCGTGCAGCCACATATGGCAGGAATTACACTCGATCATAAGTTGGTTGTCGGTGAAAGGAAAGTTGCAGATGCAGCGGGTGATGGAGTTCATTGCATCTGCGAGATCGCCTGTGGGTTTGACCGGGCTGTTCTTAGTCGGACTGTTTTGTGCGCTCTGGGGGATCATGGGCGCACTGTCCAGTGTGAAGCTGCTCTGGCTACGAGCAAGCGATGAAGTACGTGGAGGAAAGGCTGGTCGATTCACGTTTGACTGACTTCGACTATGAGCCATTTGTCGGGGAGCAGTAGTGGACTCATGTTGGGATCGGCCTTCTCTTGCGATTCGCAGGGCCTCGCTTGCATCGTTGCATGTCATTTCCTGATTACGGCTGTCATCAAGTGCAGAAAGATCGGTATGGGAACGGCTCGAGACGCTCAAGGTGTTCCGACGGCTGTGAGATGATGCTGGCTTCTTTGCACTACCTTGACGTCTGAGCTGTATTGCCGCAGCATACGCAGCCTTTGATGGAGTGGCTCTGATGGAGGCGGATGAGTTCGATCTTGGCAGATGTAGTCCCTCCAAGTTCTCAAGAGGAGGATCGAGTCTGGCGATCTTGTTGTGTCTTTCAGATGTTCGTGACGAGGAGAAAGAAGTGTTTACACTCGGTGCTTTGCGCGAGCTCTTGTCGGAATCGGAATCAGAATCCGAGTCATCCCAGAGACTCGGATACCGACATTTCAAATCGGCCTTGGTCGGGCTTGAATCATCTATTACTCGGGTCTCCGCTCTCGCCCTTCCTTCACTGTCAATGGTAAGTACGACTGAGGTCCGTGATCGAGCGAGTTGCTTGTTTGGTGTTTCAGCAATGGGTGCTAATGCGACGTTGGGATCGCGATTATTGCGCTTGGTCGGTGATGGTCTACGAGCGATACCGGCGGCAGAATTACTGCGGGTCAACGAATCAAGCGAGGCATACATACTTTGTGGTCGAGCGACGCCTGTGGTATTGCTTCTGCGTACACCTGGGCGTAAGACGGGAATCTGGTTTTGGTCTCTGCTACTAGGTCGGGACGAGTCGAATTGAGCTAAGGGCATCTGCGGCTGTCTTTGAGGCGCGATTGTGTCGACGATGGTGGCTTGACTGTCCGGACTGAAGCTCATATCGAAGCTGTTAGACATGAACCGGTTGGGAGAACTGTACAACAGATTTGGATTCACACCAGCGGCAGAAGTCATCATGTTTGGAACGGGTTGATTCTGATGCGACTGTGTCCTTGGCATGATGTTGGCGCTGGCACTGAAAGAATGCGAATGCGAATGCGGCTGCGACTGCGCTGAAGAGTGTGGTCGATCGTTAGATGGAACAGGTCGAGGATTATGCGAAGTAGCTGGTCGTGATCCGGGCTGCGGGATCTGCTGTTGATTGACATGGGGCTGAAAGTTGAATGGGTCGTCGAGACTAGGCCACTGATTCTGAGTCTGCATCTGTGAAGGAGCCAGCGGGGCGTTCGAGTTCCAGAAGACGTTGTCAAGAGGAGTGGTTGCAGGAGCTGCCTGTTGTCCCATGGCGGAGAATTGAGTCAAGACCGGCTGACTCATTGAGGATTGTAACCGAGGAGGATACTGATGAGACTGATTCTGTGGTGGCCCAGGAGGTACGGAATTCGTACTTTGATCCCGGACCTGCATATTCGGAGGGTTGGCAAATACAATGGACTGTGTCCGTGACTTTCTCCTAGCTGCCTGATCTCTGGTTGTAGGTGGGGTCTGCATCTGGATTGAACTGGAAAAACTGTGAAAGCTTGTATCTTGAGACTGTTTATTCCTGGTGTGACCTTGTGTACTCATGTCGAAGGAAGGATATTGGGGGTGAAATTGCTGCATTCCTTGCGAGAAAGCGGCCTGATCAAAGGGGAGTTGTCCATTCTCTTGCCCAAACGATGGCTGATGATCAAAGTGCGATACATGTGGGGTATTCGAGTGATCTTCTTGGATATATGGCGAAAAGGCATCGGAAAAGTGGGTAGAGGTCCTTGGGGTTTGGAGAGAGGCAGGCGAAAAGGTAGCATCGGTGGGGGTCTGCAACGAGTCTGGTGAGAAGGCGGCCTCGGTAGGAGTGTGAGAGAAGATGGTGTCGGTATTACTCTGCGGATATGACTGCTGAGTATACCACTGTCGTTCGTCCATGATTGGCTATGGTTGTCGTAACAAAGGCTCGCAGCAAGTGCTTAGCAGCTCAAGAGCAGTCGCAGTAAGGAACAAGGCATCATTGTGTCGTCGTGATTGTAAAGGGAGAGGACGAGGAGGAGGAGGCTTGAGAAATTGAGTTGGAAGCGTTGATCCACCACCTCCACCAGCACGTCCCTTGCATGCAGCGTCGGTGACCACCGATCTAGCAACAATCGGAGCGTAACGTTCGAGCCTTATGGCAGTTGGTAAATAGTATGATGAAGGTACGTAGGCATGCTTTTACGTAGAGGAGCTGAAGATTTGACGGTCTACAGATTGTGGAAGTGAGGAAGCGCTGGTTTCAATTGTGTCAGCCACGAATCTGGAAGCGGCAGGCACCGATATCTGTACAGCACACCTGCATCATCTACAGTACAAACAACCAAGCCACCTTATCAGCATGCTCTATGAGCAAATTTGGCGTGATAAAATACGACGATTGCACAGGAACAATTGTGCTCAATACACAGTCACCGTAATAGTTACATTACTGTATTGATGCGAGCAGATCATATGCATATCATACTAAGGTAGTAAGTTATAATGTGTAATCACTCGCGTGTCATTCCTCTGATCCCCGCAATAAAGGGGGTCGCCCCACAAATCCTTGGCTGCAGAAAGGAAACCATTGAATCGGAAATCTCCCGATCTAGCAGGCACGCCTTTCTGATGACTCAGTCGGATACATACAGGACTCATGCATATCAGCTCGCTTCTACAATACTCATCTACGTGTGTCTACGGCAACAACATCGGTCATCAATCGAGGTGTGCGTGTTAGCAGCCCCTGACATCGTTCGTCGTTGTCCCCGGCTGATTACAGTACGAAACGCTCTCCGGCAGCGTTGGCAACGTCGACGATCTGTCCGTTGTACTTTTGATTTGCTTGTAGAATAATAGCTCGGTAGTACGTAAATTATGATGCTATCCTTACAGCATGATGAGCTGGACCACGTGAAGCAACGACAGCGACAAGCCTTTCCTGCACACCGTATCACTATTGTATTTCCGTCTTCGAAAGACATTCATGTGGTTCATTGACAAAACAATTAATCGTTCAAAGTCAATCTAATACTACACTAGCAACAACCAGATCCGAAGGCTTCCAAACTCTGGTCTGCTTCGGGCAGGAGCGATCGACGCTGCACCTGCCTGTTGCATTCGCATTGCGTCCTCCAAGCTCCGTGCCGACCTGCCGATTCTGTGTAGGTAATCAAGAATTCTACCACTGCAGAAAGTACGGAGTCCAGAAGCCCGTGAAACCCTTTTGTCGGGGTCGATTCACGCAGACGGCAGTCGTCTTTCGGGCAATCATGCGCAAGTTGAATTCCACTCCGAAGTGCTGGCGCACCGTGGTGCTCTTCACTTCCCCAACGACTCCATCCGAGGGCTGTAAGTCAGGTGCATGGTCTTTTCCCTGTTGAATCTGCAGTTCGTGTTCTTCAAAAAATCTTCCATGACTTTTGGACATCACCTGCTCGAAATTATTTCCTTCTCTCAGTAGGCTTCACCGACATCGAAGCCTTGATACTTCCAAATGCAGTCTTCGAGTCCATCGACCAGCGTCCATTCGGAGACCGTCTCAGACGAGAAACAGCCTCATTGCAAAAGGCTCGAAAACCGAGATTCGACTTTCTCAGATGCTGAACATCAGCTCGAGCTGGAAGAAAAGGACGACCAAGAAAAGGAAGACTCACAGCACTTGCCAGATGGAGCAACTCAAGAACACCAACTTGGCCAACAAATAACTCGCCAGAGTACCAGTGATGGCAAGGAGCTGGTTTCCTTTTCTCACAATGATCCAGATAATCCTTTTCACTGGTCATCGAAAAAGAAGAATTTTGTCGTTTTTGTCGGTGTCATGCTGGTTATGAACTCTACCATTGGTTCCAGTATAGCCAGCGGCACTCCTGTAGAAATCAGCAACTATTTTCACAATTACAACCAGGAACAACTCGTCCTGCCTACATCAATCTACCTGGTAGGTTACGTGCTAGGTCCCTTGCTCTTCGGCCCTCTGTCGGAAAGCTTTGGAAGAAGATGGGTTCTGATTGCCACTTTCGCTTTATTCACTGTCTTTACCATGGCATGTGCGTTAGCGCCGACCTTTGCTGCGTACATCGTCTTTCGCTTCATCGTCGGTATCGGCGCATCGTCACCAATATCTGTGGTCGGTGGAGTATACGCAGATGTTTACTCGGATCCAGTTACACGTGGTAGAGCTCTCACTATTTTCATGACGGCTACTACCTGGGGACCCTTGATCGGTCCAATCGTGTCTGGATTTGCAGGACAGTCACTTGGCTGGCGCTGGACCTATTGGATCGCCTTGATCTTTGCCGGAGCATGTTGGCCCATCCTGATCGCCATGCCAGAAACTTACGGTCCAATTATTCTCAAACGGAGAGCAGAACGCCTGCGTAAAAAAGAAGACAACCCAAACATCGTCGCGCCCATCGAGCTCGAAAAGACGGACATCAAAGCACTCATGACCACAGTCCTGACCCGACCTCTTCGTATGATCTGCTACGAAGCCATCGTGCTCTCTACCTGCCTGTATCTAGCTTATGCATACGCAATCTTCTACATTTTCTTCGAAGCCTTTCCCATTATCTTTATCGATACTTATGGCTTCAACTACGGTGAAGAAGGACTGACGTTTCTGCCCGTCGGCATCGGCGCCATCCTCGCCTGCGCAATTTATCTCTACTGGGACCACTACCTGCAGAAAGCAAAAGAGCGCAATGAGCCCTGGAGCCAGAAAGAAGAATACCGACGTCTACCACTGGCTTGTCTCGGCGGTCCACTATTTGTGATTTCTCTTTTCTGGATCGGCTGGACCGCCCGTCCTGACATCCACTGGATCGTGCCCGTGCTCGCGGCCCTGCCCTTTGGAATGGGCTTTCTGCTGCTCTTCATGGCGCTGCTGAACTACCTAGTAGACGCATACGAGATCTTCGCCGCGTCAGCCACAGCGGCCTCTTCGTCGTCGCGGTCGTTGTTCGGTGCGTTGTTGCCGTTTGCCGCCAAGCCGATGTACGACACTCTCGGCGTGCCGTGGGCGTGCAGTCTGCTCGGTTTCCTGAGTCTGATCATGTGTGCTATTCCGTTTGTCTTTATCCGCTACGGTGACCGGATCAGGGAGAAGAGCAAGTTTTGTCAGGAATTGAAGGCTAAGAAGGAAGAGATCGAGAGGAACAGAAAAAAGAACGAGGAAAGAGTGCAGAAGCAGGAGCGGCGGAAGATGGAGCAGAGGGAGCCGGAGCAAATGGTATAGATTGGGGTTGATTGTATTGCATTGCATTGGTTTTGTGAATGGGAAATGGCTGCATAGGTCCGGTAATGGAAGCATCTGGGTATGGCTGGGTATAGCATCATGATGAAAGGTAGTTCCATGACTAATGACACGACGTTCAATAAAATTACATCAGCACAAGTCAGCATCAGTCCGATCAACGATTTGATTAACGACACGTAGTCTGATAAACAGAGGCAAGAAGATTGATATTACAGCCTAAAAAAGCCCAGTAGAATATACAAGAAGCGAAGCCAGTCGATCCGATCCATCACAAGACCTCAACTCCCCTACTTCCGCAGCAAATATGATTACCACAATCTCACGATCCGCTTTCTACACCAAGCACACCGGATCCCTTGCCGTGCAGGCTCGTGTTGACTCTACTCCTGAGCTCCTTCATCGGACTAGCAAATCCCGTGCTCGGCGTCTTCTTCCTCGGACTCCGTCGCAACACCCTCTGCGCTTCTTTCTCCTCTTCTACTTCTTCGTGGATAACATCTGCGCCACTGACCGAGTCGTCGAGGACCTGCTGTCGCGAGCCGAGCGCCTGTTGCTGCGCCTTATACATGTCCGCGCCAAGCTTTGCTGCTGGATCTTCGATTTCGTAGGCCGGGCTGTAGATGGTCTCGCTGTTTGATCGTCGTGTACGCGTCTTGGGCGTGCTGAGCGTCTGCTGTGCCTTGTCCGCATCGACGCGTTTCTGCGCTGCGAGACGTGCGCGTTCGTAGCGCGCTGATACGTCGCCACCTTCCCACATGGTGCCCATGATGCGATCCCAGAAGGTGAAGAAGGGTTGGCTGAAGTTGGTCTTGACGCCCCATGACTGGTGGTGTACGTCGTGGTAGCCAGCGTTGTTGGACGTCATGTGTTGGAGTGGGTCGAAAGGAAGCGCGTAGCCGCAATGATCGTCGACAGTTTTGATGGTACTGCAAGTGAAAAACCACATGCTTTGACGGACGGTCATGCCGGTAACGAGATAGCCGATTCCAGCGCCGAGGGTGTCGAGAAGAAATCCTTCAAATGGGTGGTTGTAGAGCGCGCCGTAAGCATAAGGAACGTAGAGACGGTGGTGTCGGGAGTGGAAAGTAGCTGCATGTGATTAGTTGGCGGTCTCAGGATGAATTGACTGACGACTTACTGTAGAGCCATTTGTTCAAGTGCATCGCGCGGTGCCAGAAATATTGCCATGTGTCGACGATCAGAATTGCAAAGCCGAATTGAAGCGCTGGGATCGCGATGTGATAGATGGCTTTGGCCGCAAGAATCTCCCAGTCGGCAAAGGCCGGAACACTTCCTTTTTCCGTCGCTTGGAAGATATCATAACTTCCTCCACCAAGCAGACCAGCAAGCATTGGGTGGGCAGAAGCCATGTTTTTCGAGATCAATCCTGCATCAAGCCCAGCCACCGCCAACAGCCCGGGAACCATTCGTTGTGCTATCCTCACTCTTTGTGCCCAGCTCGCGACATCGTAATCTTCCTTTCCATATGTCGGTTCCGGGTCGAAGATAGTCAAGAGAATGCCAACACCAGTTTGAATAATTTGTTGAATGATGACGTCTCTGAAGACTTCCCAGCGCGTGGCATGGTTGCGCTTCAACACTTCGGCAGGTGTATGTAGGCGATACTGTGGAAACAAGTCCCACTCGTCGATAAAGTGAAAGAAGAGTGAGACTGCCCAGTAGGCAGCAATTGGAAGGATTAGTGCTAGGTAGGCGTCGGGAAGGCCGGAAATGAGAGGAGGCAATGGTTTGAGGGTGTAGTCGGGCAGCGGAGGTAGTGTGTGGTTAGACATGCTGATTATGATGTGGTCGTGATATCGTGAGTTGTGTAGATGGCCGCCTCAGATGTTGTTCGAGGCGGCAGATTAGATGGATGCTGACGGATCAAGACTCAAGGCGCAGGCTGGCTTTCGTGGCTAGCGCGAGTGGGATTCGATTCGAGAGTCGTCCGCGTGTGTTGGTAGATTGAAGGCAGTGAACGAGGAACAGTGATGGTAAGGAGCGGCAACAAATCGAACTACAGTCGTTAGGAGGCGTGTGAAGGAGTTGACTGAGTTGATGAAGTCGAAGTTGTTATTGGAGGATCAAATGTTTGTTAGGGATCGGAGCAGAGACAGAGTTAAGTTGGACCGTACCACTGCAGTAAAAGTGCACAAGGCGTCGCGAAGGTACGCCGTCATGAAGCACCGAACGCCGACAGACGGACGGACGCAACCTGCCGACCGATCCATAAAAAAACGCCCTAGTCTTGCACAACATTACACAAGACAGCACAAGACAGCACTATACGCTGTGGCAAATGGCATATGTCGTTGTCGATCACAAGCAAATCCCCAAACAATAATCCCAGGGCACTGCAATCACTTTGATGTGGTCTGATCAGATAAGATTGATCGACAGTACAAGATACATCCGTACTCCCTGACGATGTCATCCATCACGAATGGTGTCTCGTTGCCTCTGAGCAGGTGAACAGTTTCTGTTATTATTTGTTAGACCTGTTGTTAATCAACAACACCCGCCATCATGACTGCCGACGCGTGCTGCATCTGCTCGTCTCTTCTCGATACATACGACCCAAAAACGGAAAAGGCGATCATTCCCGAACGCCACCTAGGATGCTG
>Ga0058704_10001561_pt1 | contig 10674 bp, 8 predicted proteins | sample AgamicMgSfe_FD_71363 | JGI IMG/M metagenome (GOLD analysis project Ga0058704, IMG submission 71363) | Agave microbial communities from Guanajuato, Mexico - Mg.Sf.e | ecosystem: Host-associated > Plants > Phyllosphere > Phylloplane/Leaf | place: Guanajuato, Mexico | collected 2012-05-30 | reverse complement strand
GAGTTAAATTGTGCGATGGCTCAGTCGTTTCTCTGTGCTACTATTTGCCGTTAGTAAGATCTGTCCTAGCCTATGCATGCAGCGTACTAGGAGGCTTTGGCCTGCCAGGACCGCTCAATGGCGATTGAACAGATGCAGCTACCGAGCGGCGAGCGCTGCAAGAGCTTGCGTAGCAACCCCTGAAGCTTTGAGATGGCACGCATGACCAACATCATGTCAACCACGATCGTCTCTAGCATCCGTAAGGATTCGAGCCGTTAGGATTGTGACTTAAGCCACAGTTACGAGCGTCTCCGGACGAAGCTTCCAAATCCCCACCATCCCTACCTCGGCGGGCCGGCGTGCGCGCGCAACCTCATCTGGCGGTGCCGGCTTCACTCCTCCGTATGCCGTGTAACATCACTTCAGCTCTTTTGCTGGACCAGTGAGGAATGCTCGAGCACAAGGAGTATACCGCCTCGCTCAATTCTGCCGACGGCAAGTCTGCTCAAACAAGTCCTTAAGCATGCCACTGGGAGTGAGTGGACGGGTGGGGACTTGACAGCACGACGACGTTCTAGTCGGCCCAGAGACGATCCCGCTCAAAAGCTTTGCCTGCACGCTGCAATCGACCCATGGCGCATTGGCTTGGTCCTTGCAGATGTCAGCTCAATTTTCTGGCGGCTCCCGTGACAGCGTCAGAGTCAGACACTGCGGCAAGCGCTGCAAGGGTATATAGGAAAGGCTGGAATTTACGCTTCGAGGAAGGGATCATCTCTGCCACGAGCAGAATCCGTGTACCTGATGCGGACCTACATAATGTGGCTTGCAGGATATAGGTTGACCGTTACCTTTGGGACGCGCTAGTGAGGAGCTTAAGCACCACCAGTGTGAGGATGGTTGGTGGGTGGTTTGCAGCACCGTCGAAGTGCCATCAAGGGGACGCTTCAACTCAGGCGAGATCATAGAAACAATGTGTTTGACCCACTTTCGTATGTCTGCGTGAACATGAATCTTCCCGCTTCATGCGGCTAAGCCAAGGCGCAGGGGCCTTTGCGCAAAGACACCACCAACGCGCAAGAGCCTTCATGCTATTGGCCAAGCGCAGGATCGAGCCGTCAAGTATAACCAAGATTGGGAGACACCAATGTCCGCAGTATTTATGAGAGATATCGTACCCCTAGGAAGCCCTTCACTCGTCCGTACACGCCCTCTCCAAACAGCGACGCTTCGCCCGCGTCAGAATACCGGCCTACGTTCTGAGACAAGCACGGTCCCTGGTCACTCTAGTTTGCAGATAGTGTTACTTCGACCCTCTGTTCTGGGACCAATATGTCTCCGCAAAAGAGGCCTAGGGAGACCAACGTCGACGATAACATCGACGGCCGTAACGTCCAATCGGCAAAAGCTCTCACAGCATTATCGCAGACCGCTCTTGAAAGGCACGACCGAGCAGTTCAAGTCAGTGATCGACCATCACATGACGGAGAAGTAAGACTAACCGGTCTATCCAGGATGACGACCGGTTTGCAGAGAATGTAACCAGAGACGAGGCCGGCCAGCAATTCCAGAGGGCATTGTACGGTTGGTACCGAGGACCTGTAAGCGACACACCAGCAGCCTCCTCTAGGACAAGCGATGGGCAGATTCTGTTAGGTCTAGATGTCGGGACAGATCTGACCCAGATTGTCCGGCATCACCGCCCAGCGGAACCGTCGAACGCGACGCCCTTCGAGCGATACTTGACCCTAGCTACAGTCAACGAGCCGTTCCCCTTGCATGCGAAGAAAGCGCTAAGCGACATGGCAATCGACTACGGCTCATTAGAATCGGTAAGAGCCCGGTCAGGGACCGCAAGAATGCTCGCAAACGAGGCGACGCCTAAGGTCGACAGCGGTAGCGAAGGAGAGGAGGACGGGTCGTTGTCCGTGCGGAAGATGCATTCGGCACCACCCGAGTACAAAACAAAGGTACAGAGAGCTCCAAGTCTAAACTCTAGTCAGACTGTGTCTGGTAAGACCAATGACGGAGAGGCTAAGCGGACCAAGACTGGCTGAGTAGCGATTGACATGCTCTCATGCGTCGGTTGTTGTTGTAAGATAGTGTAAGATATGACGAAACTCGCACCGACAACATGCAAATTTGTAAGTGGATGCTGCTGTTGCCCTACCACGACGGACAAGCCCACTGTCATCGCTCGACCTTCTAGACGCCATCTCCATTCACCGTCCTGGCCACGAATCTTGCTTTGAAGTATCCTCTTACAGCATTACTGAGCCATAGTACTTCGTCATTGTGGAGCTCATTGACCGTGATTGTACCTTCCACGCAGAGGCCCCGTTGGAGCGCCCATCGTCTTGTTGTACCTTGCTGACCGCCCGTTGCAAAACCTGGAGTGACCCATTGGCCTTTGCGGTAGAAGTACACAGTCGTGATGGAGCCGTCCATGATCTCATGGTCAGCGTTATAGAGCAGCACCTCCTTTAGTGCGGTGTACGATTTGATTCCGGCAGCACTCCTGGCACGGTCATAGCAGTATCGGTCACCGGTTTTGTACATGGTAACTGCGCTGGCTTCAGTAGCGACAGTATCGAGCGTGACGGTCCAATACTCTGACTCCGGCCGATCCGGTACTGGATTGAAGGTGGTCGGGAAGAGGTAGCTCAGTGGTATGCGAGCCTCTCGTGTAATTTCCGTGCTTACCCTACCACTCGCGTACACTCGATGTTTGATGCGCAGAGCTTCGGGAGTCTGGCCTGGATTTGCCGTATGCCATTGCTGAATACCAAGCATGAGACTGCGTAGTAGATCTGTTGGACTGCTTCTCGCAAATGATGTGTTCCATTTGGCCACCTGTAGACGGGTCCAGTGATGCTCCAGTAGATAGATGGGACAAAACCGGTTACATGATGCTACTGCATTCTCTGCAGAGTGCATAAGCAACGGGTCCCAGCGGCCGGTTGTAAATACATAGAGCTCTTCATCTCCGCCGAGACCCTGCCCTGTAGGTTCCAGGCTGGTAGTCGATTGGTCCATTATAATGTATCCTTTGCCAGTACTGCGGACGCCTTGAACAGATTTGAGTCCTGGAATCCTGAAATCGTTCGTTCATTGGCACTGTACTACTACAGACCCACTCCTCGTTCCAGGCGCATGGCAACGTTCACCTGTACAACAAACCCAGAACTGGCTTGAATGTTGCTGACTGCCCGGTGCAAGAGTCACCGAGGGCGAAAATACATACCGCGGCACATTGAATATCCAGCTCGGTCGAAGCCGAAAACCGGAGAAGGCCAAGGTTTCCTCAGCCACTCCTTAGTCACGGCGGTCTTAGAGCTGCGTGCTTATCTCATTCGCGATTGGCTGATGTGGTGTCTTATCTTTGCTGCGCTCAGGGTCTCAGGGCGGTGAGCGCCCACGCCCGGGATCTGGTGGGATGCGAGGGGACTTGTTTGTGGCGTGCATGAGAAGCCATGTGTGCCCCAGGATATGATAGAAAATGTACAATTACATGTGTGCAACGCGGTAACGAATTGCGCGAGTGCGACATGGATACGCACATCTCCATGTCGGCGCGACGTAGCTGTCGAGCTTGACGCGGAGTTTGTAGACTATATTGCATAGTGGGTGCTTGCGAAGGCGAACGGCACAGCGGAGGAAAAGCAGATTGTTCCTTGCAGATGAAGGGCGCATGCGGGTGCTTGTCAGAGACTCGGGGTAGATGGATAGGTATCGGCTGTAGCTTGACATGTTGGACTGGTATCTATTGAGATACTCTGGAGCCCTTGTAAACAATTATTGACTCTGCTTGGATGGGAAGAGCAGTAGGAGAGAACTTAGGTAAGGACACGGCGGTCATTGCTGAGGTCCTTAAGATAATGTCGAGCCGCCAGAGCGACATGGCGCACGAGGTATTGGAGGCCCTCTGCAGTCTGCGCGACGTGCTTTTGGAGCTTCAGACAGTACAAGAAGCAATTTCCACAATCATCACCTGCTTCCTTCGATGCGGTACCAGTGATTGACCGGCGGCGCTCGGATTGAGAAAGTCGCTCAACTGCTTACCTCTGCAATCGAGCGGAGGCTTTGCTTCTGGGAACTGCATGTGCGGAAATAGCAACGGGTGTGGTGTTCTGTAGCAGAATTGAGTGGATTGACGTTGCCGGTCGTCTGGCCGGAGCCACTTATCCAAACATCCTGGCAACTGCCCCGAGCTTTTCTGCCGGGTCAGCGAGCGATCATTGTTTAAGTGCACGCGAGCCCACCATTGACACTGCCTTTCACATTCCCACTGCCTTCCTCACTTGCCCATACTTGCTACCATATTCTAAACAGCTTGATTAATCGGAGAGCAAACTTTCGGCGCGTTACCACAAGAACCACCACTACAGCATCTACATAACCGGAACGCAGTAACTCGGTCACAATGGTCCGCTTGCCCGAGCCTCATGAGAACAGAGAAATGCGCAGAGCTGACCGGACGTACAGGCTGCTACAGACATTTACATGTCGAATACGGCCAACGTCAGTCACTCCTACAAATCGATAACTGCGACTGTACTGACTTCGCGCAGTTACAAAAGTACCTCCAACTGAGCCAGAAGGGCTCCGTCATTGCGGAATATGTCTGGATAGACGCGTCCGGTGGCACTCGCTCCAAATGCAAGGTGAGTGGTATCGGAATCTTGGTTGAGGATTGTTGGGTGCCTCGGAAGGCTTTACGAACGTTGGGCTCGTGGATGAGGTAACTCACGCACAAGAGGTGGCTTGACTTCGCCGCGGCTTCGGCGCCAGTCGGATCTTGTTAGTCAAGCATCCGGCGTCTACACGAGATGCGTGACTTTTAGGTGGCGCTCGGGACAAAAGGCACTTCTGCAGCTTGGAAGTCACACAATGGTGGATTTCGTGGATATCACAAGCTTCACAGCTGACTGGCAGCTTCACAGACTCTCAAGAAGATTCCGGACTCGATCAGTGAGCTTCCAGAGTGGAACTTTGACGGCTCCTCCACTGGCCAAGCGCCAGGCGACAATTCCGATGTCTACCTCCGCCCCGTAGCCATGTACCCCGACCCCTTCCGCCTCGGCGACAACATCCTCGTCATGTGCGAGACTTGGATGTCCGACGGCAAGCCGAACGCATACAACTTCCGCCACGATGCCGCAGAGCTGATGGAGAAGTACGCCTCGCACGAGTTCTGGTTCGGTCTTGAGCAGGAGTACACCCTCCTGGACGCCCAGGGCTGGCCGTACGGCTGGCCGAAAAACGGCTTCCCAGCGCCTCAGGGCCCATACTACTGCGGTAACGGCACTGGCAAAGTCTTCGGCAGAGATATCGTGGAGTCGCACTACAAGGCCTGCATGTACGCCGGCATCGAGATCTCCGGTACCAACGCTGAGGTTATGCCGGGTCAGTGGGAGTACCAAGTAGGCCCATGCACTGGTATCAAGTGTGAGTAGCGCTTAGCATCCTATCATCCTATCATCCACGGGTTCAGTGACTGACGATTGAACGTTGTAGTGGGCGACCAGCTCTGGATGTCGCGCTTCTTGCTCCACCGCGTAGCCGAGGAGTTCGGCGCCAAGGTCACCTTCGCGCCCAAGCCCATCCCAGGTGACTGGAACGGCGCGGGTCTGCACAGCAACGTCAGCACCAAGGCGATGCGTGAGGAGGGTGGCATGAAGCACATCGAGAAGGCCATGGAGTCTCTGGCTAAGCGCCACAAGGAGCACATGAAGGTCTACGGCGAAGGTAACGAGGCGCGTATGACTGGTGCGCACGAGACCGCCTCATTCGATAAGTTCAACTGGGGTGTGGCCAACCGTGGCGCCTCTGTGCGTGTCAACAGGCAATGTGCGGAGGAGGGCAAGGGCTACTTTGAGGACCGCAGGCCAGCTTCCAACGCCGACCCTTACCAGATCACGGGCATGATTGTGGAGACTGTGAGTTGCTCATCAATCTATTCTACAGTACAAACGCTGACATGCTTCCTAGCTCTGCGGTAAGATGGAAGGTATCGACCTCTACGGCAAGACGGAGAAGGTCGAGGCAGTCGAGACCGAGATGGTCATCCCGATTTCCAAGCCATAAGCATACCCGACTACACCACGACCACTACCGCCTGAAGAATGACCAAGAGCGTTGATGTTACGGCATGTGATTAGACGAGCAAGCGATGCGAGTTATGATACCTTTAGGCGTGTGACTACTTCTTGGGAAGAGTGGAGCATGCATCGATGGGCAGTACGAGTTTGAGGCTAGAGCTGGTCATTACAGTGCATTTGTACTCTAGACTGAGCATGATTAACGAGCGTTCTTACAGTCGTTGAGTGTCTCAAGCTGCTGCGCGTATGAGTCGTGATCGCACTGTCTCTCGCCCGCGCTGGCATCAGTTGTTACTGCAACATAGTGACCTGCGATCAGTCGTCCGCTAGAAGCTCACGCCTAGCAGATCAAGCAGTCGCCCAGCTGAGAATAGGAGCTGGCAAACATAAAAGCAGTCCCGCGATGGGGAGGTACGAGCATCAACAAACCACGTGAAATCGATGTACTTTCCTGATGTTACATCAACGCAACCTACTTCACGGTGTGCTACGCTGTCCTTTCTGCGGTGTCCTCCATACCCGACTAATCACACTAATGCCTTTTTCTGCGCGCCTCTCACCGCACCCAAGTCCCATCCTCAGATAGTACACCATGCAAGCCTTACCCTAACGCCTCGCACCGCCATTCGGTGCACCACCCGGTCCCTGATTCGCAAAAAGTAACTTGAAACCATTCTTCAGTGCCCGCATATCCGGATACTTAATCCCACGCAACTCGAACGCATTTGGAATCACCTTCACCGGCCAGTTTGCTAACGCCGCGTTCTGTCCGGCCTTGAAGCACAGGAAGAAGTAGCCTGGGTACTTCGGGTTGAGGCAAAAGGCGTACATGCTGCGCTTGGGGTTGGCTTCGGTGTAGGTGGTGAGCCATTGTTCTGTAAAGGTGAGTGTTAGCAGTTTATTTTCTCCGGCAACGTGAGTACGAGCAGGGGAGAGCGCTGCTTACCTGTCTGCTGCCTGCTTGTCGACTGGTACCGGTCATCACCCATCATCTCCTCCACCTTCTTCGCCATCGCTTTGACGTGTAGCACGATCAACTCGTCCAAGTCTGAGTAACTCCACTTGCCACCAATCTTCAGGACCCTACCAACCGAGAATTCATTCTCCTTATCCAGCTCTAGCACATCGATGTGTTGGAACACGCCTTCGTGCACCTTCCATGTCACAGCCAAGTGATCCGGACCCTTGGAGGAAGGCCTGATGACACAGTCACCGCGGGCTTGTGGACCGAGGAACTCAACAGCCTGGGTGGAGTTGAAGGGCCGGAAAAGCGGGTGCTTGATGACACGCTGTGCGCGGCCACTAGAGGCATCAATCCCCTTCCTCGCCTCCTTCTTGTCCCTCGCCTCCAGCTCATCATCCCATTCATCCAGCCCACGGTCGAAGGCCCTCTTGAACGGATTCCTCATCTCATTCTCCCGCAGCGTCAACTGCGCCTCCAACTTTTTCCGATCAATAAACGTAATCTTCGCCTGAATCGTCTGATGCATCGACCACACCTGCCTCGGCTCAAGATGCTGCTTCACCAGCTCCTCCGGGTACTCGGTATCACTAATACCGCCCTGAATCCCGCAGTCTAGATGGACTTCGAGGTGTGTTGGGAACGTCCGCTTGACGGAGACGGGAACGATCATCCCTTCCTGAAGGCTGTCGCGCGTCTCCCCTGTAAGCATAGTGAAGATCTGGTCGGTGGTGAGGTACTGGAAGTTGTGTCGGAGTTCTTCGTAGGGCACTTGCAGCTCCGCGCGGATCGTCTCGAGAGTGGCGCGCTTGCGTTGGCTCATCTGCCTCTCCAGCTGCTCGGCGTACTGCTCGAGGACCAGATCATTCACCTTATCCTGCTGGTCTTCTTTCACCAGCTTCCTCACCACAGCACCAGCGCCATTCTCGTCGATCTCAGCTTTGACGTCTTCTTCATCGAGCTCCAAGGCGTCGGCCGCAATCTTGCGCGCCAAGTCATAGTCCTCGGGATGAATGCGCGTATTGTCAAGGTAATCTGCTTCTGGCCCCTCGGCGTCAAGGTCGGCGTAATCGAGGTACAGGAAAGAAGCGCAGTTGACCCAAACCTGAGGACTGACAGCCGAACGCACCCCACGGTCCAAATCGCCAGCTAGATCAATTCGGTTGATGACCTCGCCACCATTGAGGTTGACTTGCTTGATCAACTGTGCTGCTTTTCTTGGTCCTAAACCGCAGACGTAGGGGAGAAGGTTAGCAGTGTAGGCATCACTCACAGCCTCATTGACATCCACGCCGACAAGGTTGACCATATCCACCATACTCGTTTCCAAGTATTTGATAAGCTTATCCTCCGGGATGAGGTGTTGACTTGGGTCAAAGCTGACGGACGTAATATCCCGGCCGAGCGAGGCGTATTCCTTCATCGGGTTCTGCATATACCTCGCTAAGGCGATCGCGTACCTGGTCAGCGGCGGCAAGCCAGGGTGATCTGTCTCCGCTCTCCTGCTAGTGTGGTAGAGTCTGGCGACCTCGTCATTAACGATGATAACATCAAGAGGGTCCTGACGCTCGCGGTCTTCTTCTTGGTCCTCGTATGGCGCACCCATGAGCTGATTCTTGTCAATGATATCTTGCAAGTCCTTGTACAGCTTGCGCGTTTCAGTCGACCAGCCTGAGATCGCAATCACGTCCGGCTTTCTCCTGTCGACCAGCTCGACGAAAGGCGCGACGTCTTTGCCGTCGGGTAGATATTTGTCTTCCTTCCCGAGGCGTAACTCCGTGAACTTACCATTTTCTTGTACGCGCCCGTTCTCCTCCATATAAGCCCAGCATATCGCATCACCGCGATTACCCGCACCGTTCGAAAGCGAAAGGACACGCGGAACAGTACCCAGAACCATGCCCGTCGGCCTATACGGCGCCTGGTCAAGACGGTCCGTATACGCTTTCCGGCAATTCCCAGCAATCACGTTCTCGCACTCATTCTTAACGTTGTCCTTCACACCTCTCACAATGACACGGTGTAGCTTTTTCAGCGCAGCATCAATGCACTCCTTCCTCAACGCGTTCCACGCATCAGCGACCTCGGAGAAGTTGTCCGACTCGATGCACTTGTGGAGATCCTCCCTGATCCTCCTCTCGCTCTGCAGCCGGACCTGCACTTCCACAAGACCCTCTGACTCCGCCTTCAGCATGCGCAGGAAAAGCTCAGGCCGCTCGAAGAGAAAGTTGCGCGCCTCCCAGTTGCGCAAGTACTTGAACTCGTAGTATGGGTGTTCTTCATCGATCTGCTTCAAGCCCTTCTCTGTCCGATGGACATCAAAGACAAGCTTGTCGTAGTAGGTCTTGCGCATGAATCGACGCATACGCGGAGACGTGACGAGCTCCTCGACGAACATACTCCTCGCTGCGTTGAGCACATCTTCGCCAGTCCTGAACTCTGGCTCCTGCACAAGCGTGTCGGCCAAGTCATCAGGGCGTTTGTCCGGGTCCTCCGTGTACGTCCTGCGACCGCTCTTGTCTGCATTTTGCGCAATCGCGTCGGCTGCGATGCCAAACGCGCGCACGAGATGGTACGCCGGTCCAGAGCGTACCTTGTCCCATATACCTTTGGTGCCCCTCGCGCGCTTCTGCCTGCCATTCGTCTCTGCCTCAGCAATGCTCAGGTCCTTCAGCTCCGCAGCGTACTGGAAGTTGAGGTAGTCCTGGATGTCCTGCAACTCCTCAATCTGCGCCGCAGAAGGGAGGAGGTCGTCGAAGATCGGGTCGTTGAAATCTGCAACCGTCTCCTTCAAGGTTTCTAGGCTCTTATTGATCGCTTCTCTCCTCTCGACGAAAGCACGAAACTTCAGGTCCTGCTCCATGATATTCCACAGATCATCCTGACCAAGAAGCTTCTCCGCATTGACCTTGTATGCCGGTGCATTCGGATTGCGAGGGTCGGGACTAGTCGGTATCTGCTCGGAATGAATCAAGTAGTCTTTGCGCTGCTGAAAGATGAAGGGCGGCTCGTACTCGTCAACGTTTAGGAAGTGCAGCACCTGCTTGACGGACGCCTCAAATGGCTCGCGGAATTTGGGGTCCATGCGCTTCCGTGGGAACATGGTGCCAGAGATCCAAGCCGCCTCTTCCGTGTGACGCTCTGCTATCTGTTCGTCCGACAGCTCCTTGACGTCCTTGTATGCCTTGCGAGCCAGTTGCAATCGCTCAGGCACGTCCGTCATGCGGATCTTGTTGTCATCATCCGTAAGCATCTTCTCAATGAGCTGCGACGGCTCGAAAACATCCTTCAGTTCCAGTGGCTTGTCTGGGTCGCCCTGCTCTTCGTTGTGCTCAGCCTCTGCTTCGAGCGCCCAGCCAAACTCATCGCCGTCACCAAAAGCACCGCGCATATCTTCCAATGCCAGCTCGTCAAGTCCAGACTCCTTGAGGTTCTGCAGATCAGCAAAGCCTGGTCTCCTAGGCGCGCGGATGCCTATGTCCTCATCGAGGCCACCCTGCTCTTCATCTGGAAACTCATCTTGCTCGATGAAGTCGTCCATCTCATCTCCGTAACCGCCAAATGCACGGCCGCGCCCAGCAGCCGCTGCGCCGTCTGCGCCATCTTCCTCATCTGAGAAGATATCTTCGACAC
>Ga0058704_10001558_pt1 | contig 10686 bp, 8 predicted proteins | sample AgamicMgSfe_FD_71363 | JGI IMG/M metagenome (GOLD analysis project Ga0058704, IMG submission 71363) | Agave microbial communities from Guanajuato, Mexico - Mg.Sf.e | ecosystem: Host-associated > Plants > Phyllosphere > Phylloplane/Leaf | place: Guanajuato, Mexico | collected 2012-05-30 | reverse complement strand
GGTAACATCCGTGCCAAGCTCTTTTGGTGTACTGATCGAATATACTTCCACGAAATTACGACTTTCCGAGTACGCTGGAAGCGGTTGGGGCGGAAACAAAGATGACCAGCGGACAGGTATAGCCGTCCCCGAAGTGAGAGGTGGCGTCCCAATGAAGCACTGTAGTCGTCTATCAAGTAGTCGTCTTTCGGCAGTTCAGGGAAGTGCCCGTGGAAGTCGTTGTTCCCCTTACTAGGCACATTAGGGGTGACGTCAGTCACAATGTCATCGTAACCGAAATGGTGCGACAGCATTTCTGGCAGGTCTTCTCCATTGCTATCAGTCTTTTCCGCACTAAGGTACCCTGACACACGTTTCGTATGGTAGAATTTCCCCGGGTGGAGAATACAGTGATCCGAATGCATCTCAACCGGGTTCTGTGTTCTGGTCGGGTCATCCTCACGCTCGGTTTCTTGCAGGAGTTTGATTGCAGGAGTGTGGAAGTAGCTAGGCTGCTGCTCAACAGCTGTAAGTAGATCGATGTGCTCTGTTGCTGTCCTATACTTGTCACCAACCAGACTCTCCGACAGGACAGGGCGACTGCAGATATCTGCCAGCCATACAGTGGCCTCTTCTGCCCGTGGTTTTCCCACTGTCCTGAAGCTAAGGTTTTGACCATGCTTGCGGAAGCTCGCTTGATATTCGCAAAGTTCGGTAACCCGACTTGCGTATCTGGTTTCCAACTCGTGCAGATCGTCCCGCCCCCCCGTCTGCATCAGAACATGTCGCAGTAGTTTACATGAGTTTTCGTAATGGACCGCAGCCTTTGCGTAACTCGCTGGATAGTCATATGTCAACGCCATGTTGGCATGTTGCAGAGCTGTACAGAGTAGTACTCCCTGATTGTAGTCGAGAACTCGCTCGTGCTCTGGAAGCTGGTGGACGATAGGCAACAAACTCTCTTCGTCGCTATCCATTGCGGCTATATGCGACAGGGACGAGCCATCGTCATCCCCGACGCCTTCAGCATCTTCAGTCGTCACTTCGTATTGCACTATTTTAAGCGTCGTCGTCGTCATCGTCGTCGCCACGTGACCGGTCCCGCCAATCCGCACCATTGATATCATCGGCTTCTGCCCTCTGTCGGCATGTGCGCGGAATAGGGTAAGAAAGGCAACGATCGTGGTGATACCGACAGCGACAGTCGCAAACAAACGCCAAACTTGTGCCAGTAGACTCATCACGATGAGTTCGTCCGACCTTTTGACGATCGGCGGTGGCCGCACAGGCTCCAGAAGGGAAGCATTGCAAGCCGCAGACTGTAGCCCAATCTGTCGATCCTCAATGCACGTCTCGTGAAAGTCCTTCCTCGCAGTCCAAATGGCCAACTCCAGCATCGTCTGTCCATAGAAGATAGTTGCAATGATTGCGCCTACTCCCAAGCCCACACCAATCCATGTTGCCGCGGATGCGCCTTTGCTCTTTTTGTTGCGTGGTTGCTGTGCGCCAGTGTTCGTGACGGGTGCGGTGCCCTGACTTCCGGCATTGCCAACACTCCCATGAGATGCGCCAGGTCTCGCACCCGGGGTCTGTCCGACGTTTTGTGTTGCTGTATGCCCTGCAGGTTGCGCATTCTGTCCGCTACCCGCCTGTCGTGCTGGTCCGACGGTGCGGCCTGCTGGCGTTAAACTCGACAGAGGAATCGATGTCGCCGCCGTTGTAGGCTGAGTCGCAGTTGTGGACATTGAGCTGCGCGAAGCGACTCGTGTGGCAGAGCATCATCCAAGCAACATAAAAGTGGAAGCACTATGAGTACTTTCGCCGTTCCTCTGCGACGTACCTTCGAGAGATGCTGCGCCCCGCGAAGGCGACGAGGGCCCATGCAGGGATGCCGATAAGGCATCAACGCAGCTGTCCCCAAATATTCTCGAGGAAGCCGACAACGTTACGGCCTCCGATGGAAAGAGAAGAGAAGAGCCGAACTTACGGATAAAGGACTGCTGCCATAGTGAAAAAGATGTCTCCTCAACTAGCGGAGACTAAAGTCTTTGCGGCCTTCTTATCGCATATACACCGTCCCGGAAACTGCCGTATCGTACACTGGTCTATTCGATGTAGAAGGTAGAATATATATACACTTCGATGCATCGACGTACATAGCGTAAGGCCTAATTGTCGCGCTTCCTCTTGCCCTGGTTTCGCGGCCTCTCCTGCACGACGTACTTGTTCGGGTTCCGCTTCTTCCTCGTCTTGTATCCAGATTTGGCCTGGAACACTTATCAGTATCCACTCTCTCCATGACATACGGCAGATTCGAAGACTTACCGGCGTGCCCCAAATAGACACCGGATGCACATTACCCTTACTCTTACCCCTACCACCACCGTGCGGATGGTCCGACGCGTTCATAGCCAGACCACGCACCGTCGGCCTGATGTTAAGCCATCTGCTCCTTCCAGCTTTACCCAATTGCCTGAATTGCCAGTGCGGATTACTCGCCACTCCGATCGTCGCGCAGGCGTCTTTAGCAACTTTACGCACTTCGCCGCTCTGGAGCCTGACCGTCACATCCTTGACCTTCTTGTTTTTCTCACTGCCGACCTCCTCCTTCGCGATGACCGTAGCGTACGTGCCCGCGCTACGGCAGAAAACAGCGCCCTTGCCTGGGGTGGAGCCGACGTTATAGACTTGCGTTCCGAGCGGTACCATGTGCATAGGTAGGCAGTTGCCACGGAAGGCAGTCTTGGCTGCGAGCATACCGGGATCCATGACACCGCCCATGCTGTCTAGGAGGTCTCTGGGGATGCCGGAGAGGTATGACTCCACGGCGTCTCCGGCGCGCATGCCTTCTGCGGCGATGATGTAGCTTTTCCCTTTCGTCTTGACGCTTTCGATGAGCGCCAGATGTGCTGAGCGATTGGGGTCGTATTCGATGCGCTCTACGATGTGCTTCCCGGGAGCCAGGCGCGCGAAGTCCACCGTCCTGATTCTTCTCCTGTGTCCACCTCCATGATGCCGCATAACCACCCGGCCGGTATTGTTTCGTCCTCCCTTGCCATGACCGATCTTGGCAAACGTGAGCTTGGAATACGGCTTGCCTTTCCAAAGATGGTCGTTGATAGGCCGCTTCAGATGCCGTACACCAGGTGTCCTAGGCTTGTATGTCTTCAGCTGGAAGCCGGCCTCCTTCCGCATTGGCGCAGAGGCTGGCGAGAAGGACATGGCATCTTGGGTGGCTGAAGATGAACGGACAGACTCTTCAACAACGGAGGCGTATGTTCGTCTGGTGGTGGATAGGAGAAGGCGGCATTGCGTGCAGATCGGTCGTATTCGTGGTTGTAGCATCTTGGATAATATGTTGCTTGAGGCCGTAACCTCAATGCCGTACCGACGAAGACAGTAAGGAGATGCGGGTCGTCTTCTGTGCTCTGCGTTAGCCTGTCACCACCCATTCGCGACTATGGCACGCTTTGTTTCGCCAAGCTTCATGTCAGCCTCAGGCATACGAACAGATCCAAGATCTGCGATCCTCTTTCGCGTTGTTGCCCTTCGCGACCAACCGAAAGGACGAGTTTCTCTCTTGTCACCATCTTCGCAGAACTGTGTTCGAGTCGGAGCATTGTGGAAAGACGATCTGTTCACGCAACGCAGTCTCAATCTTGAGGGGTTCTACTACAACCACAGCGACATATTCTGAGCGTGCCATCCTCGAGCACGAGTTCGACGCCGGCGCATAGGCCACCCCAGCTCTGACGCAAAACAAAGTCGGAGGCGTCCTTGCCGAGAACGCGCCAGGACGTGAGCGTGCAACCTCAAAACTGCCTTCGACACCCGTCTCCACCAACAACAAGCACGCCCTCACCACAAGACTCCCACCTCTTCCGTGCTCGCCCTCGAGCATCGGACCTTGTCTGATTTGCTTCAGACATCGCGCAGAGGTGCCTTACCACGAAACATACCTTCCCGCCAGCATCTACATACATTGACAGCGTGTATGTTAATGTTGATATTCAGCACTCGACACGCATCACGAACTACTACGGCCACCAGCTGGACTCTGGAGCACTGCTGACGACTCTGTAATACACGCTCCGTCTCACTTGTAAGCAGACGCGTCCCAACCTCGCCGTCACGGCCGCAATAACAAGGCTGACCCGCGACCCCAATAGTTTCCCAGAGACAGCATCCCTTCTGGACTCGCATCGCGCCTTGACACTTCTATCAGCACATACACGCATCTACATCGCTCATCATGCCTCCTGTATGTCTTTCACCACGTCCCGCGCCGGATACACCTCGATATCGCCGCCCGTCGCGTCCTATTTTGCTAACACATATCCCAGGCAAGAGCCACTAGACGAGCCATAACGGACGAGAATGCCGAAGCCGGTACACAACGCTTGACGCGTGCAAAGGCTGCTGCACTGGAGACTACTGCTGGTGACCCACCGAAGAAGACATTGACGACTAAGCGCTCGACTACCGCGCCTGCAAATGGCACGCTTGGCACGCGTAAGAGGACAGCTCTGGGAGATGTAAGCAATGTCGCGAAGAAGGAACCTACAGAGAACGGTGAAGGAAAGAAGGACGCGCTTGGGAAGCCTACGCTGTCGAAGACTGTGAAGCCTGCCGGCATACAGAAGCAGCCGGCGCGCACGAACTCGACCCGGACTGTGCTTGGCCAGAAGACGGCCAACAATACCTCATCAGAGCTGAAGAGGCCCGCAAGCGGTAGTGGTGTAGGCGGGCACGTCACCAAGAAGCGCAACGTCTCGTCGTCTAAGCCTGTAAAGACCGAGGAGGATGAAGACTCGGAGAACGCGCCGCCGCCTACCAACGGCACCAAGATCCCGGCCAAGGTCAAGCTCGAAAAGAAGACCATCATCAAGGCCACTGCGACGCCGGAGATCGAAGATGATGAGGATGTCTACCCTTCGCTGGAAGAGGTCATCAAGGATGCCAAGAACCTCGACGCAGAGGATATAGATGACCCGCTCATGGTTGCTGAGTACGTGCACGAGATCTTCGAGTACATGCAGCAGCTGGAGATCACCACCATGCCCAATCCAGACTACATGGAGAACCAAGGTGAGCTGGAATGGAAGATGCGCGGTATCCTTGTCGACTGGCTGCTCGAAGTGCACACGCGATTCAGGCTGTTGCCCGAGACGTTGTTCTTGGCTGTCAACATCATCGACCGCTTCCTGTCAAACAAGGTCGTGCAGCTCGACCGGCTACAGCTCGTCGGCGTCACCGCTATGTTCATCGCCAGCAAGTACGAAGAAGTGCTGTCGCCACACGTACAGAACTTCGTCCACGTTGCCGACGACGGCTTCACCGAGGCTGAGATCCTGTCAGCCGAGCGGTTCGTCTTGGCAGCGCTGGACTACGACCTGTCTTACCCTAACCCGATGAACTTCCTCCGCCGTATCTCCAAGGCCGACAACTACGATATCCAGACCCGTACCCTCGGCAAGTACCTCCTCGAGATCGGCTGCCTCGACTACAGGTTCCTCAAGCACCCCCCGTCGCTCGTCGCCGCTGCGGCTATGTACCTGGCGAGACTTGCGCTCGACCGCGGTGAATGGGATGCCACGTTGTCGAAGTATGCCGGCTACACCGAACAGGAGATTCAGCCGGTGTTTAAGCTTATGGTCGATTACCTGCATGCGCCAGTGCAGCATGATGCTTTCTTCCGGAAGTACGCTTCTAAGAAGTTCTTGAAGGGTATGTTGTCCCGCCACCACACACGTTATATGAGCGATTGCTAACATGTGACAGCCTCCATCGTCCTCCGCCAGTGGGCTAAGAAGTGGGCGCCGAAGTACCTCGACAACGCGCAAACTTACTCCAGCGGCAAGACACCTCGCTCATAGCCTCTTCCGTGTTCTTTGCTGAACGTGCGCTTAGAGCCAGGCGCTATGACGGTCTGCGCAGCAAAGGTGCGCCGGTCTCTGGATTTTCAGCACGAAGACGCGTCGCCTGAGCTGGCTGCCGCCGGCAATCTGTGGCGCGCGCCCTCATGAGTGTCCAGACTCTCGTTGCCTGGGTCTGGTATTCGGGGTTCTAGATACAGGTACCTTCGGCACAAGCATGTATCTTCCTTTCCGGTGGCTCACTATCCTACGACCAAGTTTTTGGGGGTTCTCATCTGCATCTCTGCGCATGAATATGCATCGAAGATGGATGAAAGACATTGTTTCTTGTTTGCTGCATAAGAATCATGTTCTATTTGCACTACGGCGCAATGGTGGATGGGATTGTCGGCGAGGCTTTCCACGGGCTTTGCGTTGGCGTTTTAGTTTGTTGTTTGGGTAGGCGTAGGGAGTAGTAGAGAGGGATAGTGTGCGCAATGCTATCAAACTCCATGAATTCACTGATCTCTTTCCTGGTATTTCCCATTTGCCACTCGAATGAGGGATTCCCATGTCACTTTTGCTGCTAAGTACCCGAGACCGGGTTAGAGTACCTATGGATGTATCTTGACACGAATGGTGTTGAGTGTCGCAAAATATCATAAAACGACATCTGCCTTGGTAAGTAGCAGCATCTTTCAACACGTACCGTGATGACGGAGACAAAATGAGATGGTGTCAAATCGCCCACGAGGCCGAAGGAGTCGGGACGCGAAGACAGCGTACCGAATCTGATTGCTTTATCGTGTCCGACAGTAACGACCGTGTTCAACCGCCTCTGACACACAACCGTATCTTAGTACCACATCCATCCATCGCATCGTTCACGGTTCGTCTGGTATGACTGTAAACCACAACTTTCCCATCAAACGCCCTCCCGGATGGTGAGTACACAGCGCATCCACCCAAGAGCTTAACTACCCTTTATCCTCCCCAATGCGCCCCTGCGTGCAAACTAAGAACATGTACTCCAACGTTTAGGCATGCGTTTGTTCGTGCACCCCGGGCATCGCGAGGCGCGGTACGGCGACACGAGATTGGCTGGCTTATGAAGGACGTGCAGGTCTCGTGTCGCCGTACCGGGGTACTTATTCCCGCCGTTGCAGCAGTTAGGTTCGGTGATGCAGTTGCCGATGCAGGCCTGGACGCGGAGGCCTGTGGCGAGAATGGCTGTGAGGGATGTGAGCAGGGGTGTAGTGTGCATGACAACTGAGGGATACGGTAAGTTGTGTCGTTGAGCGAGGTGGTCAAAAGCTGGTGATAGTGGATGTTTGCTGGCTGCGATGTTGCGCGCTTCAGAATCTCGATCCTGTAGCCTATGGTGTAGATCTGGAAGAGATGGTTGCCAGCTTGTCAAGGGGAAGAAGACGAGTGGCAGCTTGGAAGGATAACGATACGTTCTTCCCTACCCAGCTTTGGCTCGGGTAAAATTGCCCTTGACCAAGTCGTTATCGCTGATCTCTACTGCAAGAGGTGGAAGCACAGTCAAGTGGAAGGGCAAGAAGCTTCAACATGCACCTACATCTTTTGTAGCGTTGACTGAGAGATCTGGTGGGTGATAAGCTCCTCTACGTCTGTCATACAACAGTCCATGGCGCTCACGGCTGACCCGTTCACCCGAATCTGCCAGATACTGGCCGTCTTGGTAAGGAGGATCTTGGGATAGACATGCGGAACGCTGGTTCGTAAGACGACAATGTGCCTTCTTCTTCATATCTACGAGGTTGAGGGCCGTGCTCCGTTACAGGTATCGCTGCCAATTCCCGTGCAATAAAGACAGTGGTGAAATACTGTAGGTCGAACGGGCAAGAACACTGGAAGATCCGGAGGAATGCCTAGCATTTTAGTGCAGGTACAGTTCAGCCGCGGATGGAGCTGCAGTGTCCGGATGAGAGAACGAACACAGCCAACACGTGCGCGTACAGAGGCGATTGAGTCTGTGTATCAGCGAGAGTGATTGGTCGCAACAAGACCCATGCCGAAGTGACATGCCCGTCACTCATTGCCCCCAGTCAGGTTCAGGCTAGAAGTATGCCTGACAAATTGAGTAATGAGTGTAGCGAGCGGCACATCTCTGCTCCGGTTAGCAGCACACTTCCAGTCCGAAAGGTAGGACAGTGGCTTTTGAAGCTTCTCTTACTGCTGACTCGGTGGGATCAGAGTCGAACAGGCTCACTTAAACTTGGAGTCACCGTATGTGTTCAAAAGCTATGTGGCGGGAAAGTGGGAGGCAGATGAAGTGAGTTTCAGACTCAAGTCCGCAATCTCCGAAGCAGACCTCGGCACTGCACGTCCTGCACGTCACCCCCATCTTTTGCTCAGGTTCAATACCACCAAAGTACCAAACCCAAGCTCTACTTCTACAGATACCTATTGCTATTCACCATGTCTACTCTCCACGACCACTACCCCATCTCCTGCCCCTTCTGCAAGATCGCCGAAGCCTATCCTCCCGAATCATCACCAATCCCGCAATCACCAGACCCAGAGAAAGTAGACCCGCAATGCCACCTCATCCTCTCCACCCCTCACGTCCTCGCCTTCCTCGACATCCTACCCATAGCGCCCGGCCATATCCTCCTCACCAGTCGAAATCACCACGAGAAGCTCTCCGACCTCAACACCTCAGATGAGTCCCGTGAAAGCTCGCGCGCACTCGGCGAATGGCTTCCCGTAGTCTCACGCGCACTATGTAAGGCGACGGGTATCGAAGATTGGAATATAGTACAGAACAACGGGGAGAGGGCGGCGCAAGTGGTGCCGCATGTGCATTTCCATCTGATCCCACGCTATCAGGAGGGCAGAAGGGACAATATTGCGGGAAAGGGCAAGGTGGATGTGGGCATGCTGAAAAGTTGGAGGATGTTTGGTCGAGGGGCGAGGGAGGAGTTGGATGATGAGGAAGGCGCGGAGTTGGCTGGGGAGCTGAGGAGGTGTTTGAGGGAGGAGGTGGAGGGTCAAGCCAGTGGAGGTGGGAAGCCGAAGTTGTAAGAAGCGAATGCTTGCATAATCGCATCAATCGCATCTCGTCCTCGGCTGCCTATGATATCCTGCGCAAGCGTGCTGGTCGCATCGAGTGACTATACTTGACCATGTGCTGCGAACTCGACCATACCAACCGGACTACCTCGCCTCCTCATCGGCCCTGTAGCAATTCTGTCCATGAAGATGATGCACATGGTACGGACAACTCTCGAACTTCCATCCCGGCTCTTCCGAATTCCCGACCTTCTGAGCCAGGAACTCGGCGCCCAGCATCTGGCAGAAGTCTTCATCTTCCCGAACGTACCGCAGAGCGTCCTCATCGGACATAGCTTCGTCATCAACGTTCAGCTCCATATGCACCAGCCAATCCACCGCGAACTTCCGGGTTGGCGAGCCTGCTGGAAAAGCTGCCAACATGTCGGGCAAGATTTGGTCAACCTGGAACTTCTCATTCAGGATGTCGCCATCGCCGTCTTCGTCGGTCATGATATCAATGATCTTGTCCATGAGGGCATCCAGGAATGCGGAGCCAATGCTGAGTCGCGTGCCGGCCTTATACGCTTTGCATAGTTTCACGACATGGTCTTGCTCGGTCTCGCCGGATTCGATGTCCTCATCTGCATCCTCGATCTGGCCGGTGTACAGCCAGCGGGCGAGGACTTCGAAGCCTTCGACGGGAGCGTCGACTTTGATGTCGTAATCTGGGTTACCATCATAGCCGATGCGATGCTCGACTAAGAATTTGAGGCTGTTCGAGGCATTGCGCAAGAGTATTTCGTGGATGTGGAATACGGTGTCGTAGTAGGTGCAGTTGACGCGAAGAGTGCGGCTTGTAAGACTAGGGGTGTTCGCGAGCTGTTAGCTTCACCTTGACTGGTTGCTCTCGGAGTTTATACTTACTCCAGGTTCCTGAGGTCTTGTGGCATGGCTAGCTGACGAATCGAGTATATGATGTCGAACAGCTGGTTGCGGCCGGTGGAGACAGTTCTGCGGATGCTAAGGGAAGGTCGAACAGATGAGATATCGAGAAAAGACATTGTTAAAGAACGTCCGAGAATCGGCGTTGTTAGGTACTAAGCATGTGACAGCGTCACATGAGGATCGAAATCAGACTGTTTGTTCACTTCACCTTAGGCTGCCGGTATCTATACGAACTCATACACCCTGCCACGAATTCAATCACGACGAGCAAACTGAGCTCCCACCTTGCTCGCTGCCTTGCACAGAGTCGGAGACGGGTACATTGTTGGACGCTGACAGCATGAATTCGACTCAACGATGTGGCTTCCAAACCGCTTAGATTCTGCCTGCAGCCAGCTTCACACGGCTATCTTGCCGTTCCCGGGTTGTCTCCGTCATCTCCTACGTCGAAGCACTCCGTTCCGTCGTACGGAGGTTTTGATTTGGATCTCTGTGAGTCGCCTCACCGATAGCATTCCATCTCCTGGAGCCCGTGACCATGATACCGACAGGCTTCCAGCCATGGCTTCTCGACATCCTTTTTCAATCTCTGGCGCAACGAGCATCTAGTATACTCCTTGCAAAACTCCCCGTAATGCTCCAAGAAGTAGTCGTCGGCCGCAATATCCGGATACATCGCTTGATGCTCACCATAAACCAACCACTCAACCACAAATTGTCGTGCCTGCGGACACGACTTGAACGCATCTAACATCGGCTCAATCACATGCTCGACAGCCGGTGCCCCCCCATACTTCCCAGTATCCGTAAGCCGGTCAACGATCTGATCCATAACCATATCCTGGAACCAAGCATGAATTCCCAACTCGCTGCCAACGCGGTAGGC
>Ga0058704_10001556_pt1 | contig 10696 bp, 10 predicted proteins | sample AgamicMgSfe_FD_71363 | JGI IMG/M metagenome (GOLD analysis project Ga0058704, IMG submission 71363) | Agave microbial communities from Guanajuato, Mexico - Mg.Sf.e | ecosystem: Host-associated > Plants > Phyllosphere > Phylloplane/Leaf | place: Guanajuato, Mexico | collected 2012-05-30 | reverse complement strand
GCTATGAGGTCTGCTCCGACTTGATCGATGTCATAGTAGACGTCGGTGAACTGTACGGCAGAGATCGATCTCAGGACGTAGGATACGAACCAGAAGAGAGGACCGATTATGGTAACGAACTCGGCGAAGCTCAGGTGACGATGGAAAAATCAGGTCACAATTACTTGTACCTGAGAGAAATGAACCAGTAAGTATTTCTGGTGGTATTTTTTTCGATTGCTGACAAGGATAGATATCTTGCTCTGGTCTGCATCATGGGAGATGATAGCCCCGCTGAGAGAAAAGCGATTGTCGACTACAACATCAACAAGTTTCAGGATGCGTTGGAAAGGGTCTGGCAACAGTGACGGGGAGTTGTACGGTACTAGGTGATAGGTATCCTTGAATAGTATTGAAACAGGGTTGTGGTTGGTCGAAGAATTGGAAGCCGACAAATCGGGATTCGTCATTGGCTGATTTTGTGGCTGCGAAGATCGACGAACCGCAACCGCGGCATCCCGTCACGTCTCCACCAAATCGTTTCCAGCATCTGTACTTATTAGCTGCAAATTCCACGAAGAGATACCTTTCAAAGAACAGCCTGTTATATACGAACAACACTAGCTCACCAATTGATCATATTGATGGTAGCCATGTCAGACGTAAGAAAGAGAAACGTGCCCAATGGCGTCGACAGCAAGACGACCCCTAAGAGCACCACGACGCCAACCAAGTCGGACGCACGCTTCAAAGCAACCGACATCCTACGTATCCTCGGCGGTCTCCTACTCCTCAATGCCGCAATCAGCTACTTCGTAACCAGCAACAGCGTGACCTGGGGCTACCGACCATGGTGGTCAAAGCCACGCCAGCTATCTCAATTCCTCGTAAGCACAACCCCTGTTTCGCACGACACAGAATTGACACCCACAGTCCGGTCCCGTGCGCCTCACCGACGACCAGCTAGCCGAGTACAACGGCGCCGACGCCTCGAAGCCAGTCTACATCGCGCTGAACGGTACCATCTACGACGTCTCGGCCGGCCGCCACGTATACGGTCCGGGCGGCTCTTACTCGTTCTTCGCGGGCCGCGACGCGACGCGAGCGTTCATTACGGGTTGTTTCGACAGCGATCTGACGCCTGATATCCGTGGTGTGGAGCAGGCGTATATGCCGGTTGATGCGGAGGAGGTGGTTAGTTTGGACGAGAACGGGAAGGTGCGCAAGACGGGGGGTAAGAAGGATTTGACCAAGGCGCAGGAAAAGGTCAGGCATGAGCGCGAGATGAGGTTGGCGAAGAAGAAGGTTCAGGATACTATTGAGGGGTGGAGTCGGATGTTCAAGGGTGAGGCCGGGAAGGATTATTTCAAGGTTGGTGAGGTTGTTAGAGAGGAGGGGTGGATGGAGAAGTTGCCTGTTAGGGACTTGTGTGAGAGGGCGAAGAACACAAGGCCGAAGAGGAGGGATTAGAGTAAGGTTGCGTTTTAGAGGAAGAAGTGATCTGCCCGACTTTATAAATATGGTTGGATCTGTTGTCCACGGAACATGTATCATAGGAATTTAGTCATTTCAATGCACAGACGCTGGATAGTGAAGTGATGGTGATGAACCGTGTCGATTCCTTCAGACTATGTCTAGAGACACCATGTCAATCCGTGGAATACTAGTCAGACCGAGCCATCAGAAGGAAAAAAGAAAACACCCTTTCCTTCCCGCATTCAAACAAAGTCAGATGCCATATGAACCTCGACCCAAATTGACGCCAGCCCCTTCACTCATCAGATTGACATTTTTTGACTTTCTTTGATCATGTCATCTCCTGGTATCTCGAAGCCATCCATTGTCCATGCAATTTCAAAAAGAAAACATCTAGTCAGAGCCGGTAACAGCACGGGCTGGTGATAGTGTCAGTAAAAAGCATTATGAGGCCGAGATCGGAGATGTGACGTACTGTAGATGTTGCATGAGTTGTGACCGACGACCTTCTTGATGGTACCAGCCTCCTCGAGGTCCTGGAGGGCCTTGCGGGCGACGGAACCGTTGATCTTCAGGCGATCGACGAGGACAGCGACCGAGATCAAGCGGTAGGACTGGACATCCTTCTGGAGGCGCTCGTGGGTCTGCTTGTCGAGAACGACGGCGTGCTGTGCCTTGTCCTTGACTGTTCAAGAGTGTCAGCGCTCTGTTCTGTTCAATGTCTGTGCCATGTTCGATGCATTGCGATGATATATCGTCGTCGAGTTTTGTCGTGCGCGGACGAATGGAGTTGGTGATATCGTACCCTTTCCCTTGGACCACTTCTTCTTTTGCTTCTTTCCACCAGTTGCTGCTGGAGCCTGTCGTGTATTAGCGATCGTAAGGAGTGATTCGGTGGTGGTGTAGCCGTACCATGATTGCTGATTTGATGGATGTGAGTTGGTGGACTGATGAGAGGTCTCTGCTGCAATAAGTTTGTGGGCTTCGCGAAAATGCCAAGCCGCGCCGCGGGATGACTAAGCCGGGAGTTCGTCCCCCCAATCGTGAGACTGCGATACGCCAATCCACAGCTCAGGAAAGTACAGGCCCATTTACATTGTTCATCTTTCGATATGGTTTAAAGACGAAGCTTTGTCTTTTCTTCCCGATGAGGCATTGTAAATATTGACAAATTAATTCGTATTGGTCTCGATGCTATTGGTAGGCAGGACTTCGCCTCGGGCTTATGGATGTGGACGGCTTCTACCCAGCGAGTATACCTAATAACGACTGATAATATTTATATTCGTGCATCCTATTCTGCTAGAAATTCACATTTCGACATACATCATGGCAGCAAGTGGACTCGGTCTGCGATTGGCAACTGACCGTTATGCCTTCGCATGCTATTCTCAGAAGAGGTGAGACAGACCAAGCCTCTCTGTTGGTGGAACTTTGACGTCCGCCTCGGTCGACAAGCCTCGTATACAACGACTTTTCATAGTTCGATCTGTCTGCGCAATGAATGACTGACTCCTGTAGTTTAAGTTTGAGTCTACCGTGTATGTTTCCGTCTCCGGTCTTGCACTCCGTCTCTACCTATTCGACTCAACCTCTACCTGTGACCATCGACGTCGTGTTGTAATCCCGACTGTCTCGCTGTGTCTGCAATCGCTACTGCGACACATTCGCGCAACCAGAAGTCTCACAACCCCGGAGCAGTCCGACATCAGCTTGCGTCGCATAGACTGAAGCTCGCTATCTTCGGATGAGGCGACGGTGAAAGCCCATTCACTGTAACACCGCACCGGCACTGAGAAAGTCGCATGTACGACTGGACTCGGAAGAGGAGGTACCGCAGATGCGACGACACAAACCCGAGTATGAATCACTAGACAGCCTCAGTATCGAAAGAGAAACAATCCCTGTATGGACACAACATGGACAACAGAGAGGCTGTCGGCTGACGAGGTGCAGTGGTACTGGCGAAGCATTGCCTTTGCGTCGTCATGGCTCGTTCTTGGAGGGTCAGTGATAGCCTACAAGATATCTATACAATATCTCAACTTACACAATCTCAGATTCCTTATACTTACGTCTCAGTATGATTCAGACAGTCAACTCCGAATTAGCTCTTCATCTCTTGCAGTATTCGCCGTGGCTCTGATAACTGCTGGTATCGCTCTCACTGGACTTACGTGCTACGGCGTCCGTAACTGGTTGTTCCATGCCGACGCCGTATTTCTACCAGCGACCTCATCATGCGCCATTGGCCTACTGACAGTGTTCTACTGCTTCCTGATCTCTAGTCGCTATGTCTGGAATACCGGAGCCCTACTTCATACCATAGCTGCTGCGGTCTCCACGCTCGCATATGGCTGTTTGCTCGTCTGGACACATCGACGCATTTCATTTCTCAAGCACAGCCCTACTGCGGCACATATACCTCTCGAGTCCCCGGCATACTTGCCGGGTGGCTCGACATCTTACACCAGTCCAAATGGCCCAATCTCAGATCCTGCATACTACAACAACTTTGTTGCAAATATGTATCCAGGAGCTCGAACAGTACCAGTAGGGAACGCTTCGACTATACAGACATCTGCGGATCTAGCGCCAACGTTTCCACTTCCACCGACAGCGGATAACCCGCTGTCCGAAGAAGAAGCCACGCGTCAGCAGATGCTCATTCTCTTACTGGATAAGAACGGTAATGCAATCACACCTCAACCTGCGCACAACTCCTCATACCGCATCGACTGGAACGATACCCAAGGTGACGACGACCGCGAGCCTTTAAATCCGAATAACGCTGCTACGCAAACAACGCGTGTCCATCCGCATCCGTACGCCGGATACTATGCACCTTCATCGACCGGCAATCTGAGTGCAGTCTCTGCTCTCCCATCACAAGTTGTGACACCCACAGGCCAGCAGCATCTTGGACTACCTACTCCGAGCTCGACTGGAGGCCAGTCCGACCCCGGCTGGGAGAATGGAGGCAGCTTCGTGTCGCAGGCGTCGAGCCAGATGCACAGTCCTTTATCTTATGATAGACCGCGACCTGCTCCTGCGGATCCTGCGCGCTTGTCGAGAGTATCGATAGACCGTGAAGCTAGGAGACGGCAGATTGAGATGGGTCTCTAAGATCGCATTGGTCTCTGAAGTGACTCGAGGCGTTTTGGTATTTTATCAGCTATGGAATCACGGCGCTCGGCTCGGTATATTCCAAGACGGTGTGCTATTCAAGCATGGAATAACTGTACTATACGGTAGACATCTATCAATCACAATTCACACCTTCAGCAATAACAGACCTGTGCATGCTACCTTGGTCGTAAGATAATAGCGTACATTTTACGGTATCTACCTCACTTGAGAAATTCCCGCCGTTTTGTAGAACCGACTGCCTACGTAATGCGAGTAAGCAGTACCGTGAAATAGAATCCTTGACGTTCGGCACAAGAGTATAGTACATGTATATGCAAGGTAGGGATCTGCCTCGTTTTTGGCATCATTTGGACTAGTGAAGACTTATCCGAATCCGAGATCGGGCAAGGCAGCCTACGCTTGTCCCAAAAAGGTAACGAAGCCGCTTCCGAAAATAGCAGGCTGTGCTTTTCTTTCGTCTCACGCTGACGACCATTACCGCTCTGCACGGTTCTATCTCCAACAAACCGGTCTCCCATTGTGAGGGGAAACTCGACACTGCGTCCTGACGACGATCGCTCGACAAGCATACACAAGCCTTCTGCAAGCTCGCGCTGTGACTGGGCACTGTTTCTGTTTCACCTGAGATCAACCTCTAGCCTTCGCTTACATTCGTCCCTTGCCCTAATCAGTAACCATCTCGCAAGCAAACCACATGGCACAGAAAAGCGGACACCATAAGCATACTTGGTGATCCCTACCACACTTGCTTCCATTGACGGCCTCCATCATTATGTTTGCTTGGTCGACCGCGCCGCAGTCTGCACCTACCCTGTCTTCCTGCGCCTTACAGCATGCGCTCACGCTTCCTCCGAGACCGAAAGGCAACCGTTCCTCTGTCAATCATCAGAGGCACAGCACTTGACTGACTGCGCTCTGGGACCTATGACAAGTAAGATAAGTAGAGAGCATCGCCTCATACAGTAAGCTCTTTTCCACCATCAAGTTCCTCACAATACCTTCTCGTCCTTCGACGCTACTTCTTCTCCGCTTCTGCCTCCGAATCTCTCGTCCTCTTCCTCCGTCCCCTCAGCTTCCGTCTTTCACCATGGTACCTGCTTCATTCGAAGCCATGGTTGCGCTCAGCCCGCGTGAGGTTGGTGAGAAGATCGAAGGATATATGCACATGCCCAAGAATCTTACCACCTGCGGTCCTCGTCCTCAACCAGGTCAATATGGTGCTCCTTTCATTGGCCACTACTCATTCCTCACGGCCGCGCAATCTCTCTGTTTGATCATGCTGGTCATTTCAGGTATCTGCTGGTTCTACACGAGTTGGTCACATCTCCACAACTTCACCAGACCAAAGGAACAACGCCAAATCATTCGAATCGTCTTCTTGCCTTTCCTCATCTCGGTCGTTTCATTTATTGCAGTCATGGACTACCAGATTTCGCTGTACATCAATCCTGTCTACGACATGTACGAAGCGTTCTGCTTCGGTGCGGTCTGGCTTCTTTTCAATGAATGGGTCTGTCCAGATGCCTCTCGCCGTGACGAGTTCTACAACAACCTTGACCGTTACGATCGCAAGAAGAGACCAATCCCTGGTGGAAGTCTATCATGGTTCAAATACACCTGGCTCTTGGTTCTCCAATACCCATTTGCAGCTGTCGCACTTGACACTGCTACGATTATCACGCAGGCAACGAACACGTTCTGCTCCAATAGCTTCAGCCCAAAGTATTTCCACATCTGGGATACTGTCATCTCCATTGTCGTTCTTGGTACGGCTATCGGTCAACTCATCTTCTTCGTCCTCCGCCTTATTCGCGGTGGACTCATCGCACCGGAACATCGTCCAAGTGTCCGCTTCTGGGCCTTTAAGATTCCCATCTTCCTTTTCTTCGTGCAAAACATACTCTTCAGTTTCGTCCTCAAGTCAACCCCAGCAAACACATCCGGCACCGTCACCTACGACGACATCTATTTCGGTGTGCCCAACCTCGTACGCTGCGTCGAAGGCGCCATCATTTCCCTAGCCTACACATGGGCCTACTCAGCACGCGAGTACAAGCAATACAAGTCCCAAAACCCCGCCGACGGAACGCGTACACGCACCCTCCGCGCCATCTTCTCAGCACTGAACCTCTCCGACGTCGCCCTCGCAACCTTTGAATCCTTCCACATCCTCTTCACCTTCCAATGGCGCGGCGGCTCCACGCCTCACTTCCGCCAACACAAACTAGCCAAGCACCCCGCCATGCACCAGTCCCGCACCCGCGGCCGCTCGCCCTCGAACCAACCCTTCCAACCAGACCAATACGGCGTCATCAACGACTCCCGCAAATCCCAAGACTACGCCGTGCGCTCCGACGCAATCAACAGGAGCCCCACGCCTGATGGCTACGCCGGTGCACCGCCTAGATACGGACCCTACTCGTCCGCTGCGCAGGAGGATACCGCGTACGGTGGTGCCGGCGGGTATGGAAATAGTCTGCAGCCACCGTCTGGTGCGTTCACGCATCAGGGATATGGTGAGCAGCAGAGGTTTCACCGGGACACTTCGCCTTTGAGAAGTGGGTCTGAGGATGAGATGAGGACTGGACGGGATATGGTTTAAGCGATGGAGGTGGTTGTGGTTTTGAGGTTGATATGACATGATACCCATGTGTTTAGTGAGAGAATTTTTCTTGTATTCTGGTATGATTTGATATGATTTGATACGTTCGAACATGTTTCCAATCCTCCTGATGTTTTTCTCAGTGTCTCGGTTCATGTCTACCAAGGAAGGTTCATATCTAGCAAGGAAGGCATTGGACGCTGCATTATGTGAATCACTTCAAGGTACTGACGCACAGAATGGGAAAGCGGATATTTAAATGCGAAGTTTCAAGAGCATGACATCGATATTGAAGTGTATAACAATGACCTCCGCTGTCACAAGAATCGTGAGAAAAAAAACCTCCACTCTTCATTTCGCGCTCGAAGTCGACTCATCTCCACCATGAGACCGCGTATACTATGTAATCTCCTCGAAGCACGAATCCTGTCTGAGGCGATTCTATGCGCAACATGAATTCCGTGCTGACGATGGCAAGTATATCAGAGGTCGAAGTGGCACGTCGCAGTAACCCACAATGGTAGCTGCAGATATGTTGCACAACAGCCGTGGCCAACAGGCCTGGTGTTGAGTCGTGCCGCGGCGGATCTGGTAAAAGCCTGAGATGAGGTTGGAAGCGAGCCGGGGCCCCGGCTATGACAGACTTCGCGCACCTTCGCATAATGCGGTGGCCTGATGAAGACAACTCTCAATGGGAACTGTGCTAACCAAGTGCTCGCAATAGGTGAGACGATGGTGTGTCGACGCCGTCTCTTTCGAATTGATGAAAACCTTTTGGCCGAAGATGGTATTTGACCGCACCAGGATGCGCTATCGACTGTGAGCAGCCAGTTTTTTTCCTTGCAACTCTCTCGGGACGATCAGCGGTAGACTCGTCACTATGAGCAGAATTTGGTGTTGTCGTCTTGACGCTTTTGCAGCGGTGACAAATGGATAATGTTTCAAGTAACCTCGTCAGTGGTTCTTCGTCACTTGCCCAATGCCTTCTTCTCCCTGGCTGTGCTCATAATCATGTCGATAACCTCCCTCTCGCCCTCATTGAAATCCAATACAGCGTCAGCGGTGAGACAACAAGTATTACTCTCGCCCATGTCCCAGACACCTGGCTCTCTGAGGTCTGTAGGCTCGATCATGTAGTTGGCGAACGTCGCGTACTCTTGCTTCTTGCGATCACTGAATTTGTTCTTGGCCAACCAACCGTTAAACCAAAGAGGGCGACCCTCAAGATCTAAATGCAAGAGTTGAGGCGCACACATTGTGAAGTTTGTTGCGGCTGTGTCGTGGTGCGTTGACTCCGTCGGGTCTGTGATCTCCTCGTGCAGGGACTCGACGCTGTCATCGTCAGGGGAGAACCTCGATGTTCCAGTGTTGTACTCTTTAGTCGTGCTAGGAACACCGCTGTTGCCCTTTACTTGCCCCATCATGCCGCAGTCACCACCGTGAAAGTTGTAAGATGTGTCGCCCGCAAGTTCGAAGCCGAGCCAGAAAGTCTCCTTATCGCCATATACGAGATCGTAGGTTCCAACAATTTCCTTGTCTTTGTTACCATCTCTGTCTGGACCGTTCATGCGAGTGACGAGGAGCAGAGAAACAAAGTGGATATATTTGTCAATGACAATGGCACCGGCTTCTTGCATGTGTCCACTCTCAGCTGACCAGAAACGTGATTCTCGTGCCTTTTTGCTGATAGGTTTCGGTAGAACACGCTTGAGAAATGGTCGACGGTCTTCCGGGAAGATGCGACGATCGCGGAAGAAGAGAGCGCCAGTCTCGACGTAAGCAGGATCGTCGAAAAGAGATGTCGGGTTTACGAAGAAGAAGCTGTCAGCGTCAACGAAGATGACTTCGCGAAAGGTGGACATCAAGATCGCAAACGGCTTTGCGGCCCAACCTGCGAGTTTCCAGCCTTCATCTGCGACCATTGGCGTGAGGTCGCGAGTGGTGACACCAGGAATACTCTCGAGTGCTTCACGAACGTCGCTACTAAGATCGTGCTCACCGAGGTACATGATCTCAATCGGCAGGTCGCACCCTAGTTTGCGAAAGGTAGGAATCGAAGTCATGAGGAACGGAGCCTGGTTATCACCGGCGGTAAAGACAAGGCCACGTCCGGCGTGCTTGTAGCTCGCGCGCATACCGACAAGATCGGGGGTAAAGGGGCTGAAATATGGATACATAAGGTTCGTCAACGTTTGAAAGAGATGGCGGAACGTCTCGTAGGATCTCATGATCTGCGGAATTCCTTCGTCAAACTTGGCGATCTCGGGGTCGGAGGTAACAGTTTGGAGGATATCGATCCGGATAGAGGCGCCATTCGGACCATCGGTAACATGAAGTGACTCCCAAGCATCCCAAAGCTTCTTGAGGGCACGAGTGCGAAGTCCAAGGTCACGCATACGACCCTCGCCGCTTTGTGTGATTGGTCGCAGGAGGTCGTTGATGCGGAGCTCGTCGGGGACCAAATCGATGACTGTTCTTAACGATTTCGCTATGCTTAGGGGAGATGTGATTTCATGATTGTCCTTTGAGTGTTCCAGCTTCTTCAAGGCGGCCTTTGGTGTCTCTGTCACTTTGTGCTTTTCTATCTTCTCTTCTAAACCGATGTCCATAACAGCCTGTTGTCGGCTTCTGGAAAATGCTGAGCCGCTTGTCACCGTGCCGGAGAATGGTACATCTGAGGGGCCTGGTGCAGCCGGTCTAAGCATGCCTGCAGCCGCAGAGGGCTGGTGGTGGTGGTGGTGGAAGAAGACGACATAGCAGAGGGTAACCAGGAGAATGGCGCAAATGGCCTTGACAAAGTCGTCAAACTTGCGAGATCGTGTAGGCTTGACGAAGCCATCTTTGGACGGTGACCAGGCTCTACGCGCTTCTTTCTCCATCTCTTTCTCCTTCTCAGCCGGGTAATTGTATGATCTTGTGTTGACGAACATGTTGATTACATCTGTAATTAGTGACAAGTAAACATCCGGATGTTGTACGACGGTCGAACGAATGGGAGGAACTGCGAGGTGAGAATAGGACCAAAGAATGACAGAACAGGAACGAGACAAGGGAGTAAGATATGGATACGATACGAGAGCCTCTCAGCTCTCGGTGAATTCTTGATGAATGAGGATTCTGCCTGTAAGCAAGGCCCTGCGAGCCGTTTCGAGACGTCTGTTCCACGAAAGTAGTCAACATTCCTACCTGGAAAGCAGTTTCAACCAGTTAACGGTCGCCCGCGACTCATTTGTCCGGCGCACGAAAACGAAGCTGGCCTATAGAGAGCTGACTGTGTCTCACGGGCATAGAATCCATGCTCGAGCTGACGCGACAAGGTACCGACGAAAAGCAAAGCCTTGTACGAAAAGAAGGAAGCCGAATGGATGCATGTGCAGGGTCACAGCGGCCACATGGTGTGGTTGTTTGCGGGTGAGGTGGATCGATCCAAGGGACAAAATCAATAGCCGAAGCGGACTTGCATCAGCTGAAATTCCCGCCAAGACTGGA
>Ga0058704_10001555_pt1 | contig 10707 bp, 11 predicted proteins | sample AgamicMgSfe_FD_71363 | JGI IMG/M metagenome (GOLD analysis project Ga0058704, IMG submission 71363) | Agave microbial communities from Guanajuato, Mexico - Mg.Sf.e | ecosystem: Host-associated > Plants > Phyllosphere > Phylloplane/Leaf | place: Guanajuato, Mexico | collected 2012-05-30 | reverse complement strand
CGGCCCTCTTTACATATTGGACTTTCGTACTAACCCTTGACACAAGGTAAGGAGGCCAACGTATATCACGCGGCGTCGACTCCAGACACCCCTGATAACTCCGAGGCCGTGGTTGCCGTCCTACATCGTGCCATCAAGGTATACAAGACAAGTATTCTGGTTTTCAAAGACAGGGAGAAGTACGTCGCCGGCGAGCATAGATTCCGTCAAGGCTTCAACAAGGGCTCCAATCGCGCCATGGTCAAGGTTTGGGCGGAGAAGGAATTCAGAAACTTGAGGAGAATCTACGCCGCTGGAATCCCGAGTCCCGAACCTATCTGTATACGACAAAATGTTCTGGTCATGAGCTTCTTGGGCAACAAGAAGGGCTGGCCTGCGCCCCGATTACGCGATGTCGAGATCCTCAGCGAGACGGCAGTAGAATCTGCTACCAAGTGGAAGGACCTTTACATCGAATTGCTTGGTTACATGCGTATTATGTACAAAACCTGCAACCTCGTCCACGGCGATTTGAGCGAGTACAACGTTTTGTATCACAACAACAAACTCTACATCATCGACGTCAGCCAAAGTGTAGAGAATGATCACCCGCGATCGCTTGAGTTCATGCGCATGGATATCAAGAACGTGTCGGACTTTTTCTCGCGCAAAGGTGTCGACTGCCTGCCGGAGCGAACTGTCTTCGAGTTCCTCACAAGCCCACAGGGTAGCGTTGAGGAGTCAGACATGAGGAAAGTCATCGACACACTCTACGAGGCCAAGTCGCAGGGTGCACTTACCAACGACCAGGAAGTCGACAACCAGGTCTTCCGACAACAGTACATTCCACAAACGTTGGAGCAAGTCTACGACATTGAGCGCGATGCAGAAAAGGTCAACAAAGGTCAAGGTGACGAACTGGTTTATCAAGCACTACTCGCAAACAAGACAGTAACGGAAGACGATGGCGAAGACGACGAGGAAGAGGACGAAGAGGACAGTGACGAGGAAAGCGGCAGCGACGACCCAGTCGACCCGGATGCGCCTCGTGGTAAGCGCCACGGCGAAGAGCGCCCTCGTGGAAAGCGATTCGAGGATAAGGATGCGAAGAAGGAGCACAAGAAGCTGGTCAAGGAGGAGAAGAGAGAGAAGAGGAAGACGAAGCTGCCAAAGCATGTCAAGAAGAAGATGATTACCAACTCTTCGAGAGGAAAGCATTGATTTAGCAGATCTGTAGATCCGAAAATGATACCCCCTTGATGTTGTCAACTATGTCATGCATTATCGACCAGAATGCCTTTCGACTGTGCTATCGTTGACTATTACTATCTATGTATATATGTACCCGGGTGAAAAAGTTGGCGACACATAGGAAGCTACAAGGCAAAAATCCGTCGACCGGTATACACACTATGTTTAGTCTGGGCCTTGATATATAAGCACCTCTCGAAGATGCTCCGCGAATAGTCGTTTTCATCAGACATCCAGCTGCCCCTTTTCGTCGATGAGGCTGTCGCTGTCCAGCTGCTAGTCATCATGTGACAGCGTTATATGTTTCCCTGGCGCGACCGAGAACATCCGTCGACCAATCATCGAGCTGAGACGCATGTGCTGGAGTGGAAAGTCGCGCGCTCGCGGTTGGGTAGATTGTGTTGCGTCAACCAGTCGATGCCATGTGGAGCATCGAACGTCGGTCGAAGCAAGCACAAGCAATGCGATTCCATCTGGCTCAATCGCACTTGTATGAGTACCACAGATTTAGTGCGGTCACTAACCACCACGTTTTGCCCAGCGACCGCCTCCTCCACCACCTCTTCTCCGCCGACCCCATCCTCTGCCGACGCCACCTTCACCTCTCTCGAATCTCTCTCTCCGCTTCTCTTCCTCTGCGTAGAATTCATCCTCCCGCTCTTCCTGCTCGCGCTGGATTTCTTCTGGTGATTTGTACTTTTTGACTTCTGGCTTTGGCAACGAGTCCTCGGCCACCCATTTTGGATGAGATCCGTACTCGCAAGATATGACGTTATCCCTATCCGGTGGTCCAGCTCGACCGAGTGGACAGAAGCCGGCGAGGTAGAATCGACAAAGCCTTTCGTGCTTGACGTGCCTGAGACTGCAATATGGACCAAGAGGACAGAAACCTCGAGCGTAATGAGGGCATGGCGCCAAACGGAGTGGAGAAGTTGGACCAAGATGAATATATGTGCCTGATGTGATCTGTCAGTAATTTGGTTGTTGCGCGCTACTACCAACGTTCTACTCACATTCATCCCCCTGCGGGCAGACTCCGTATCTGGCGAACTCCTTACATTCGCGCTCTCCCCTCAGATCGAAGGTGTGGGCAAACTCGCAAGCATCACCCTTCTTGCATAGACCTCTTTGGTAATGCTTGCATATCAGGTGACCTATTCCCGATCGCTCGTTAGGCGGTGTGAAGTGTCTGTCGGGACACGCTGGTCCTCGTGGGCAGTGGCCTTTTCGGTAGTCTTCGCAGATAGGTTTATCAAATTTTGCTGGATATCCGAATCGGTATGTGTCTCTAAGGAATGGCAAGAATGACAGCTCCGGAACAGGCTGTGAAGAAGGAGTCAGGATCTGGTCCAGTGTCGTATGCACTGCGGTTGTAGCCATGTCCGCGAAGCGTGTCGAGTGAGAATTGGGTATAGGTTGTTGCCGGTGCGCACGCGTAGACTGCTGCTATTCCCAAGCTAGACTCCTGGCAAGTTCTACACTATCTCCTGGCTCTTTCAAAGAAGCATCGACTGATTCATAACATTCCAGCTGGGGCCGTCACAGCTAGCATAAGGCAGAAAATAGCTCACCAGATGCGGGCGTGGTCAACGGTAGACCAGAGACGTTGGTTGCAGCCAAAGCTTATTCGGACGAACCATTTGATCATGTGAAGTCGAGATTCCGTCGATTAATTGTCGATTGCGGCGATCCCCATATTCAGCACAGACCAGTGACCGTTTCCGGCGATAGCGTCAGGGTCTCCACATGACGCGCCGCTCTACCTAACCTTGCTCCAATTAACCCTCCAACTTCCACTCATGAACCTCTGGCTTTGGCTCACAACTACACGACAACAATCTATCTGTCGCGTACCTTGATCACCTTCACTACTCCTTCACGGTCTGCAGCGCATAGCTGTCAGATCTTGCTATTTAGACCGTGCTGCTGATACCCAGCGGCTCAACGCGCTAAATTCCCGCAACCCCTCCCCTGCATCTCAATCACATGCCTCTCATCGGACACGAACGTGAACGCCTTTTCGACCTGGGTTAACAAGATTGAAGAACACAAAGAGGAGAGATGGTATCTGACACCGTCTACGAGTGCTGCCAGCCGGTATTGCAAGATGACACGATCTCGGAAGATGACAAAGCGGACAAGCTTGAGGAGTTGCTGAAGAAAGACCTTGGACTATCCGGCAAGGCACTCGAAGATGCAGTTCTGGGAGCGCTTTGGAAATATCGCGGTATTCGCGAGGGCAACACAACACCTGCACCGATCCGAACAACAGTAATCAGAAGGCCGTCGCCCGCGCCATGGCAGTTACAACGAACCGGCACGCCCAGTCTATCGTCTTCACCTCGAAGCATCAGTGGTAACATAAACCCGCCTCCGGGCTTTGGTATCGCACCTCCAAGTTTCAAGCGATCCGTTTCGTCGACTACACTCCCTTCGCCTCGACCCTCGCCAAGGCTTGCTTATGCGACGACTCAGATACCACACAGCCCGAGCCTCAGCGCGTACCAATTCAGTGAGCCTACCCCCACCATTGACAGCTACGATGATTATGGCAGCGACAATGTCGACTGGCTAGTCAACGACGATGCAAGTAGTACTGCGTCATATGGCGACAGCGGTATCGGTATCAGCCTTGGACCCACACCAAGCGAGTTCATCGAGCCTGTCAGTGTAGAGATGAGCCCTTACGATATGCTTCGGTCGATTCTCCGCGAGGACCGCACCGATGAGGAGCTTGCAAAGGCCCTCGAGCTTAATGGATACGACCTGAGTCAAACTATCATGTCTTTAATGGAAGGTCAAGATACTGGTGAGCTCCAACCAATGCAACCCGAATCTTCGCGTACCTATTTGGTCGGCAAGTCATTGCTACCAACGTCGAGACCAGTCACCCCTTCTGGCCAAGCAAAGAGTCCTATTGTTTGCAGATATTTTCTTGCATCAGGTCACTGCGCTCGAGCAGATTGCCGATTCAGTCACGATCTCACCAACCACATCTGCAAGTACTGGATAGCTGGAAATTGTCTGGCTGGAGATGCCTGCATGTTTTCTCACGATCCTTCGAATCTCATGTCGCGCATGACTGTTGATGGTAATACGTCTGTCGCTCAAGAAGCTCCTGACCTCGACTCCTTTCCATCACTTCAGCCTACAACGTCCAACCCATATGAGTCAGACAACAGCGTACTGGGCTCACCTCCTCGACAGTCCTCGACCCTTGCTCAATCCGCCATGAACCCGTTTGCAAATTTTGTCCCGAGCAATCCACTACCAAAAACTGACTCGAGGCCTGTGAGTCGTCAAACCTCACGCTCAGCGACTCCGTCTGCACCTGCGTTCAACGATGACGAGGCCTTCCCCACTCTGGGTTCTGCGGCGACGACGCGATCCGGCAAACGTCACCATGGTAAACGAGGGCACGGACACGGCTCGCACAAGGACTTGCTAGCTCCGTCGTCTCTGGCAGAGGTTGTCCGGATGTCGCCTGCGCCATCACCCATCATTCAACCTAGAAAGGGTTCCCGCGACGGTAAGTCGTTCACCGGAAGTCGAGAGAATAGCGCCGCTGCTCAAGCCATTCCGCCGCCCGATCACATACCTTGGCTGGAAACCGGAGAAGCTGGCAACAGAGCATACCTCAAAGCACGTGCCGAGGCATTCAGACACGGAGGACTCAGGAACAAGTTTTTGCAAAGCGCTGCTCAAGCATGGAATAGGAACGACGCTCGCGGCGCCAAAGCCTTGAGTATGAGGGGCCAGAACGAGAATACGCTTATGAAGAATGCGCACAGAGAAGCAGCGAGGATACTATACGAAGAGCGTAATAAGAACTCTGCCACTGGAAAGGAGATTTACGTTGACTTGCATGGTCTGCACCCCGAAGAGGCAGTATCTTACCTTAGCAACTGTCTGATGGAGCACACCAAAAGCTCGAGGCCGGTTTATGCGATCTGCGGGACTGGTCACCATTCGAAGAATGGCAAAGACAAGGTTGGCAAGGCGGTCCGCGCATTCTTGGTAGACTGGCGCTATGCCTTCCGGGAATTTAGTGTCCCAGGAGACCGTAACAACGTAGGAGGCATACTGGGTATTGACCCTTCTAGCTTCGATCAGGAGCTGGCAAAAAAAGGCAGAGCCGAGAGTTCAGAAGCGGACAGTGGTATTGGCTTGACAATGGTGGACAGCAAGGTCAAGTTCATGACTGCTGAGGAGGCCAGAGCAGTTCAAGATGATGGATCATGACACGATAGAGACGAATTTGAATGAATAGTAATTATCTTCCACAAACTGTGCCGGAGTGAATGAAAATGGTAATCCTGCTGCACTAAAAAAGGGAAAGCCACATGTCAGGGATTCCCTTCCCCACAAACCTATGGGCTGGCGGACCCCACCATGACTTCGCTTCCTCACTGCTCCGTGACTTTTTGTACCCAAACACTTGTTGAACCTTTCTTGGTCTACCACTCTCGCTATCTGTCGCACTCTACCTGCACTGTATAATTGCACGACTCAGTCGCTCTATATAACCTTGATTTTGTTCAAAACGCTTGCACCCTTGGAAACCACAAACAACCCTTCATTAACAACACCCTGAACAACCACACTAACGAACCATCGACCCTCAAAACACACCCTACAAACACCAACTCATAAATCATGGCCTCAGGTCCGTTTCTCTTACCCCCTCCCCAATGCTCTTCTAACCTCTGCAGAAACAACCCGCGCAGTACCCCTAACCTGCCACGGCCACAGCCGACCAATAACACACCTCTCCTTCTCCTCGCTCTCCTCCACCGGCTCCTCCGAACCCTCGTACCACCTCATCTCCGCCTGCAAAGACAACAACCCCATGCTGCGCGACGGACTAACAGGCGACTGGATCGGCACCTTCATCGGGCACAAAGGCGCAGTATGGTCATCGCGGCTCTCGTCAGACGCCTCATTGGCAATCACAGGAAGCGCGGACTTCAGCGCCAGGGTATGGGATACCTTTTCTGGTGCATGCACGGCGGAGCTGGAACATACTCATATCGTGCGGGCGGTCGCTTTGCCGGGCGTCGGCACAGAGAGGTGCGCTACGGGTGGTATGGAGAGGAGGGTCCGGGTCTGGGATCTGAACAGGGTGGGTCAGGCGCAGGGACGAGTCGATGGCGATGAAGGAAGGAGTTTTGAGGTCGGTGCCGGCTTGCATGGTGGTGCGGTCAAGAGCATTATTTGGGATCGGAGGGAGGGGAATGTGCTTACTACCGCGGCCGACGATAAGATGCTGAGGTGGTTTGATCTTAGGCAGCCGGAGAGACCGATCGCGACGCATGCGGTCGATGGACTTATTGGTAGCTGTGAGCTCAACGATGCGCTAGATGGGATGAGTGAGGGCTGTTTGTCCGTGGCGGCGGGTAAGGGGGTGTATTTTTTTGATGCGGCGCGGCCAGGGTCACTTGTCAAGAAGGTCGCCATGGATAAGGAGGTTGCGAGTGTCGCTGTTTCCGCCGCTGGAGGTCTGAGGAGGTTCGTCACTGGAGGGCAGGGCGATACATGGGTGCATGTTTGGGACTACGATACTGGGGCCGAGTTGGGTATGTGATTCCTGTTTGTCCCACGAGAACGTCAGGGACGAATACTGACACTTCTGCAGAAACAGGCAAAGGTCACCACGGTCCTGTATGGACGGTTAGTTTCTCACCCGACGGCAAATTATACGCCACTGGCAGCGAGGACGGCACGATCAAGCTGTGGAAGGCAACCAGGGAGCCATATGGTCTCTGGAGATGAGTCTATCAGTAGCACTCTACAAACCGAGGACAACATCAGACCCACAAGTGTCGAGCGACAGGTGTAAAATGAAGCGGTCTCACGGAGGATTGTGTTGCACACCATCCGCGCTTGATGTAAGGCAACACGAGCGTCGAAATACTCGAAATACCCTGGCACAGGATTCACATCACAACTTGGGATCAGCGCGGCGTTCAGATATGATAGCGATTGGGTAATGCAGGATTTGCACAAGCACAGGGACAATCATCTATGGTGATAACCAAGATCATCAGACGGGAAAATCGCAGTGGTAATGGCTAGAAAGGGGTATATAAATATCCGTGGTCATCAAATAATGATAGTCTCTCATCTCAAGATTGTCCAAAAATACCTTCAACAACAGATAATTCCACTTCAGGTCATCATATCAGTCGTTTCAAATCATGTATCTCCTCATCGCAGGCCATTGACAATTGCTGCAACCTCAACAGTAGAGTAGTATGCATCAAACTCTGGCAGTAACAACATTCAGCATCTCGGCACCTCCATGGCGCAAGTGCTCGTACTCGTCCACTTGGCCGCGCTTGGCCTTCATGATTTCACCACAAACATGGCCGTGAACAAGGCTGCCGCAGATACAAGTCCAGAAAGAGAATGCCGTGCTACTGCTCATTGTTAGCGACATATTAGTACACAGACAGATTTATAGACGACGACGGAGGTAGAAATAGGTAAGGTATCATTGTTCGATCTGGTAAGGTAGTATGCTGTCTGGCTTCGCACTGAACAACGCAACGCAGGAAAGCATATGAGCGTGAATGCCACTTTCCGCTGCGCAATAAAGATGTCTCTCCGTCGAGATCTCGGAACCCTGGAATGAGGAATAAATAGACCGCTTCGCTTACTTCATCTTGCCCTTGAGCAGCTCGTGAAACTCGGCCTTCTCCTCCTCGGTCCAGCCTCTGACCTCATCATCCTCCTTCACCGAGAACGCCTTGGCGCTTCTGCCAAACTTGACAACATCCAGTCCCGCTTCCTTGCTTCCCTTGATCGTAGCCATGGCGCCTAGGAAACGCTGAGCTTCGGTGTGGAAGGCTTTGACGGCCTTTGCGGGAGCCGCGTTGACGGCGATGCCGGTTGCGATGTGTAGACGCTGGATGGCGGTGCAGGTGCTTAGCATGCTGAACATGCTGATGGCTGGGGCGCGCTTGTATTGGTGCACCTCGATGTAGGTGAGGGTCTGGCGCACGGCTTCGGAGACGAGGGTCAGGAAGGTCAGGAGCGTGTTTGTGTCGGTGAATTTGAAGTGGAAGGAGTAGAGGATTGGACGCGTCTCTGCTAGGATCTCTTTGTTGACGAGAAGAGGGCCGAGGCGGGGCTTCAATTCTTCGGTGTAGGCTTTGGCGGTCAGACCACCGGCTGAGCTGCTGATTTCGATCTTGCCGTCGAGTTTGCCGGATGGAGCAAGAACGTAACGCCAGATGCGAGTGCGGACTTCTTTGCTGAGCTTCATGAGCGGGAATGGCTTGGATGGTACGATGACCACGGCCTGGTGGCCTTCGTATTGGTGGCCCTGTGGTAGAATGGTCTGTGAGAGATAGTGTCAGTGGGAATGCAGATCGTGGGCAGGTGAACATCACTCACCGAAGTCAGAACACGGAAGGTCTGGACACCTGATAGACGGATGTCAAAGGTGAAGCTTCCAGCACCATCGACCGCTGCCTGGGTGGTATCGCCAACGTAGGACACGGTGACTGGAGCGGCATCGCCAATGTCGCTGGTCAGACGGGAGAAAGTAGTGGCAACAGGTGGAGCAGCTTTGGTTCTCTTGCGCTTCTTCGTCTTGGGGGTTTCGTCAACAGACTCGGTCATCTCGACATCGGCCTCACCACCTGGAGATCCTGAAACCGATGCATCTGGAGTGTTGACCTGCTCAGGAGTCTTCTCCCTCTTGGCTGGCTTGGTCTTGATCTCCTACTTGGAGTTAGTCTTGTCAGTCATGCTGAGGGCAAGTATTACATACAGTCTTCTTGCGTGGCATGATGTATGACTGTCAGTGTGATGATAGTCTCGGAGTGTCTGCGTGTTCGTCTGCGTTGAAGACCTCAAGGAATTTGGTAAGAGGTGAAGATGTGAGAGGAGCGGATCACGTTGAGGTTGATATAGAAGCCGAAGATGCAGCAGGATGGTCTTGATTGTAGTTCCCGGTGATTATCTATGCAAGGTTGGAAGAAGAAATGGGTAAAAGCGGTGGAAAGGAAAGAGCAAGGAGAAGAGCGTTGGTCGAGGTTGATAAAGAGTTTAGAGGAGACGCTAGACGGGGGTAGCTGTAGCTCAAGCAGCTCTTTTGTTGATGGGTGAGGTGAAGGACGTGAATATAGGCAGTCAGGTGAAGGGATGCCGGGCCAGATTTGCGGAGCAGCTGTTGCAAGAGGCGGTGTTCTGACCTTCGCTGACCAGGTTCACATGGAGCGAATAGAGCTGAAGAATGATGTAGCCAATAAGGTTCGAGCTTGGTCCGATTGGACGTCACAGTTCGCGGTACTGTGGAAAGATGGGTCTCATAATCGAGGATGTGTTTCAGATTGTAGTTGTGTCTCGAGTGTCCGTTGTGATTATGACTGCGACCGCGACTGAAATCTGGATTGACAGCACGTCGGTATGGCCGCTTGCGATTATTGCTACCTTTGACGCTTGGAAAGGCGTCTGATGAATCTGAATTAATGCTCGCAAAACGTGTCGAGAAATTCCTCAATGGAGATATAAATGAATAGCGATTGATGTGTGAGAATCCTACCATGTTGTCTACTCTACCCAGTCTGGCTCGTGTTGCATGAATAACAAAGTCTGCATAGTTATATTCCATTCAGAAACAAGTACAATTTAGACCAAGAGACGAGCCCATTCTCAGCAGCACTTGTTTGAACACAAGGGTTGTTGGTATGCAATACAGATGGAAGAGGAGAAAGAGATAACACGGGAAGTCGACGTCAACAATTCACTCTACGCGCCAAGACATGGCATCGCGTTCCCGAATTGAAGATCTGTAGAGCCCGCATAATAATTATTTTGAGACTAATTGATCAAACAGCTCCAGGCAATTTCAGGTTCCTCAGGGCGACACAGGATAAAAATTCGGAACAAGCGATGTCAGAAAATATGACGAACGGCGCACCAGCGCAACCGGCCGATATCGAGATGGCCGACCACCAGGCAGAGGTATGCGCCCATCATCGCATATATCTCAATTTGCAGCGTACTGACCTGACCAGCAGACTAATGGCACCACAGCGCTCACGGAAAGTCAAGCAGCCCAATCTCTTCCCGAAGTGCCCTCAGAACCCGCGACCTCTGCGCCAGCATCAGTCCCACAAGCAGCACCTACACAACCACAACCCCCAGCGCCAGTACCAGCACCAGCGGCACTAGCAAGCACATCTACGCCTCCAACGCGCACCTCTTCACAGCCTCCGACTCTCTTACCGCCGGAGAAACCAGCGTCTCACGGTTCGCCGACGAGAGTCTATATTAACCAGAACGTTACACCGCATCTGCTTGAGGGGATGAAGTATCTCGCTGCGTACGAGCCGGAGAAGCCATTGAAGTGGCTGAGTGACTTTCTGGCCAAGAGGAGTGCTGAGGTCGAGGGGTCGTAGGATTGGAGGTGAGGGACAGGGAGAGATGTGCAGGATGATTGATATGTGTTGGACTGCAAGACATGAA
>Ga0058704_10001554_pt1 | contig 10708 bp, 9 predicted proteins | sample AgamicMgSfe_FD_71363 | JGI IMG/M metagenome (GOLD analysis project Ga0058704, IMG submission 71363) | Agave microbial communities from Guanajuato, Mexico - Mg.Sf.e | ecosystem: Host-associated > Plants > Phyllosphere > Phylloplane/Leaf | place: Guanajuato, Mexico | collected 2012-05-30 | reverse complement strand
CGCCATGGTAGATCACGTTGAACACATCGCTCCAAGCCCACGGACTCATAAATTGCAGCACTCCATCTCCTCTACCCATGCCCTTCGCCAGCGCTGCTTGGCCTTCGTCCCACCGCACCACTTCCCGTCCGCCCTTGAGCCACCCGTTCCAGTCACTCCGGCCCGAGTGCACGTGCCCGAAAATGTGCACGAGTGGCTGCACGCGCGCGACTTCGGCGGCGAGGTGCTCGCAGCCGAGACTAGAGGGCGGGAGGTCTAGATGGTGTTTCGGCGGCGTGTGCGTTACCAAGATATCTGTCTCCGGCGGTATAGTCTCACACCAGGCATCCTGCCCGCGAGGGTATTGGAAGGCGAACTCTTCGCCGCCGCAGGCCGGGATCTGAGGCGCGCCGAAGATCGTGAGGGCGCGGCCGTTGATGGTGAGGGTGGTGGAGGAATGCTGGAGGTAACGTATCCCGCGCCAGTGCAGGGCGCCGTTTTGGTCCGCTGGCGAGAGGGTCCTCCGGGATCGAGGGTCGAGGTAGGTGTCGTGGTTGCCTGCGATTACGATTTTGTGTCGGTGGGGGAGGGAGGCGAGCCAGTCTATTTGGTCTTGGAGCTCGGAGGGTGTGCCGGCGTTGGTCAGGTCGCCCGCGTGGACCAAGATATCTCCAGATGGCACATGCCGTGGCTTGAGGCAGTGGGTGTCTGAGAGGCAGACTATGCGGACTGGATGGGTTGGCTTAGGAGCACTGGTGCGGAGGAGGGAGAACCCATGGTCCAAGAGGCGGAGAAGTGTCTTCACTGGCTGAGAGAGGACGAGATACAGTAGGGATGGACGGTCGAAGGGTGATGTTGGGGCTATGTATGCGGTCAAGTAGGAGGACATTGTTTGATGGCTTTGTTGTCCGGCACCATGGAGGCTCGGTGGTGTTGCTATGCGAGTAGCATTGTTCTCATACTCGACCCATTATCAAAACCATCCAAGTCTTGATCGTCTACCAACACAACACCATATCAATGTCGATATTTCTGACCGATATTTCACATGATCATCACAAGCATCGCTTGAAGATCATCAACAAGACCCCACAAGCATCCCGCCGCCAACGATGCACCATGACGCAGCGCTCAAACCCGCTCTATGCAGCGCGGCAGAAGCAGCAGCGCGAAACCTGGCAGCAGGCGCGCACACACATCACTGTTCCAATTACGGTAGCAGAAGTAAGCTCGACTGGGCAGGCGTGATTGAGCTGTGCATATACCTTCCCTTTATCCTGCTGCGTCTGCCTCACCAACGTGTGGGCTCGCAGCTCGACAGGATCCTGGCTTCACCTACGAACGGCAGCGCGCCTGTGTCGAGGAAAGAGGGAGGATCATATTTATCTGCTGCAGATACTACTACACAGCAGGATAAGACGACGGGAGTGCCTGTTATACCGACGACAAGGAATCGATTTGCCAGGAGCTTCAGTCAATTGGTTGCTAGTCAGCTTGTTGGAGGGGATCTGGTCGCAATGGCTAAGAGTCAGGGTATCTTGACCAATATGGGGGTGGACTACGTGGTAGTGTTTCGATTTGCTACGACAGGTAAGCTGGATTGTACATGGTACAGACGGAGCATGCGCTGACTTGCTTCCAGACAAGGCCAAAGCCGGCGAACGTTTTGAGCAGCTCATCAAAGCCCTCGCATCCGTAGGCCTCGCAACCGAAGTCCGCAATGGCGAGAACCACTCCCTGCTCGTCTTCACCAAGGTCGCCAGCGAAGACCACATGTATGGCGAGATCTACCGCAGCCGCGTGCGAGACTGGATGCACGGCGTCCGGAGTGCCGCACCCTCGAAAGAGCTCCGGCAGTCCCTCGAAGCGGAGCCATTGACCGAAGCCGAGCGCCTACGGATACTGTATCAGCTCATCACCAACCCTGTGACCGAGGGCGGTGCAGGCATTACGCCGAAGAGAGGGGAGTGGGAGAACGTGGAGAGCATATTCGCGCTGCATGATCATGTCTACAACAAGGCTTGGATCAAAGAGTGGAGCACAAAGTACCTCTTGACACCTGGTGATTTGGACGATATTCGGAACCGGCTGGGCGAGAAGATCGCCTTCTACTTCGCTTTCACTCAGGCCTACTTTACATTCTTGACCGTCCCGGCTGTGCTCGGCTTTGCGGCCTGGCTGCTGCTGGGCTCCAACAGCCCGTTCTATGCTGTCGCTGTGAGCATCTGGTGCATCGTCTTCACGGAGTACTGGAAGCATATGGAGGGTGATCTGGCGGTCAAGTGGGGAAGTCGCGGTGTTAGCAGCATCGAGACCAAGCGTCATGACTTCAGACATGAGTCGACCACGACAGACCCGGTGACAGGCGAGACGCAGTTCGTCTTCCCGGATATCAAGCGACTACAGCGACAGCTGCTCCAGGCTCCCTTCGCGATCATTGCCGTATTGCTTCTCGGCACTCTGATTGCGACCGCATTCGGCATCGAGATCTTCATCAGCGAAGTCTACAATGGGCCATTCAAGTCTGTCCTGGTCTTCCTTCCCACCGTCCTCTTGACGACCGGCCTACCGCTCCTGACAGGCGTACTTACCAACGTCGCAACCCGCCTCAGCGACTACGAGAACTACGAAACCGACTCCGCCTACGAGAAGAGCATGACCCGCAAGATCTTCGTCCTCAACTTCATTACCTCCTACCTTCCAATCTTCCTCACGGCATTCGTCTACGTACCATTCGGCTCTCTCATCGTGCCCTACCTGGATATCTTCAGTCTGACCGTGCAACCCTTTGCCGACGACGATAAGCAGCTCCAGACTCCCAAGTCAAGCCAGTTCAACATCAACCCGGACCGTTTGAAGAAGCAAGTTATCTACTTCACCGTAACGGCCCAGATCGTCAATCTCGCCATGGAAGTGGTGGTCCCGTACCTCAAACGCCAAGGCTTCATCAAGTTCAAGGCCATGCAGTCGCAACGCGCCCAACGCAACGGCGGCACCCGCCCTTCCGCTTCGATCGAAGACCCAGCAGAGGAGAAAGACTTCCTCGCTCGCGTGCGCTCCGAAGCCGAACTTGAAGTCTACGACGTGACCACCGATTTGCGCGAAATGGTCCTGCAGTTCGGCTACCTCGCCCTCTTCTCCTGCGTCTGGCCACTTGTTCCGGTTAGTTTCCTGATCAACAACTGGGTCGAGCTGCGCGCCGATGCCGTGAAAATCTGCGTTGAGATGCAACGCCCTACGCCTTGGCGCGCCGACACCATTGGCCCTTGGCTCGACTCTCTCGCCTTTCTCAGCTGGCTCGGCTCCATCACCATGGCCGCGCTCACCTATCTCTTCTCCAACGACGGCGTCGGACCCGACGGCAACCCCAAGAACATCAAAGGCTGGGGTCTCCTCCTCTCCATATTCTTCTCCGAGCACCTCTTCCTGCTCGTCCGCTGGAGCGTCTCCTACGCCATCTCCAAGATCGACTCCCCGGGTAAGCAAAAGGAGCGCAAAGATCGCTTCCTGGTCCGCCAGCAGTACTTCCAGGAGAGCATGGCGGGCCAGAAGCAGTTGCCGACGCTTAGTGAGAAGGCTGGCGAGATTACGAGGGAGACGTTGGAGGAGGAGGCGAGGATGGGGAGTTTGAAGGCTGCGACGAGTGAGGAGAGGTTTTGGGCTAGGCAGAGGCATTGGAGTGAGAGTGCTAAGGTGGGCGCGGGGTTAATTGAGAGGGCTGCGCCTGATGATGAGGAGGTGAGGAGGGAGAAGAAGGAGTTGTAGGGGAAGCCTGGAGATGAGGATTGAAGGGACGACTGGATGAGGCATGAGGAATGATGGTGGTACCTCCTACAGGTGTCTTCGCCGTGGAGGGAAATACGGTGCTGAGCGAGGCGCTTCTGGGGGCATTGTATAGATTGACCATACCTAGCATGGGCCCTATGAATGAATACTGTCCATCTCAATCTAACGACAGACCTCTCCCTGTCCCGGCGATAAGGCTGATAAGGCCATGCTAAGAGACCCTTGAGCCAAAGCTTGTCCCACATGGTTTATCCTTCCCCGGTCAAAAACGAGCCTACTACATCGGACCACCACCTAGATGCAGTAGTAGCAACCCACACGATGATGTGATGGCGCTCTGAGCTAAGTATCTACATCTTTCCTCTCTTCTCAAAGTTCTTTTGCACCAGCACCTACACGACATCTTATTAGCGACCAGGCCAATTGGGCACCTTGGATACACTGCTCAGGTATATGCTATCGAGACAGAACTACTTCTGGAGACCCAGCAGCGCCCGCGATGGCGTCTAACGATCCAGGGTTGGCGCAAGTGGCTGCGCCGGCAGAGGATCCAACCAAAGGAGATGTCGAAGTCTCGAAGGACGGGTCGCTTGTGGAAGAAGAAAGACCAGTAGCGCCGGACCAGTTCGATGAGCGGTACCAGACGGGGAAGTATGAGATCTGGGCATACTATGCGTACTACATCGGTAACAACGTAGGGATGAGCCAAATCCGCAAGGTCGCAGGAGCGGTTGCTGATATCTCGTTGGCTAGGGTCTCACGTTGTTTAACTTCAGTCCGACTGCTTCACAGAACCTACTATCTCAGCATGCGGCCAAGATTGGAGGAGAGGATAATGAGATCGTCCACTTTGCTGGTGCAGACCGCACGATAAACTCGGTCATCTTGCTGTGCAATGGCATCAGCTTCGCCATACAGATCCTTGTCTTCCTCGTCCTTGGATCCTACGCCGACTTCGGTACCTTCCGCCCAAACATCTTGATCGTGCTCAGCATCATCGCGTTCGGCATAGGCTTTGGCTGGCTCGGTGTGCACAAAGAGGAGGACTGGCAGATCGGGCTCGGGCTGTACATCGTCGGTCTGATCGCGTACCAGCTATGCCTTACATACTGGACTGCGGCTTTCCCCGGTCTGGCGCGGAATGCAAAAGAGCTGAGAGACAAGGCGCAAGAGTTCGAGGATGGCCAGATCACAAAAGACGAGTACGACTTCGCGGACTCGATGAAGAGGAACGAGCTGTCCAACACCGCGTTTTACATCCAATCTGTGGGCGAGATCGTGATTCTCGCGGTCATCGTGGGCGTCATGTTCGGCGTCAATGTCAATGCGAGCACTGCTGCCAACAATTGGGGTCTGAGCGTGCTGATAGCGTTCGCGACCGGTGTCTGGGTGTTGCTGGCTTTGCCTTGGTTCATCATGGAGAAGAGACGGCCTGGGCAGGATCCTGGGATGAACATCATCGTTGCTGGGTTCTGGCAGCTTTGGAGGGCTGTCACGCAGATCTGGCAGCTCAAGCAGAGTCTGTTCTATCTCATCGGCTACTTTTTGCTGGGAGACTCCCTCAATACGACAGTCACTGTCATCGGCACACTACAGAATTCACTGGTCGAGTACAACACCCTCCAGCTGACGTACCTCTTGATCGTGGGCATAGCAGCCCAGGCAGTGGGTATTTTCAGCTTCTGGCACATCCAGAAGCGCTACCGTTTGTCCACGAAGACCATGTTCAACGCCGTGGCCATCGGCATCATCCTTCTCGATGGTTGGGGTATGATCGGTATCTGGACACAAAGCTTCGGCTTCCACCACGTCTGGGAAGTATGGGTATACCAAACATTCTACGGTGAGTCCCCCAAAGCCTCCCAATCCTCCGCATCCAGCACTCGCTGACCCTAATACCAGGCCTCTTCGTCTGCCCATGGTACAGCTACAGCCAAACCATGATCTCCGAAGTCACGCCCCGAGGCAAGGAATTCCTCTTCTTCAGCCTGTTCAGCATCGTGGGCAAGACCAGCTCCTTCATCGGTCCGCTCGTGAGCTCCGCGATCATTGATGCTAGCCCGTCGCATAACAACAGCACGCCGTTTTACTTCTTGTTTGCGTTGAGCATTGCGAGTTTTATGTTTCTGCTCTTCTTTGTGGATTTGAAGAAGAGTAGGGTGGAGCAGGCGGAGTTTTTGGAGCGGGAGAGGTTGGCGAAGAAGAGGGGTGGTGGGCGGGGAAGGAGCTAGGATATATATCTTGTGTGATGAGCCATGAACAATTTTTGCGGCATGCACCCTTGCCCATACTCCCTGCTAGTTGTGTTTGCTATACGAATGCTTCGACTCGTACTGATGGTGCCGTCACTGCCCTCGCATGTCTGTGTGTTATAAGCGAGTATACTGTTGCTATATATAAGCGAGCATGTGTGACCTTTATACATCTTGACTTGCTATTGAAATGCGACACACGCTCACATCAATCTCCTCAAACGAGTGTTCGGTCTGCAGGATACTAGATAGTCTCAGGACTCGTCGCCTTCCGCAGTCATCCACCCAGCGGATGCCTTCGGCCACCCGCCTTTTTTCTACCTAGCACGAATCCCGCAGCCACATGATCATGTCGACCTACAGCATCCGCGAACGAATGCCAGAGGACCTCGAAAGCTGCGCCGAAGTCCTCAAGCGCGTCTACCACAAGGATCGCTACCCGGTTCAAGGCGTCGAGCATGCTATCGAGTTTCTATCTGGTCCGCATACCCTACAAGCCTGGGTAGCAATCTCAGATGCCGGAGACACCATCGGCCATATCGTGATGAGCTCTTCCGCGAAGACAGATCTCTCGATCGAGCTGTGGAAGGAACAACACGGACACGTTGACAACATTGCGGTCTTGGAACGTCTTTTCGTAGACCCTGGAGCTCGCGGCAATGGAGTCGCGGAGGCACTCATGCGAACTGTGACGGCTGCAGGACAGGGACGAGGACTCAGGGTTGTGCTCTTTGCTCTGGAGAAGGATCAAGGCGCTATGCGATTGTATGAGAAAGTGGGGTGGGAGACGTATGGGACGCAGAGGTACCAGTACGGCGATGGCAAGGAGATGGATGCGGTGTGTTATGTCAGTCCAGCAAGCTGAGGGCATCCAATGCTCTAGGCAAGGTTTACGAGGAGAGACAGCAGATGGTGCAAACAGTACTTTCAGCGACTATCACGCATACTACTATACATCACAGACACACGAAGGTACATGAACGGAGACACTGTCTCCATCTCAGAGCCATAGCAATAAACGCGCCATTTTCCCTCCCAGTCCCCATCCTCATCCGAAGTCCAAATTTGTCGTGCATCCTGCCCAAGTCGTGACTCTCGTCCGCCCATCGTAGCCTTGCGACCAGCTAAAACTGCAGTCGAAGTCGTGTCATCTACGACCTGTTGCGGCCAGAACGTCTCGGCTCGCCAGTAGCAGTAGGAGCCTTCTTTGGCTCCTTCTTCTTAGTCTCTTTCTTAGGCGCACTCTCGCCATTGGCATCCTTCTTCGCTGGGCGACCCTTCTTCTTGGGCGCAGGCTTCTCGCCATTCTCCTTGGCCTTGCCAGTCTTCTGCTTCTTGGCATCGCCACTCTCCTCATCCTTCTTCTCCTCGGCAGACTCGTCGGCCTTGCGCTTGTCGCCAGCCTTCGCGTCATCGTTGGTCTCCTCCTTCTCCTCAGAGTCGTCCTTCTTCTCGTCGACCTTGCTCTCACCGCCCTCCTTGTGGTTCGGGCCTTCCTTCTGGACGTCGAGCTCAGAAGACTTCTTCACAACATCGTTGCCGCTTCGCGCAATGTGCACGGCTGGGTTCTCGGGCTCGGCGTTCTTTTTGATCTCATTGCCGCGGTGGGACGTGACCTTGACTTCGCCTTCGGTCGCGACCTCGACTGCTTTGCCGCCTGGAGCACCGCCACCCCACTGCCAGGAGACTGCGCGACGAGAATCCGTTAGCTATCGATTGATCGATCGAAGCAAGTGCGGCGGAGACGTGACGCGTTCATCGACGCGTGATGGGCACATCATTGTTGAACAGCACGAGACGCGTCCCTCCCGTGTGCTCGATCGCCTATACTATTTGGTCTCGCGCTCGTCGCGACAGCTGGTCATCGCAGCGTCGACACCCGTCCAGTTGACGATGCGCCAACGACGCGTCGTACTTTGGGCGACGTCCTCGTCGCGAATGCTCTCAAACATAGCAGCAGGATCGCCTAGCACCCGCGATCATACGGCAAACAAGAGACGTGACATACCTTGGTCGCCCTCCTTGATCTCAGTGTCAGCCATTGTGTCGCGTCGACGATTGACTTGGCTCGAGCTTTGGGGTCGATAATGTGCTTATATCGGCGCAAAAGAATTGGTTACGGATAATGAGTCGCGGGTATAGCGCGATAAGATCGATGTGGTCGGCTTAAGTGTAGTGTGTGGGTGAGAGGAAAAAGAAGCGTGAGAAGGGGAGGGAAGTGAGGTCGCAAAGGTGTAGTTTCCAGCTCGGCGTTACCAGCCCTCGCCCAGGATGACGAACAGGCGCGGCTCCGTGCACTGGAGTAGTGCGGAGTGAGCTTGGGCCAAGCACTAGATCCGGTTGTATTGGTGATCGTAAAGCCAATGGCATTACTGTATTGGTAGGTGTACTATCAGTAGTCCAAAGCGTGTACGCTCATAGCAACTGCACTACACGAAGAAATCCGGTGGAGTTCATCTGTGTGTGCCAGCGCTTGGTAGCACAGAGAATAGCAGACTACATGGGACCCCATCTGCCAGTAAGCCTATGGCGTTATTGAGTACTCTTTCCCGTCGTTGGCATGTCTTGAGCCTCTAAGCTAAGTAACGACACCCCATCCTGTATCAACACCTCCCGAGGGCTTAGACAAACCGCTCTCCCAAACCTTTTGCACCGCTTGTCAAGATCAGTACCAAGCTCCAGCAGTACACGCGCTGAGACGTAGTCTTTGCTCTTGCACGCGAGGAATAAGGGTGTCCCCAGTAGGAAACCGCTCCTCCATCGGAAGGACTTCTTGTCCTGGTACTGTATATTGTCAAGTGGCGCGCCCTGGTCTGCAAGGTATCGTATGACCTCAGCTCGCTCTTCCACCGCCTTCCTCGTGACCAGACAGTGCATCAGCTGGCCACGTTTGAGCGTGCCCGTCTGGCAAGCATGCGCGAGTAACAGATACAATGTGTCGAGCGGGGCAATCTGTACAGCAACAGACAGAGGGGTTCAGTCGATGTCGCAGCTAATGTTCGGATTGGCTCCCAGGGAGCAACCAAGTGATGATTCTTGATGAGCCAAAACAGCACTGTACCTCAGTCAGCGAGGAACTCGTTTTGACATGTATCGCCTACCTAAGGACCGGTGGTTGCCATGGTCCCAACCGCCTGTTGATATCCCATCCAAGCTCGAACAAAAGTGCAAGACCAGATTTCGACCCGCGCTCAGCTGCAGTGTCCAGAGCGACGGCGGTGATTGGCACGCCTTCTTTGGCAAGTCGACGAACGACGCCCTCGTGGTTGTATTCGATGGCGTATTCATACATGTACGCGAAAGTTTCGAGCATTGGGGACCGAGCGTCTGATCGCTTGACGGATCGCACTATCGCCGTGACGTCTTCCTCGTAGCCGAAACAGACAGCCTCCCGGAGCTCATCCACGACGGTGGGTCGGATGATATGGTCGGTCATGGCGAAGCAGGAGCAGGAAGACCTGCGAATGGACGTCACAAGCCGGACAGGTCACTCAATTCGATAATGGGATCAGCGGCAGCCGGGACTACCTACATTAGCGCCGAGAAAGTCAAGCGTTTGATAGGCTGCACCGGGGTATATGCAGCCATGGAAAGCCTTGGGGTCTGAGGGACCTTGGTCGGGCCTTGGAAACGGCCAACATGCACTGTTAGGGTGGTTAGGAGTTACCAGACCTATACTTGAGCGAATCGACATTTTCACTGCGATGATGCAGAGTATGTTCGACTATCGGTCGGACAAGTCCTGCCAACGTGAATGATATCCCTCATGTATTGGCCTACGTAGCCATCTACCTCCGTAATGGAACCAATGCGACGCTCAATCCCATCTAGTAAAACAGCTCAATGAATGCACTTTCCCAAAGCTGGTATCTAAAAGCGAACGCTGCAAATGCAAGAACCCAGGGTGAAGACTGCGTCGTCGAGAGCGATGTCCAGAACCCAGATGATCCGTCATCGCTTTGGTACCTTCAACACCAGCTTCCTCGTCACCGGGTGAGGGACCGTGAGCTCATCAACGTATTGATCGAAAAGCATCTTCTGCTGGAAGCCATCCAAAAGACATGTAAAGCGTTCGTGTAATTCGTACCAAGCGATGCCCTGCGCGGGTATGGCCTTTCGAACCCGGTCGTACAACGATGTTATATGGGAGTTCATTGGTCTGACTGATACTTTGGTTGGTGTAGGAGTGTTGGCCTGGCCGAGGACGTTTCCGGGTGCTCTTCGAGACCGGGGTGTTCGTGAGGGAATACAAATGGGGTCGCTATCAGTCTCGGAATGGCCGGATGGCGGCGTGAACAATGACTCAGCATACGCAGAATCCCTGCGCGGGCTACTCTCGGTCTGCACAAGAAGCCGCCAAACCGCCTTCTCAAGAGCCGCCTGCTCGGTCGCCGCTTAGGCCTTGTCGCCCTTCGACGGCACGATCTTCTTCGTCATCTTGTCCTGCGTGCCAGCCTCGCGTACCAGAGCGATGAACTTGGTCGTGGCCTCAGGACCGCTCACGCGGCCCTTGAAGAGCTTGACCAGTTCGCCAATGGAGATACCAGCTCGGGGAATAGCGGTCTTGACTTCCTCGAGCGAAGGGAAACCCAGTGGCGGGGCAGATGGAGACTGAGCACGAGAACCAGCTGGTGTACCGTTGCGAGGCGAGCTGAGCGCGGAGTTCTTTGTGCGTGGTTTCTGGCCGCGAC
>Ga0058704_10001553_pt1 | contig 10711 bp, 4 predicted proteins | sample AgamicMgSfe_FD_71363 | JGI IMG/M metagenome (GOLD analysis project Ga0058704, IMG submission 71363) | Agave microbial communities from Guanajuato, Mexico - Mg.Sf.e | ecosystem: Host-associated > Plants > Phyllosphere > Phylloplane/Leaf | place: Guanajuato, Mexico | collected 2012-05-30 | reverse complement strand
TGGCGCTGTCAGTCTGGCTCGAGGTTCAGGTAACCGTCGATGCGAGCAAAAAGTCTTCAGAGGAGCAACTCAACTGCAAAGTCACGTACGAAGGGCTCGGCAAAGAGAATGTCGAACTCGTCCCAGACCGCAACTTGATCACACAAACCGCTCTCTACGTACTACGATGCCACGACCAGCGAGCATTCCCTCTGGAAACACACGTCCACATTATCAACCCAATTCCCCTTGGACGTGGTCTCGGATCATCAGGTGCAGCCGTCGTCGCAGGTGTTATGCTCGGGAATGAAGTTGGCAAACTTGGACTGAGCAAAGACCGCCTCCTGGACTTCTGTCTGATGATCGAGAGACACCCTGACAACGTTGCCGCAGCGCTGTTCGGCGGCTTTGTCGGATCATACCTCAAGGACCTGAACCCAGAGGAAATGAAGCGAAAGGAGATTCCACTTTCAGAAGTTCTTCCAGAACCGGCCGGTGGCGTCGACACAGGTCTCAAGCCTCCGGTCCCACCAAACAACATTGGCAAGCACATCAAGTTCCATTGGGCGCCAGAGATCAAGTGTATTGCCATCATTCCCGATTTCGAAGTCTCTACCGCAAAAGCTAGATCAGTCCTCCCCACCGAATACTCAAAAGCGGATGTCATCTCCAATCTGCAAAGGATAGCGCTTCTCACAACAGCTCTTGGTCAGAGCCCTCCAAACCCAGAGCTCATCTACGACGGCATGCAGGACAGAATTCACCAGCCATACCGCAAGACTCTTATCCCTGGTCTTACCGAGATCCTGCAGTCCGTGACCCCTGACTCTCACCCTGGCCTTCTCGGTATCTGCCTTTCTGGCGCTGGACCAACCATTCTTGCTCTTGCTACCCGAAACTTCGAACAGATCGCTATGCACATCATTGCTCAGTTTAAGAAGGAAAACATCACCTGCCAGTGGAAGCTCCTCTCTCCTGCCTTTGACGGTGCGACAGTCTCTCACGATACGAAAACAACTGGTATGACATACGCCGACGCAGGTGTTTCGATAGACGCAGGCAACAACTTCGTCACCGCCATCAAGTCAGCCGTAGCCTCGACCAAGCGCCCCGGCGCCGACGCAGTCATCGGTGGTTTTGGCGGCGCAGTGGATCTCTACGCAGCCGGCTACAAGGAGACACCCATCATAATCCAAGCCATCGACGGCATCGGCACCAAGCTCAAGGTCGCCTTCGCCATGGATAAGTTCGACACCGTAGGCATCGATCTCGTAGCAATGAACGTCAACGACCTCGTCGTGCAAGGCGCCGAACCCCTGACCTTCCTCGACTACTACGCCTGCAGCAAGCTCGACATTGCCGACGCCGCCGCCTGCGTTCAGGGCATCGCAGCCGGCTGCCGTGAATCAAACTGCGCCCTGATCGGCGGCGAAACAGCCGAGATGCCCGGCATGTACACCGGCAAAGAATTCGACGCCGCAGGCTGCGCAACCGGCGCCATCGCGCGCAACCGCACCATCCTCCCCGACCTCGCCTCCATGCTCGAAGACGACGTGCTGATCGCCCTGCCCTCCAACGGCGTACACAGCAACGGCTTCAGTCTGGTGCGCCGCATCGTCGAGGCCCAAGGGCTGGGCTACCACGACACCTGTCCCTGGGACAACAGCACAACGCTCGGCGCGGCGCTACTGACGCCCACACGCATCTACGTCCGTCCCTTGCTGGCGGCTGTGCAGAAGGATCTGCTCAAGGGTATGGCGCACATCACCGGCGGTGGATTGTACGACAACGTGCCGCGTATGCTGCCCAAACACCTCTCCGCAGAGATCGACGTCGGCACCTGGGACGTGCCGGCTGTGTTCCAGTGGTTGCGCAAGGCGGGCAATGTCGAGGCGACCGAGTTCGCGCGTACCTGGAACACGGGTCTCGGCATGGTTTGTGTTGTTGCCAAGGACAAGGTCAAGGAGGCTGTCAAGGTGCTCGAGGAGAACGGCGAGACGGTCAAGGTCATTGGATCGCTTGTCAAGAGGGGAACTGACGAGGGTACTATTTTGAGGAACCTGGAGGCTTGGGCTTGATTCTATCTATGGCAATGGGTAGGAATAGACGGAAAAAGATATCTTTTATGCAATGCGCTTTGACTTGTACACATGCAATGTTGTAATTGGTCTTTGGTGATGAGAGTAGATTTGTTCAGTTCTGCTTCAAATCAAATTGGTATCTGCTCCGCGGCACTGGCACGCCTGTCATGCAAGTAGTGCTCCTCATCCATCATCCAGTTCTATCAAAAATACCACCCATAGATGCGGCATTGCTCTCAACGTCATTACTACTGTCCGCTTCGTCTCCGCTTGGGATCGACGCCGTTCGCATCATCAGTTCTCCTCTTCCTCATATCCCTTCCATCTCTTCCGTCGCGTCTCCCATCACCCTCCCAACCAGTAGAACCATCGTCTCTAGCATCTCGGCCGCGTCCACCAGATCCGCGCCGTTGTTGCTCACTACCTCGGTATTCGTCCCTCCTACCGCCATCTCTTGGCGGCTGTCTACCGTCACTTCCGCGACTAGCGAACGCATCAGGTGGTGCGGCATATGATCGCAACTCGGGAGCCGGTGCTTGTGGGTACTGCTGCGCAGAGCGAAGACCGCGAGATGGTTCCTCTGCGTACCTTGACCTGTCGTCGCGGCGGTCACGATGGTCCATCTCACGGCTAGAAGGCACGTCGCGCGGAGCCGGCATGTCACGACCAGAGGGACGAGCGGAACGTGGGTCTGTGTCATTCGCATGGCGGTAATTCTTTCGTCGATCGGCGTCCTCGCGACCACTTCCTCGGTCTGATTGGTGCCGCTCGGCATGTCTGCTCTCCTCATAACGGCCGGCAATGCGGAATTCGTTACCTTGCGACACTTGGACAGGTGAAGCAAAGGCGCCTTGCGGTACATTTGGAGAGTCGAGGATATAGTTTGCCCTAGACGGGTGAGGCACTGGAGCGCCTACAGGATCGGGAACCTTAGGTGACTGTGGTGGTGCCTGTTGCTGACTTGATGCTGGACCTGACGGGGGTACCATGTTACCGTTTGGTCGACCACTTGGTCCTCGACCACGAAGTGACGGTGTCCTTTCCGGACCAGCGCCTTGCAGAGCGTCGTTGAGACCAGCGAATCTTCTATCACTCCTCGAGCCATTTGGAGCAGGCCCTAGAGGTGTTCCTCTTCCTGCAGGAGATGGTCCAGTCGGGGTACCAATTGGAGGTCCACCTGCTCCGCGAGAAGATGCCGGACCTGAAGGCGTATTGGTCTGAATGGCTTCTGGCTGTATGTGAGCTAGTCTACTTGGGTGAACTGGGACAGGCTGTTCGACTGATGGTGTTGAAGGTCCAGAGGGGGCGTTCTGAGGTCGAGGGGCTGCTCTAGGACCTGCAGGTGACATGGCTTGTCCATTCTGTAAACTAGCGTTGGCACGAGGCTGCGTAGGAGCAACATTCCTGGCTGGAGCTTGACTACCTCTAGGACCAGATGGTACTTCAGGATTATTCAGACGCCCGTATGAAGAGTCTTGTGATGGACCCAGACGACCATAGTTGTTCTCTTGAGGAGGCCTTGCTGCTGGCGCCTTCTCAAAGAGGTCGCTGGGTCTCCTTGGTGCAGCATCTACGACACCTGGACGATCCACATGAGCAGGCCGATCTTGACGTGGACCAGCAGGGGTGCGGTTCGAAGGAGTCTCGTTGCGAGCTTCGAACGTCGCTGATTGAGGCTGGAGAGGGGCTCGAGTGTTACGAGGGGGAGCTGTCGCAGCAGTGGCATTTCGATCATCGCTTCTGGGCGATTGGTGTCGTGACGAGCGATCACGTCGATCGTCTCTATGTTCGCGGACCTCGGGCTTGATATTGACTCCGATCAAAGCGGCTCGATCTGGGTTTACACCGATAGCTTCTGTCTGTGGCGTACGCGAACCAGCTGAAAGGGGTTTCTCTTGTCGATATTGATCATCGGCTCGATTGGATACCCCACGCGGTGGCTGCAAATCCCTCGAGTCATCGCGCATCCGGCGATCCTCGTCCGCACGTGATCGTCCAGACTGAACATCAGATCGTCTATCTCTTGGATTATCCCACAACCGTGCATCAGGGGGTAGTGGCTTTGCGAAAGATCTGTCGTAAGATCGATTGTCTCGTTCAGGAGTGCGCGCTCGGCTCGTAAGGCCGGGAGATCGCTCACGTTGAGATGATGACTGGGACAAGTCTCCAGGTCTGTCGAGACGCCCGTAACCACCCTTTTCCGGTTCTGGCCGGGAAGGTATATGTTCGCGATTGACGTTGCTGCGGACACTTGTGCGTGAGTCTGACCTCGTTTCGGGTCTTGCGGGCAGATTGTGGCGTGGCTGTACTGGTTGTGTCGAAGATTGCTTGTTGTTGTCGTTTGCTTGCGTTGGTGGCTGTGGAGTACGGGTCCGAGGTGTAGGAGTTGACGTGAGGGGACGAGACTCCTCTGCATGCGGTGGCCGCCTCGGAAGGTCTGCTGGCTTGGTGCTCGGTGGACGATCGGGGCCAGCGGCTTGCTTTGGCGCATCGAGCATGGGCACATCTTTGATCTCAGCCTTTTTCTCGTCATCGATCTCGCCATCTTCTGCATCTCCGCTGGCAATGTTCGTTGGCTTGGAGTCATAATTGACTTCATTCTTGACAGCAGGCTTGAATTCGGACGCAGCAGCATCAAGGGCCTTGGAGTCGGATGCAGCTGGCTGTGGCGTCGCTGTTGGTGATTCTGTAGCTTTTGATGGATCGGCCAAACGAAACGCTTGCGATGTTATCCAATTCTTCTTCTTTTTAAGCAGATCACCGAGAAGACTTCTAGCCAGTAACTTGAGATCGCCTCTGACTTCATTCTCGCCGAGGTCTTTGATAAGACCTTCCATGTCTCGACCATGGAAATCAAGCTTTGGAAAGGATTCGGCAACCTCTTTTAGAACTGTGATGCCGTTTCTAATTGCCATAAAGTCACCTGATTGAAAGCCGTTTTTCAAAGAGTTGTTGAGATGGACATGCCATCCCATGAGCAGGCGTCGGAAATCCTCGTATGAGATGTGGCCATTCTCTTTGCCTTTTGGGTTAAAGCCAAGCAGCTCCTTCTTGCTGCCCCAAGCACGCGTCTCGTATACTTTCTCCTTGGCATGCCATTGCTGCATTTCTTTCAGAAGCAAGCTGAGGAAACGGCCAAAATTCTGAGCTTCTCTTCCCGTGCACTGTAGCACAACGCATTCAAGCTGACTACGATTCATGATTTGATCCAAAACGCCAAGGGTACCAAAGTTAGGGGTACCTTTTTCGTGCAAGGCTTTCAGCATTGCCCATGAAAAATGTGCGTCGATAGGGGAAACCAATGCTCTTGGCAAGAAACAGTGTTGGACCAAACGTCTACAGCGCTCTTGATTGGTCACGGCATCTTTGCGAAACCAGTGCTCTTTGTCTTTGCTCAATTGCTGATTGATCAAAACGCGCTCGAGAGATTTGGTTTTTTGCTCCTCAGACAAGCTTTCAGTGAGCTCAGTGATGGCCGAGGCTTTCTTCGCTCGTTCCTTGGCCCCTGCTGGGGTGGGGTCTGATCGATCACTTTTGAGTTGATTGAGAAGCTGTTTTTGCGAATCAAACATTTTCTTGTACGAGGGAACATGCGACAAAAGATCTCCGAGATCAAGTGACCAGAATATGACGAAGAATGGGATGCTGATACTGGCATCGATCTCGGGAGAAAGCACTTCTGGCATACGCTCAATGAGATCCTTCAATCCAGGGTGCCACGACGGCGACTCCTTGTCTTGGGACTGAATGGGGGCAGGTACCGGTGCAGGGCTCGCCGATGGCCTCAACGCTCCGTTGGTCAAGCTCTCGTCTTCCATCTTCACATCTTCACTCTTCACCGCAGTCTCCTCGGTTGTCGACGTCGTGGTATCAGTATTTCCGTTGGTGACAGCTTTGTCAGCATCCTGCATCTCAGCATCTTCCCCGGAGCTCTTAATCTCCGACGTGATGCGAGCCGGCTTTTCCTGGGCTTTCCTGGCCGCATCAGCCTCGGCCATGGCATGTCGGATGCTCGGTCTAGAGATGTAAAATGCGGTCGCAGGTTCGAGACCAAAGTCTCGAATTAGACCGATCACATCTGGGACGGCAGCATCGAATTTCTCTGTCGAAAGATTGTGTCGCAGTGTGTCCAGATAACCCTTGAAGACCTTGTAAATCTCGTCCATCTTTTCGGCAAGCACCTTGAGTGGGGCGTCTTGAGCCACCGGTCTTTGAGGATACATTTGGTGCTCCTGGGCGAGAGCGACAAGGAACTGCCCGATCAATCCAGTTTCCGTCATTGTTTTCAAAAATCGTTTGGCAGGCTTTTCAAATTTGTGACGTTCATCGCGCGCAGCTCGCAGAGTATACGATTGCAGGATAGGTCCTCCACCCATGGCTATGACTTGCTCTTCGTTCAAGTACAGGTCTGGGTCAATGCCAGCCATTCTGCGAAGGATCTTCTCAACGACTGCGAGGTTTGACGCATCGCCAACCCGGAGTTCGCTCGCGATCAAAAGCATTATTGAAGTAGGATCACATAGAGCATATCGTGCAAACATGGAGCCCGAGAGCTCCGCTAGTGATTGTAACCAGGTGCTGGCAAGCATGCCATCTTCTTTGACACGAGCTCTTTCTGAGCCGCCTAGAGCGATGAGCAATCGCCAGGTGAAAACGTCGTATGCTAGCAGTGTCAGATATTTGGAACCATCGACGAAGACGTCAATGATGCTGGTGTAGGATTCCATCTGTCTGATTGCAGTCTCAAAAACAATGCCGGGTGATGCGTAGGCGGCTTTTGCCAACTTCTTGCCCATTGCTTTTGTGTTCTCTTTGCTAATTCTTTTGAGGACATCCTTGGCCTCAGCTCTGGACGATTCAAAAGCACCCCGTAAGTCCTGGCGAGCGATCGGGCCAAAATACCACTGGTGATAGATGGAGTACCGAACGTTAATAGGAAAGATGGATAGCACACTCCAAATCTCGTTGACAACGCCTGGGTTCTTTTTGGTCATACTTAGTGCCGGAACGAGCAATCGCTTCATCAAGTCAACCCATCGCGATTTGTTGTCCTCTGTGGCGTCGTCCTTTAGGCTCTTTGCGCCAATGCGAGCGAGTTTCGTCAAGAGATATGGGTCTTGACCAATCTTGACTCCAGAATACCGGACGATGGTACTGCACATCAGAAACACGTCGTCAACATTTTGGCATATGGGAACGTTGTCTGCCCAAGTATCCCAATAAAATCTCTTTGCACCACCGTCACCTTCGTCGTCAGAAGCAGTCTCGATCTTGCTCCAGCGTTTTGCTGGTCGCACTGCAGCTGGTATGCGATTGATTGTACCCTTTGGTAAACCGACGGCATCGCCCACACTGTCCGTGGCCTGTGACATACCAGAACGATCTGACATTGGCTGAAGCGGTTCGGAGAGCTTCGACAGCATGTGGTTGAAGATTCGATGCAAATGTCGAGGGACCTCGTCGACGAGGTCAGCCAGCCATTCGTAGCGACTCAGAATAAAAAGTGCTTCCGGCAAGCAACCGATGGCTAACAAATTGACGAGTAAGAGGACTTTTTGGTTCTTCTCAACAGCTTGCTCCATAGTCTCGGGCTCTTTATTGTCGGCTTTTGCTTCGGGTTGTGGTGAAGCTGGTTTACTTGCAGCAGCAGTCTCGCGCAATGCTTGCACTGCTGGCACACCTTCATCAGGCAATCCAGCAGACATTTCGAGTGGATTCAATGGTCGGCTCGCCCGCTCTTTCTTGGCCTTGAGCTCTTCCAGCTGCTTCTTGAATTCCAGCATGTCTGTGTCAGTGGGGCGTAAGTGTGGGTAGAGATCTCTGAGGCTGATGAAGCCAATCTTGATCAGGAACGCTGCCAAACAGATGAGAGATGGTGGAAGACCATCGTCATCGTTGCGATCGGAAGACGCATAATAGGAGAGCTTGAATCCAAGCAAATCTGCTGCATCGGCGTTACCAGGTGGTGGAAGAGTCTTGGTCTCGCGCATCCATTTCCTCCTATCGTTGACCCGGATTCTGCTGTTGGCATTCATCTCCTTGGATTTTCCAGCATATTCAGGCTTCTTTTCCTTGTTGAGCAGCTCGGCCACCTCCTCATAATTGGTGATAAGACGAGCGCCGATTTCGAAGAATGCTTCCATACCAACTTCCTTGACCCGGGTCCAGAACTTGATATCGCGCTCTTCTCTCAGAGGCTTTAGTCTTGCAAGACGTTCAACCTCCTCAGAACCCATGCCCCAGTTGGAGGAGCCGGGCAGAGCCCATGCCGGAAGTGCTACGAAGCCTTGACCTGTCCATTTCACTGCAGCGGGTATGTCGTTCTCAGGCCACCAAGAACTTGCACGAAGGAATTTGACGAAAAAGCGGAAATTCCGGATGAGCATGCTGTCCATGACGTCGAGCGTGATGTCCAGGACCCTTCCAACGTCAAGATCGAATGCACCAACGAGGGCTTTGATACGCTGAAAAGCATCTTCAGCGATGGTGGGTGAAGAGTCTGCTGCGCTTGCGGTACTGGCGGTATTAAAGTATTCGGTGATGAGCTTGGCATATCCTTCACTTTCCTCTCGAAGCAGGTTGTAGTTTTGCTGGCGGTATAGAACGTTTGTTGCCTTCCTAGTTGCAGTGGTTCTGAAAGCACTGCTGACAAGCTCAGAGGCCATCAGCGTTTGCGAGTCCAGCGTTTTGCGCCATGTTTCTGCTGAAATGCCTGTTGCGTGGAGGAACGCAGCAAAAGACCCGCGCTTGTTGTCAGCTTCTTCTGCCATCTGTACTATGTCGATCAACAAGGTTTGCAGGTCGAGTGAAGGATCGCTAGGCCGCGCTTCAATAGCGGTTTTGAACAACGCTCCTGCCGATGTTGGGTCTAGTCTTCTGTCTGTTGCGGCTCGTAGCAACTCTTGGAGAATCAAACTAGCCTCATCTTCGTCGTCGATCGTAGCCAGCAGGTCTGTAATCTGCTGCTTCCCTGTTTCCTCCCAGCTTGCGACAAGTTCGGCCGTGACATGGCTATAGGCGTATGGAAACGGAGGATCTGATGGCGGTGACGGCTCACGTCTCGGAGCTAGCACAGGACGAGGTGTTGGCGGTGCAGCCATCGAGCGTCGGTCTGGTGTAGGTGTAGCCTCTGCTGGATTAGGTGATCGTACAGTGGGCGTGCCTCGCGATGGTGAATCTGTAGGATTGTACGACGCTGGTCTGTGGCCGTCAAATGAACCCGGACCATGGGGACCACCTCTGGAGCCTCTCCTTCTACCACCACCACCACCTCCTCTAGAATCATGTCTTTGATTGAAATGTGCCATGTTGAGAGCCTCAGGCCGGTGTGGTGAAGGCCTACCTTGGCCTTCATCTTGCGAATATTGACGGTCCTGCCGCTTTCGCTTTCCTCCTCCGCCAGGCGCCATGGCCACCGCCTCCTTGTGCAGTAAGCCGAGGGGCTTATACGTGAGCGTTTGTCGTTCTGTGCATGAAGTGAATCAGAGATCTCAAGATGCGGCTTGGTGCGCTGATCTTGCGGAGGGACGTAGTTGGGGACTGAGCTTCAAGATGAGTAGCGATACATGTGGAGGACTCCGAAGTAGCGCACTGGTCGATTCGGAATCCAGTTCTTGTGAAATTAACGCCTGAAGAGTGTATTTGACTCTAAGAATTGACGTACTGCCTCACAGTGTCTACTCTTGCGATCGCGAAAGCTCAAACCGTGACGGACTGCAGTAAACGCGGGCTTGGCGACCTACGCCGACTGTGGGGAATGCGACTACGTGCTCCTCGCTTGGCATCTATAGAATTGCATGTGTTGCACGAGCATCTCAAGGATATATGGCATGATTATTTTGAAGTAATGATACAAACTGCTAATCAATCATTATAACGCTGACGCTACGCCTGGTGATGCTGCAAAAAGCAAATGCTGATACTGTCGAAATATTTTAATCATGTCTGCGGCGGAGACTCTGCTCTCGGATCGAACTTGGCAGCAATCACCATTTCTTCATGCTCCGACATGATGAGCAACCAACCTTTTCGCTCAGGTCAAGCCAGTAGCTCCTCCAGCAAGTCCGCTTACACTACCAGTGGCGCCTTTCACTGTTCCTGTAGCATTGTTCAACTTCTTCGGAGTTCCTTTGACAGTGCCGGACACCTCGTTCACGCCTGGAGCCTTGGAAGCCTGATTGGCTGCGTTGCCCATGTTCTTCTTCATACCATCTCCTGCGTTGGCGGCATGGCTCTTCGCGTCGGATCCAGAAGTCGTGGCTTTTGCCTGATCCGCATTGGCAGCTTTCTTTGGCGTACCATTAGGTTGACCATTCGAAGCGCTATGATCTGCATTGGCTTGTTTCTTTGGTCCGCCATTCGCGTGACCATTGGCAGTAGCCTTTTCTTTTGAATCTCCATTTACGTTGACTTGATGCTCCTTATCGCCGTAGTAACCCGATGGTCCTCTTGACCAGATTTGCTGTGCGTCGCCCATCTTGTCTTCGGCCAACTTCTCTCTGGCCGGACCCATCAGGAAGTTCAGCTTGCCTCCGGTCAAGTCGTTGAGCTTGTCTCCAATGGCGTCTCCGGGAGCTCCAGGCTCTCCTTGGTTGAACTTCTTGAAGATCCAATAACCAATCAGGCCGAGTAGGAACAAGAAACAGGCGGTC
>Ga0058704_10001552_pt1 | contig 10712 bp, 9 predicted proteins | sample AgamicMgSfe_FD_71363 | JGI IMG/M metagenome (GOLD analysis project Ga0058704, IMG submission 71363) | Agave microbial communities from Guanajuato, Mexico - Mg.Sf.e | ecosystem: Host-associated > Plants > Phyllosphere > Phylloplane/Leaf | place: Guanajuato, Mexico | collected 2012-05-30 | reverse complement strand
GAATCGCAAACACCGAGCACGGAGACGGCGAGCCGCACGAATGAAAGCCGGTGGAGTAATCGCATCGTGTAACCTACCATGCCCGATGGTAAGAGCGCCGGAGAAGAGCCAGTAGAAAGAGAACTTCAACGCCTGGTGCTAGACGCGAACAGTCGGTCGGCATGTCGTTAGGCGTGGAGTTCTCGCGGCTCCGGCAGGTGTAGGTTGACAGGAATGCCATGACCGGCTGCTGCAAGGAGACGGTGGGTATATAAATGAATATGATATCCACGCAAGGAAAATGTCACAAATGGTTAATTTCCGCGAAAGAACTAACATGAGCGAGGTCATGTATGGTGCTCTGACGTCGGGCGACAGGTGCGAGGCGCGAGGACCAGGTCGCATCGTACGTTCTGGTATCCGGCACAAAGCCGAGACTCTTACGAAGGTCTTTCACGTGTGTAGTCCCTGGAGCCCCTTGTGGGTTGGGAACGGGTAGACGGCGGCCGATGGAAGGCAGAGCAGATTGGTTGGACTGAGGGGCGGTAAACCTCATGTTCTCTGTCGGAAACAATCTTTCGTGAGATGGGTGGGCCTGCCTGAAAGAGCCGACTTGAAATTCGGGCATGGAGAGCATTGCATTTGGCCCGTACATGCTAGGGCTGGCGGGATCATGAAATCCGGCTTCATTGCCGTACTGTGTTCCCTGCGTAGCCAAGACAGGTTGGCCATACATGTTGTAAGCCGCAGAGTGGTGGTTGTTTCCAGACGTCGCAGTAGTCGAACCAGGGGTATATACCGGAGCCATGCTGACGGGGTTGGAAACGATCCCAGACACAGGCCTACGATCACCGCCCGATCCGCGAACGACAGGATCGAGACCGGATTGGTCCATTATGCCGTGACCATCGTTGAACAAGACAGGTGACGACCGAACCTGTGAATGTTCAGTACTACTTGTATAGAACATGACGGCAAGGGAGCGAACCCTGGCGAAGATGCAGGGGCCCACGTCGCTGGTCTGTCTGCGACAAGGCTCGCATCCCAAGTCGTTGCCCGGATCCCCTGAACACCTGATCTTGCGTGAACGGCACCGTGTGCACTGTTTGTCCCAGTGATCAGCGGAAGTTCAACATCACCAGTAGCTTCTCGTGCGCCTTGCTCACTGCCATGGAAGCACGATTCTTAGAGGATGGCTTGACGCATTCGCCAACCGGAAGCCGGATCGCTTTCGTCCCAGAGCTCAGTCGCTTGAGAGGCTCACGACGACCAGAACGGTCTCTATTCGATGTCTTGCGATATGTGTCTCCGTCCATGTTGGCCTTCTCGAACAAGGAGACCCGTGCCTAGATTCTTCGTGTCGATATCACTGGATGATTCGCTGGATGATTCGGGTGGATGCGGAGGCTCTGCTCAGGCGTGCAGGATCAGATGAGGCTGCTTCTGGGCTCACTGGAAAGACAACAAGCCAGTAATTGCAAGGAAGTGAATGAGCCAGGACCAGAAGACAAGTAGAACGACACTTCAACCTCGTCAACGATTGCGCGAACTATCATCCAAAAGTATGAGAAGAAAAAAGATTCCGAGAAACTGTGAGAGCGAGACACAAACCATTTAATCACAAAAACGCCAGAAAGCATAAGTATATGAGTGCCAGGGAGAGGAAAGCGCCGCACGCAGCGATCGAATGCATATACAAACGGCGGACACATCGTGAGTGTTGAATGATCGTCAGAGCGCAGACTTCAGATAGTCGTGAGGCGACTGTCGTTTGATCCACTTCCAAGGGAATGGTTGGCCAAGGTTGTATACCGACGAGGAGGACGCTATGTAGGCAAACAGTGTTATAGTAGCATGATGGGTCATGATCGCTCTAGCTGCAGGGCCCATGCACATATGCCAGCAGACATGAGCTTTGAGCCTTGTAGAGCGGGTTAGCTTTATTGAACTGGCGTTTGGATCAGGTCCTCCTGCACCGAGCATGTCTACGAGGCGGTGAGTTCTGAGCAGCAGTGCCTGAAAGTGGTGAGACAGGTGGCACAAGACCGCGAGCGCAACGAACCGCATTCTCCAGGACGTGACCAGGGCACGAATCTCGCAGTCCGTGTGATACAGAACCTTATCTGCTCTAAGCGTATCGGTAGGATAGTAGTCGACTGACCAGACGAAAGCGACATCGAATGATCTCTAATGAGACTTGTCTTCGGACTAGACATTGAGACACTTGCTGATGAAGCAGGCGGGCTTCCGCGATAGGCAAGGAACCGATCAGTCTCCTACAGAGCCAGTGTACCGCCTCTGGAACCCGGGTTTCATGTCAAGTTATGAAGTCGCTTCGGTTGAGGACGTGAGTGCAATGGGTGTAACCCCGGGGGGGTAGTACGAATCGATACGGTACCGTAGCGTGTACACAGCCGCTCGTGCAGCGTCGGACTAGCTGTACACAGGGTACGTGATAATACGCCCAAGGTCCTTGTAACACAAAGCGCACAGACGAGCTGCTTCCATCATCCCAGAATGGGCCGCTTCGTATTATCCAGAATGGTCGTCCAGACAGCCAAGGACCGTAGGTAGCTCAAAGGTACAGGTATCGCTATTACGTTCGACAGCTACAAATGCAGGTTACTGGAGGTTTGTGTCGATACCATACCATCGCTCGAGCCGCTCACGGCATACCTGACTGTACTTTCAGCCAAGACCAACGAACACATGCTGCCTTGCCGTCCGCTGGTGAACGCTACGGGGCAACAGAGATGACGACTAGTACATTGGTTCTGTCCGACGTCCAGGGCGCCGTCTTGCCAACAGGAATCCTGCAGTGCGACACGGATGGCTGGGCACATGCATTGCGAGGTGACCGCGGCGAACGGAGCAAGCACGAGGTACTGCATCATGGCCAGGTACTTTTGAAGGTGTACAAACCTAATGTAAGTCGAGGTACAGAAGACAACCTTGAAGGCATACCTGTACGCGATGAGGCACAGCGTGCAGGCGGTTAACAGTGAGCCACGGTAGGGAATGCGTGAACCACCGAGACTGTGGACGAAATAAGGTATGGTAATAAGGTAAGGAGGGATACCTGATCTTTGGTATGGCGAAAGCTTAGGTATTATCACCTACTAACTTCAAATACCTGTAGGTCACCTGTATGAGGCGTCCACGTTGTGGTATGGATGTTGGAAGTTTCCGCCTTCGCTGACAGTGATGTGACTGACGTTTGACATGGCGGGCAACGGCCCGCTCTACCATACCACGGAAGGCACGAGCACACCTTGCACATGCAGTGCGCCGTGAGGCTGCAGGTACGGCACATGACTCAAGGGGCACACCGCACCTCATCTTCAACTGTCGGGTGTTCAAACGGCACCGCGCTTGTGCGACTTGCATGATCAAATAGAATAGTGTTCCTCTTCAATGTTATCATGATTGTACCGCATTGACACTTGTTGTACGTAAAGAGTGCCTTTACCAACTTCATGGCGATGATACGCGACGCACTCATGTCGGGGACCATGACTATTTGTAGAGACCGGTCTTTTCCTTAGAAGTCCAGGTTGTAAGAACATGACTCAGTATACCCTCCACAAAACGTTCCGCATGACTCATTCATGGCACGTTTGACGTCCATCGTGTTCAACCATACATTAAATCAGCATGGCTGAGTACTGTAGAATTGAAGTGTTTGACCATTAGCAGAGCGTCGACCTCCGACCTGCTCTCATTACCCAGCGCTTACTCAGCCTCAGCGTTGGCGATGTAATGGCAGTGTTGCGACCTTTTTGACCCCGTTCCCGGCTCACGAAGCATACACACGTTGAATGTCGGCGCTCTTGGAGACCTCGGTTGGAGACGTGACCATCGATCTGTATGTCGAAGACGCGCCGAAAGCGTGTGAGAAGTAAGTCATGCTCCAGATATGTCTTGATCGCATCTCCCAACGCTGATGAACGTGCACTAAGACTCATCTCCTTTCCTCTAGCTTCCTGAAACTCTGCAAGATCAAATACTACAATTACTCGCCCATCTATAACGTTCAGCCCAACTTTTCCTTCCAGACTGGCGACCCACTTGGTCCGACTTCCAAAGATAGCGATGGCGGTTCCAGCATCTGGGGTGTGCCGGATGGTGCCTCAAAAAAGGCGTCTCGGACGGACAGAATGGCCTTCGTGCCCGAGTTTAGTCGGAAACGAAAGCATAGGGAGAGGGGGACCGTGAGCTTTGCGACGACGGTATCGCGCACGAATCAGGAAGAAAGGTCGGCCGGCAGCCAATTTATCATTACTCTCGGAGATAACATTGACCGATTGGATGGCAAAGCGGCAGTATTCGGTCAAGTTGTTGAGGGATTCGATGCACTGGAACAAATCAACTCTGCCTTCATTGACGATTCTGCCCGACCACTGAAGGATATACGCATCCTTCATACTGTTGTCCTTGACGATCCTTTCGACGATCCTCCAGGCTTGCAAGAACCACCAGCAAGCCCTGTGCCGTGCAAAGCGCAACTAGCGACCGTGAGGATAGCGCATGATGAGAAACTGGACGAAGAGCAAGATCCTGAAGCACTTGAGAAGATCCGCCGGGAGCGAGAGGCGCGGGCCCAAGCTCTTACGCTCGAGCTCATTGGTGACCTACCTTTCGCGGACGTGACGCCACCAGAACAAATATTGTTCGTTTGCAAGCTCAACCCAGTCACGCAGGACGAAGATCTCGAACTCATTTTCTCTCGCTTCGGCAAAATTCTATCATGTGAAGTCATTCGCGACAAGAAAACCGGTGACAGTCTGCAGTACGCGTTCATCGAGTTCAGCAACAAGGAGGACTGTGAGAGAGCCTACTTCAAGATGCAAGGCGTGCTCATAGACGATCACCGCATCCATGTCGACTTCTCGCAGAGCGTCAGCAAGCTTGCGGATTCATGGCGGGACACTACGAACTCGAAGACCGCCAGAAGGAAAGGTGGCTATGGCGGATTCGAGGGTCTGGAGAAGAAGCGACAGTATCGTGACGTCGAGGGTGCCAGAGGTCCTGGCAACAAATACGGTTATGTCTTCGACAAGCGGGACGATCGGGGTCGGCGTGAGGAAGGCGGTGACAGAGGGAGGGCTCGAATGCACAGCCGCAGCCGCAGCAGAAGTCCCAGAGACTTCAGCAGGTCGCACGATCCCTATCGGCGCGGTGAGCCAGGATATCGGCATGACCGTCGTGATCGTAGTAGTGATCATCGCTCTGGTCGAAGCGACAGAAATCGGGAGCGACACCACCAGGAAAGATCTGAGCGAACGCGCCGTTGAACAGTGGCCTCCGGGAAGGAGACACAGGTTGTAGCTCTGCTTGCTCGCTGAACGCATAATCAAAGACACCCTTTCAGAGCGTTCAGCATCTCCGCCGTACCTTCATCCTCGTTGTTCTCCATCTCTGTCAGCTGCTGATCCAACGATGAACGAATTGCACCGAGCTTCTCGCCTCGTTTTGCCAGTAGCACAATTATGCGTTGTTTCGCGCCCATGTCCTCTGCAGCAAGCCATGCAAGCACAACGTTCACGGTTCGCAAACAGTAAAGCCCTGCATCCAGCCGTCGCGAGTACCACTCGGTGGCGCGCTCTTGCCGCTGCCCCTCTGATGCTGACTCTTGTTCCGTAGCAATCTCGGCATCGACCGCAGCAACTCGCGCGGCATAATATGTTCGTAGATCTAACAGCCTACCAATCTTCTCATACTCCTTTTCCACAAACTTGCCAAGAGTGCGGATTCTCGACGCGCTTTCGCCCGGTAAGCATCGGAGAAGTGCAGAGAAGATGCCCAACAAATGCTCTGCGGCTGCATTCTCGGGTTTCTTCATGAAGACACTGAATATGGTCTTCAAGCCTGCCGCATCAACCAGGCGCTCGCATACTTCTTGCCCATGTCGTCCGGTGGCATGATCGATCACGTTTAGACCGCGTGCCTTGCTGAGCTTGCCCTCCTTGAGCATGATCAACATGAGCTCCATGCCCTCTCCGTGTACAAAAGCATGCTTGCCATCAGTCTCGTCCACCACGCACGTCAGGGCGTCAAATAGGTCCTCGACATATTCCTCTTCATGACTGTCCTTTTCCGGGTCCTTTTTGCGATAGGCAGATAGGAGTTGCAGTAGCGTGTCGACGCCCTCGAGCTTGATGAACTGTCTGCGTACCACAGATGACGTCTGTAAAAGGACTTGCAGAACTTCTGCCGCGTATTGTTGATTTTGCCCTACAGGCGCTTCCGCAACTCGTATCCTTTTCAGTAGATATTTTATTACCGTTTCGTGCCCGATCCTCTCCACAATGTTCGCTTGGCTGGCCAAGCCTTCGAGGACGGCAAGCGAATGGTATACGCCTTGTCTGTCACTCTCGTGTTGCTGTTCATGCAGTCTGTCCAGGTTCGAAGCAAGCAGACCCACCAGATCAGCTTCGAGCATCGCCTCCACAAGAGTGTCCCATTGATCTTGCTCCGCTTGCACGTCCTCATCGATAAGTTCCGCAATAATCTCAATCGCGTTGATGGCAATATCGGTATTTTCGTGCGCCAGTAGGGATACCAGATGCGCAGCGCCTCCTGATTGGGTAAATTCGGTATAGAATTGGTCATGCTCGGTCAGTATGGACAGACTCTTGATCTCCGCGTCCAGATCCGCCTCGGAAGCCATGAACTTCTGAGGACTGTCCTCGAATTTCGCGCGTTGTTCCGAATTCAGAGTTATCTTGCGACCCAGGTTCGTGACGAGACGCCGCACCCATGCCGTATCCATCTTCTCCTCTTCAAGTTCTTCACCATCGGCATCTTCCAGATAGTCAAGCGCGTCTGTCGTGTTTCTCGTGACTCCTCCGCCGAAGAAGCGTCCTTCGTCGTCCGCTCCCGTTTCATCTTCTGGCGGTGGTTCGGGGCCAGCTTCTGTGTCGTCATCCTCGGCGTCTTCCACATGCGCTGCGCCTTTACTCTTGCCTTTTGCGTCGCTATTCGAGGAGAGTTTCGCAGATTTGTAGACTTCATGAGCGTCCGTGGCTTCGAATTTGCGCTTGCCTTGAGCATGGGACGACGGCAGGTTCGGTTTACGGAAGAGCTCGTCGATGCTTGTCATGATGACTATCGCAGTGTCGAACAAATGTCAAAGCTCGGTTCAAGTTGCAATCAAACATTATTTCCTCATAGGTGAAAGCACGGTATGCATGAGGTATTGGCGAAGTCGGCATATCGGCGCCGAGTCCGGCCCGGGACGCGTCAAAGCACTGTCGAGACGCGCCGGACCACTCCCCTTGAAGTTGCACGTGTGTCGTCCAGACTTGCAGCGCGCAAATGACCGCAGCGGCTATCCTTTGACACTGAGTCTACAACTTCAACACCACGAGAGAAGTAATCCCATGTAGCCGAGATCGCCACTGAGGGTGAACATGCCTCACCGAACTCCTGTTGCAGAGCTTCAAGAGCTTGCGGAAGCTCAGTACAAGCGGAGAGATTTCGCGGCTGCTCTCAGAAGCGTCAACGAGGCTCTATCCTCTACAGTTCCAAGCGTCAGACTTCTGGACACCAGGGCTGCGACATACGAGAAGCTCGGCGATACCAAGCTCGCACTCAAAGATGCGTATGCTTGTTTGAAGATGTACGACGACGATGTCACCGGCTATCTGCGTGCTGGCAAGCTTCTGCAAATGATGGGAAAGTCAAGTGCAGCGCTCAGATTGTATGAACGAGGCATTGATAGGAAGATCAAAGGGATGGACTCGTTGCGGAGGATGCACGACAAGCTCTCTCGACGTGTAACAGCTGCCTCCGCTGTTGATCCTCTCGCCATACTGCCCCTGGAGTTGGTCCAGATGATCCTCTCGTACCTTAGCTTTCGACAGATAGTGTCAGTAGCCTTCCAACCGTTCGCAATATTCGAGCTTATTCGACCAGAACATGTATGCGCGCTTCGAAGAAGTGGTCCACCTTCATAAAGACATTGCCTGACCTTTGGCAAGATCTTGACCTTTCCGAAGCCCAGCGTCCAGTCTCGAACGCATTTATCAGCCAATGTATCAACAGATCAAAACATCGGCTGCGCTCTGCCACTCTGGCTCGCCTGTCGAAAGTCGATACGGCCCTTCACGCACTGACGAAGCGTTGTCTCCACCTGCGGAGCCTCACACTGCATGACGCAGCACTGAGCTCGAGATCATTTATGCAGCATATCGCCCAGTCTCCAAGGTTGACCAATCTGACATTCGGGCCTCGAACGACCATTAGGCTCGAGCAAGTGTCTCGGCTGCTTGTCCTTTGCCCCCAGTTGATATCCCTGATTTGCCCATCCGTCGGGACCAGTGGCAATGTCGCCCAAGCTGCATGGAATGTCAACTTTCCGAACCTGGAAACTCTGAAGCTGGTGCGATCAAAAGAGTCCTCCAGTAGAGCCACGCGCTCTTTGGACATCGTTAGTACACATCCCTTCCCCATTTGTATCGCTGTTGACCAAGAAGGACAGCCCTCTATGATTGCAAGAATCCCAAACATTTGTACGCTAGTCCTCAGCCTGTGGGACGAACCGCCTGACGGACGCAATTTGGATTTTTCGATGCTCAAGCGTCTGACTCATCTTGACCTGGGCACCCTCAGCAGTCAGCTTGTTCCGGCGAATTTCCCGAGCTCGCTGGTCTTTCTGGCCTCTCCTCCTAGATGGCTATATACTACGCCGGGAGGCCACGATTTAGCCATGTCTAGTCTCAAGCCATGGGATGGCCTAGATTTCCCCGACCTTCAGACACTTCACTGCGAAACAATGGAGCAGGCCATCATGATCCTGTCTGGAGGAGCCTCTCTCAACTCGGAGCCGTCTGCGCTCGGATCGGCCATTTGGACTCCGATGCAATCTTTACGCATCTTGAAGTGTGAATTAGCTTGTTCTACTAATGTCTTCGACGCCCTGAGTCAGATGCAGTCACCGAGGTTCGAGAGTATTGGTGATCTGTGCTTGAGAGGCTTGCAGCGCGTCGACGACAATTGGTCACTACTGATCACGACCACAATGCCTAAACTCATTAGACTGGATCTGAGCGACAGTGATGTATCCGGTTACGGCCTCAAAACCTTGGTGAATCACCTCCCAGAGCTGAAGCTGCTGCGAGTTGAAAGATGCACGGAGCTAAGCAGTGATGCAATTGCATGGGCTCGGAGCCGGTCTATCCAAGTCATCAGCGGCATGGGCAAGAGCGAAAACGCATCTGGGAGAAGTGTACGTTATGAGTAGAATGGCACACGACCAAAGAGACCCGCAATACCAGTGAGATGATCGTGACCCAGGCACAGCTGGTACGCAGGGCACCACTGAGTATTGAATGTAGATCCAAATCACGTCAGCGCAGTGATCGGCGAAGGGAATTGCTGTATCTCCCTCGCACTATACCCATCGTCAGAAGCACAGCATCGCGTTGTCAAGACAGCAACGTTCATGATTCGAGGATGGAATTGCAGATGGTGACTTGGTATCTTCTACAGAACTTCTGCTACCACTTGTCTTCTCCAGCGCGTCTAGCCTAGAAAAAATCAGTACAGATACGCAGAAGTCAGAAGCGAAGCAACATACCCGCAGTGCTCCCGATCCGCCGAGCTCTTGCTCCAGGCCGTCGGGAAATGTGCGTGGCACGCTCGGTTTGTCGGGATAGTATATCGAGACGACACCGCACAGGGTGAAAACTGTCGCGACAAAAGTTCCTAACAAGACCGAGCCGAATCCGGGCGAGTAATGTGAATATGGCTCGGTTGAGAAGACACCCAAAATATCGTTGTCCTCGTGAATCGCTTCGCCGTAATTGCGACGCTCTTGCTTGTCCCACCAATCCTCATATGGGTCGCGGAGCGAACGTTTGACGGGCGGCGGGTTTTGATAACCACCATTCTAACCCCCGGTCATGTCAGCGAAAGACTAGCTCGGCCATGGGGGTGCCGCACCATTCCAGGGTCCATGTCTGGGTCATGGAAGTCGATCGGCCCACTACCTGCTGGACCTTGTTCGGGACTAGGTGCCTGGCTTGCGATCGCAGTGGCTGTCCGAAGCTGCAATAGAGTCGTTCGGGAGGCGGCAGATGGCGCGAGTCGTTTAGAGAGTGGTCTCGCGACCGCAATGCTTCGCGAGAACATCTGGATAATTTGGCGTATGCTACTCTCAGGGTTTCAGACGTCCGAGATGAGACTAATTCTGGCAGCAAGCGAGCACCGAACGACGACTGTGGACGGCGATTGTGGAAGTGGAGATGTGGGAAGTCGATGGGATGAGGTGAGCGACGGATGCGAGCTGCGGTAGTGGTAGAGGCTCGTGCTTCGCCAAGATCCTCTGTTGTTCTCACCTGCTCACGTACCGTACAGTACAGTACCTGTATGCGGAGTCGGCCGACTGCGCATGAACAAACTTCGCCAACTTCTACACATTCTCCTTTCGCCATGAATAGACTGCCACAGCTCACGCGCATGGATCGATAATCTGGATCCAATAACGTCATGAGTCTGTTCAGAGGCTTACGAGTTCGAGCCTTACTTTTTCATTCGATTTGATCAAGTATTGGCGGCGTTAGAGGGGGGTCACAGTGTCAAAGTCACTACTGATAATGCAGAACGCGGCCTCGGATCACGACCTCCTCAATGGCCGAATCACGAACACGTCTGCCGCAAATGGCAGTACTACGATCGAAACTCAAATACCACACCACTCTGCTACCACCAGCATAGAGGCTTCAGTGCAC
>Ga0058704_10001551_pt1 | contig 10713 bp, 12 predicted proteins | sample AgamicMgSfe_FD_71363 | JGI IMG/M metagenome (GOLD analysis project Ga0058704, IMG submission 71363) | Agave microbial communities from Guanajuato, Mexico - Mg.Sf.e | ecosystem: Host-associated > Plants > Phyllosphere > Phylloplane/Leaf | place: Guanajuato, Mexico | collected 2012-05-30 | reverse complement strand
GCAGATATCAGTCTGAAATAGATCTTGATTCTGATAGCGTGCAGGAAGAGGGCGAGCCACATCGCCATGCCGAAGCTGAGCTCTAGACTTACACCAGCCTCAATTGCAGACTTGGGTTAGATAGGTTGGCGTGTCCGATCGCTAAACCATTTGTCGGGTCAGCTTTACAGGCAGCGTGAGCGTTCGCAGTCTTCGGGCCGGAAGTATACGCGATTTAGTCGCAGCGCACGATCTGGTAGTAAGAGTGGGAGCTGATGAGAAGAGCAGCGAAGGCCTGAACGAGCCCGACCGTGACAATGGAGCTGCCGTAGAATCAGGTGCAGAGCATCCAGGCGCGGTGTTGTTTGATTTGAAGGCGTTTGATGTTGTAGATTGCTAGTACTCAAGAGGTTGTCGTGAGGATGGCGAGGGTGCCGGCTGCGGCTTGCGTTGAGAGGGCACCTCCGAAGGCGTAGTGAGCGATCATCAGTGCTCCCACGTTCCCCGTGATGAGAAGGATTGTAGTCAGGTATCCGTTGATACGGTGGGAGATCAGCAGCTTCTGTCTGACGATCGGCACAAACTGCAATATGGCTAGCACACCGGCGGCAGGACGCAGCAGAGGTGGATGGCGAGACCAATTCTGTAGAAGCGCTTGCTACACCAGAACCATTCTCCAGGTGCGGCGAGGGTCTTGGATCTGCCATTGATGTCGAGATAGGAGAGTCGGGCAGGTACGAAGCCGAGTAGGGCGCCAGCGAAGACAAAGAAGAGGGTGAAGTTGTAGCCCTTCTCGAAGCCGATGGGATTGTAGGCCTCGCGCATAACGCGCACGAAGGCGTTGGGGTTGAGTTTGCGGACGTGGAGGGTCATGGTGGCGCGGAACGGAGCGATTGACGAGTGTGCGCGAGGTGTTATTGAGGGTGACCATGCTTGTCAAGAGATGATGTGACCTTTGGGAGGCGAATATTGCTATTTGTGCAAATGTGATGAAAATGAGACTCTGATACCGAACCTACCGCCGAGGCGCCTGCCCTACCTTTTATTACTACCACTATCAACACAAGCCGTGCGAAAGACAACGGACGTACTCGGATCGGTGATATCCTGTACAAGCAAGCCATGCGGTGCGCCAATGCATGGCTCGCGGTCAGTATGGTTTAGAGATACAAGTCTGTATACGGCCGACGATAGCGAGTATCCTGGGCTAGCGAGGCTGCATGTGACATGTCCTAGACACTGCAGACATGCGGATCCGAAGATGGCGTCTAGTGCGAGCAGATCGAGGCGATGTGAAGACGGAAGGAGCAGAAAGCATGCAGAAGAAAGATACGGCCGGAAACAATAAGACTTTCAGTCTGCTGTAGCTCGCTATGATTTCCAGTCTAGGCAAGCGTGGGGCAGTGCCACGTGCATGATTAGCCGATAAGCCAGCAATGAGGTTGCTTACGATTGGACATTTTGCAGCAAATACCAGCATGTCTCTCTCTCTTTCTTGAATTGTTCCTGGACCGCAACGCCGCCGGCGCGTGTCTCGGAGCTTGTTACCAAACGATGGCAGCACATTCGAAAAACGGTAGTGCGGAGCGCATCCTTTTTGTGCACCCGGACCTGGGCATTGGAGGCGCAGAGCGACTGGTCATTGATGCGGCCGTAGGTTTGCAGTCCGTCGGGCATACAGTGACGATACTTACGAGCTATCGGGATAAGAATCACTGTTTCGAGGAGGCACGAGATGGTAAGTCACATATATGCGGTACGGCAGTAAGGTGCTAAGTAATTCAAGGCTGAGCATATCCCCAAGGCACCCTCGACGTCCGCGTCCGCGGCGATGCCATCTTCCCTACCTCCCTAGCCGGCCGTCTACACATCCTCTTCACCATTTTGCGCCAGCTCGCGCTCGTAGCCAGCGTCGGCATCTTCTCTAGTGAACTCAAAACCCTCGACCCCGACGTGATCTTCGTCGACCAACTCAGTGCCTGCGTGCCTTTCTTCAGGATCCTATACCCAGAGGCGAAGGTGCTCTTCTATGGGCACTTTCCCGATCGGCTGTTGGCGAAGGAACCAGTAGGAGCTGCCAAGTATGCGAAAAGAGCGTACCGGCTACCGTTCGATGCGATCGAGGGATGGAGTACGGGATGCAGTGATTGTATTGTGGTCAACAGCAGATTCACGAGGTCGGTGTTTAGAGCGACATTCAAGAGTATGCGGCACAGAGATCTTAAGGTGATATACCCTTGTGTGGATACGGAGGGTGGCAAGCAGACGAGTGATGCGCAGCCACTATGGTCGGACAAGAAGGTGCTGCTGAGCATCAACCGCTTTGAGGGCAAGAAGAATTTAGGCTTGGCAATACGCGCATATGCAGGTCTTTTACAAGCAGAGCGAAGTCGCGCGAAGCTAGTACTGGCCGGCGGCTACGATCCTCGCTCACCAGAGAATGCGGCCACACACAAAGAGCTTCAGGCTCTGGCAGAGTCACTGGAGCTCACGCATGCGACCTTCCGCAGCAACGACACCCTCTCCACCGACCTAACGAGTGAAGATGTCGATATCCTCTTCCTGCTCTCGGTACCCAACGAGCTCAAACAACGCCTATTGCACTCTGCAAGCTTACTTATCTACACGCCGGAGAACGAGCACTTTGGCATTGTACCATTGGAAGCCATGCTCGCAGGCGTGCCTGTGCTCGCGACCAACACTGGTGGCCCACTAGAAACTATCTACGATGGCCGAACAGGCTGGCTGCGAAGCCCAGCCAAGATCGAGGCCTGGACGGACGTAATGCGCAAACCGCTCATTCCCTCCAGCGCGGACAACTTGCGCAAGATGGGTCAAGCAGGCCGAGAAAGGGTACTAGCAGAGTTCTCACATACGAAGATGACTGACGTCTTGGATAAGGAGATTCAGGGCTTACATGAGAGTAACGGGCCTAGACCGAAGGTCATGCCGGAACGGGTGTTGGCGCTTGCCGCTGTAACAGTGATTGCGATTGTTGTCGGAGTACTCGCTATGGGCGTCATGTTATAGAGGGTCAACTTGGATGAGCAAAAGCATTGTGGGGGCATGGCGGAGAGTGGGATGAAGACAGTGACCAGCGTGGTGAGAGGGTGACGGGGACCGTTTGTGAGGAGCAGTGACCAGAGGAGGTACCAATTGCCGCATTCTACACATTGGACGACTGCCCTCACGCAACCTCTTGCGAACAGACGAATCGACAGACAACCGATGCCTTGCCGAGTGACCTTCGCTGTCACCGCGCATGTCTGAGAGAAAAAAGCTGAGCTTGTGACTGCCAGCTGTTAGTTTGCATCGCCACATCATTGGCCGTGGCAGCAACGACCTCTAGTGTGGGAATAGGCTGATCTACAAAGACAGATACAAAAGATCTTGTATACATCCATCTTGTGCCTATGAGCACGCGTCGGCAAGGTGAGGAGTACGGCTTCGCTGCACCATTCGCGGATCTCTCGAATCGCGCATAGTGCCGGTGCTCCCGCATTCCTCACCGCGCCTGTATTGCGCCAACTGCCACGAAGCCGAGTACATGTGCTTTGTACGATCCGGCTTGCTTGTGTAACCTCACAGATCCGTGTCTCCTTAACACGGCAGCACGGCATAGCAGCCATCTACCCCGCAGCGATGCACCCACACATCTTTCGTTAGGTACTTGAGGACAGTATACTTACTGCACGTTGGTAGAGGAAGTAGCAAACACACAGACGGCTCATCTGTGTAATTGTGTGCGTCGTCATCTGGGTACGTCTCGAGGAATGCAAGGTGATGACATTCTGATTGCTGGCTTCTTCACCTTCTCCTTCGAGTACTACATCGCCATCGCCATAACTCCGCTTTGCTTTACAACATATAGCGTACTATTGCACTGCCATACGGTTGCGTGCTTGCTTCCATCTTTATCTTTCTCTTCATATACTCTTTTCTTGGCAAGTGTTATTCATCCCGGCCTGATAGACAAGGATGTACTGGACAAGCTTTGTAGGTGCAGCGTTGCTGCTGCAGGGTACCGCAGCCATCCCGACGCCACCTACCAAACGAGACCACGTCGTGAGAAGGAGTAGTAACGGGAAGTTCGCGGTCAAGGACATCGAGCAAAGAAGCGAGGCTTCGCCACTTAAGGTCACGAACAATGTATTGACTTTGAAGTCGATTGGCTCGACAGCTTCAAGCTCAAGTGGTAGGCACTATAGTATATCACGCAACAAGGTTCTCGTCCACTGACAATGGCACTATAGCGCTGCGCAACTCCGTACGAACGAAGACTGGCGAAACCAATCTCATCCCTGGTAATGAAGGAGCGAGCTACGCGATCGATATTGACTTTGGCGGCACCACCTTCCAAGTCATCTTCGACACCGGTTCCAGCGACCTCTGGCTCCCAGAAACGGGCGTCAAGTGCGTTGACGTGAACGGGAACCCTCAACCGACTGCAGCATGCGGCTTCGGTCCACTGGCGAGCAACACATTTCAAGACGGCACAATCGCAAACGAGAACTTCAACATCACTTACGGCGATGGCGAATTCCTCACCGGCATGCTCGGCTACGAGAATGTCGGTATCGCAGGTATAACAGTTGATAAGCAGGAGGTGGCATTGGTCAGTCGCGCGTACTGGGAAGGCGACAATGTCACGAGCGGGTTGATAGGTTTCGCATTTCCATCGTTGACGAGTGCTTTTGAGGGCACGAACCCCGCTGTTGACAACCCGAACACCACGGCTGTGCATTATAACGATTGGGTGTTTAATGCCATCGATCAGGGCTTGATTAACCCAATGTTCTCTCTGGCCATCGAGCGCGGTAACAATGGTGGAGGAGGGCAATTGGCTCTAGGTGGCTTGCCGACGATCGAGTTCAATCAGACGTTCACTTCGACGCCGCTGGAGATTATCGAGCTTATCCCACAAGCAAATACGGCGAAGAACTACAGGTGAGTTATCACAGACACGTCCACCACCATCATGTGTCCCATCACCATCTCATGCCGTCACGCCATTGACATCCCTAACACATCCACGGGTCATATATCTTGCACATGTCGTGCTAACACCCACTAGCTTCTACACCATCACCCCAGATGGTTTCCTTCTCTCCGGCGAGGAGGAGACGTACTACGGCTATCAGGACGTCTCAATCGATCCTTCCACGACCTTCCCAGTCATCGTTGATAGTGGGACAACGCTCATGTACCTTCCTGACCAGGTGGCCGAAGCAGTGAACGAGCTCTTTGATCCACCTTCCGTCTATATCCCAGAAGAAGGCGTTTACGAAAACGACTGTGACGCCACGCCGCCTACCTTCGCCATCAGGATCGGCGGCACCGACTTCTATATCAACGGCGCCGACTTGCTGCTGACGGGTGAGCTGGGCTACGATCCGGAGACTGGAGGATGCACGACGGGCGTGCAGCCTGGTGGGGCAGGACCTTACATCCTTGGTGACACGTTTCTCAAGAATGTCGTGGCGGTGTTTGATATCGGCGCGAGCGAGATGAAATTTGCGCCGCATGAGAATTACTGAGGTCGTGCCACGATAGGCAGCATTCGCTTCGCTTCGACGACTTGCTTGTATATAGCATAACGTTAGTCGGTCGGTGTATGTTTTAGAATTAATGATGATGATTATGAACCTTGACTTTACAGCATTCGAGATAAATATTGGTGCCAGAATTATCCACATCGGTGTAATGACACAGGCCTCATGCCGTGCCGGCCTTGATATTAACGTTACATATTTCGCAGCAGACAGAATAATTCGAGAACAGCAATAGCCAAGGCGCTGTGATGCCACTTCATAGCCGAAAGCTCGATACAATCTAATGTTGCGATGCAACGCTTGGCATTGCTCCTGATGGATATTACAAAAGCCTAAGCTATTCGATAATGGGGTATCTGTAGTCACACAACGCCACCACTCTATTTGTAGTATTCATGCACATGATGCTTGCTCTTCCACCGCATGAAGTAGCAAGCCAGCGGGAAAAGTGCAGTGTTCACCGCACCCCAAGCGATCAGCACGCCAAAGTCCAGCCCTATCCTTGAATGCAGTCCGAACAAGATTTGCCTGCTACCTTCGACAACGTAGTGCAGAGGCCATGCGTAGCCCCAGTAGTAGAAGTGAGGCTCGATGTCGATGTCATAGAAGGCGGTCGAGACGTTCGTGATCACCCAGAAGATAAGCCATAGTCCAGTCCATGGCTGTCCAACTATCATAGCGACGTTCTCACATGCCAGACCTAGGGCAATCATGCCAAAGAAGTTCAGCATCCAGTAGACTGGGAACGTGCCATGTCCATACGCGTCGGCGTTCTTATAGCCGTCGACGGTCCAGGTGACCTGTGTTTCGGACGTAACAGGATTTCCGCCGCGCATATTGACCTGAAAAGCTAGGGAGATGAGCGAGTAGGCGAGTGAGAGCATGAAGTAGGCCGACATCGTTGCACACCATCGCCATATGATGAGCTGATAGAACTTGAGCGGCGGATGACCTTCGGGCTTGAGATACTGTAGCGGAAGTCAGTAATCGAGGCGAAAGATTAGGAAGAGAGGACATCTACGCGTACCTTGAAGTGTATCGGTAGATAGAATGAGAATGAGAAAAATGATATGATGATCAGATAGATCAGGCCAATGGACACCGATGGGATGACCTGGTAAGGATAGAACGGTCGGAGATTGTACTGGCTCCAGCCGATGGCCGGACTCAACGCCTGTGGTACTCGCGCAGCATTGCGGACCAAGGTCACGTCAGTCGTAGCATTCTCCATTACCATCCTCGTCCACCGCTCGCCAACCATTGTTGTAGCTTGGGTCATGAACGAGTTCAACAGTGGGCTGATGAAATCGTACCAATTCGTGTCATCTCTTGAGTCGATATAGACTAGCTGGCATGCGCCTAGCGGGTCGTAAGATGTATTGCCATTCTGGATGGCGGAATACAGCATGGCAGTTGCATTCGGGTTGATAATGATCGCAGCCCATGCATCCTCATCGAAGACCGCTTGGCGCACTTGAATCGGATCATTTTCGAAGTCGGAGGGAGGCAAGACGCCATAGCCCAGATTTGGGGTTGCGCTGGCCACCATCGTACGTGCTAGATCCGTGATGATGGGACCAACGATCGGCGTGTGGCCGCCAGTGTTGTAAGGCGCGACCTGGCCGTCGAAATCTACAACATACACCACCAGACTACTGAGGTTCTGCTCAACGTGATACAGCGCGCCCCAGTATATTGACAACACGCCCAGTATGAAGCACATCAACACAGCGGTAGTGATGGTCCATTTGGTGAACGCTTCATGCCGCACATGCTTCAATCTGGGATCGAAAAAGCCTACGGCCTCTGGTGGACCAGCCTGCTGCTCTTCGTCCTTGTTCTCGCCATTCTGTTGGGCGCTGCCGTCCGCCTCTTGTGCCTCGCCATCATCCTTCTCCTGATCCGAGTAGCGCTTGGAGGCATCGCTTGGGCTCTCATGGTCATCGGCATTCGTGGGCGGTGCTTCTCCATTGGCGACTGCCTCTCGTCCCGTGCGGTCTCGTGGGTTGCCATAGGTCATCATCTTGGGCGATTACGAAAAACCAGCCAACAGAAGCGCGAGGAATGAAGACCTACCCTTGAGAAGAAAGTCTCAGCACTCTGGTCCTCTACCGACATGCATACCGCGCGACGTCCATGTCGACATGTGACGCCATAATCTAACCTTTGGCGCCGCTACATACCCTCGCTACATCTTGAGGAAGAGACACCCACAGGGCCGTGTTGCCGGCCGGCATCTCCTTGACTCGGTATGACGTAGAGAGATCGGCGACCGCATCTGAAGATCCGATCGCGCTACTGCCGCTTTGGGACTGAGAGCTGTGTGGCACAGTCGTAGGCGTACCGACCAAAGTGAGTTTCACACTCTTCGAATGAGCAAGCCCCAGATATAGCGATTCGAGGCCGGTTCCTTCGCGTGCGAGGCGCAAAAGAATCTACAACAGCACGCCAAACAGTGCACTCGTGCGCCACCATGTCAACGCGACCCATATTCAGTCTTTGCTATACAGATGGTAACCCTCCACGCTGCACTGCTACGGACTAGCTTAAAGGCTTAATTAGTAGGCCAATTCTGGAATGCAGAGCAAGGAAAGATGGTTGACCTTCCTCCATTTAGGAGCACGCCTCTCGACGTCGAAGCGTCGTCGTTTAGTACATGTCTACATCAACGCCTCTAATAGATCGCAGGGCCACTCCTCTTCAAGGCAGCTATTGCCTGCTCAATGGTGATCACATTGGCGGGCAACTTCGGCAAGATACCAGCGAGAATGTTCGTGTTGATGTCCGGGGCGTTGGGCGCTTGCTCGATGGTATTGTTGGCGATCACGTACCTAAGGCATTCTATCAGCATGCCTGATGCGGCTCTATCAGCAGGAAAGGCTGGACTTACACATTATAGTCCAGGTCAAACAGTCTGTACGCTGTGTTCAGGATCACTCCCGATGTGCGAATACCAGACAGAATGACGGTATCGATCTGTTGCGCCCGCAGTATCTCCTCCAACGCATTACCGGCACCAGCGTAATACCTCGTCTTCTGGAGCACAGTGTCGCCAGCCGCCTCATCAACAGTGAAGGCCGGGTATAACATCGTCTCCGTCGAGTTCGCCGTGCCCAGCGCTCCGCCCACCTGCGCGAATGGCGAGTCTGGCCCTATCTCAGGCTTGTGCGCATTGGTGAAGTATATCCGTGTGAAGATCGACAGCGGTGGTGGGTTCTGAGCGTGCACGGCATCGATCCAGCGCGCAGTGTTGTTGATGAAAGCTGAGCCGGCAGAGGTGTCGGCAACGGAAGAAACGAGGGCGTTGATGAGGTCGAGGTTCAGGACCGCGTAGTGCTGGCCGAATGAGAGGGAGGTGTTGGTGACGGTGGAAGGAACGCAGGTAGGGTGGCAATTGTAGCCGGGCTCAGTGGAGTTCGACTGGGCGGTTGATGTGGCCAAGAAGCCCAAAAGGGCGGAGGACAGAGCTGAGGTGCGCATGCTGGAGTAACAACGTTGAAGGTAGACGAAGGAGGTCGCAAGCCGAAGGATTCAAGATGCTTACTGGGCCACTCGGCTCTTTTATATCGGTCTCGGACAGGGTCATACAGGAGTAGAGCGGTTTGACAGGACTTAGTGTGCACAAGCATCTGACGCCGTCGTGTGTTTGTCTCCGGATGGTGGAGTCTGGAGAGCTGACACTACGGACTTCGAACGGAGGTACGTGAAGCGCTATTATTAATCGGCAATGACGAGATTTGTATAGAGCGCGTCTGCTGAACATAGGTAAGGTGTCGTGTCAATACCGTTTCCGGACGTACGAACATCTCGGTCTATACGCCGCCCCCACTCGACGTCACTGGTGGTCACGCTTCTGTGTTTTTTTTTTGGGATGCTCTTACGGATTATTAGAGTTGCAACCCAGTTGTGGTGTCCAACGTCTTGTAGCAATACAGAGTTGGACTCCCCAAACAGTGCGACGAGGATTGCTACTGCGCGAGTCGGTCACATAAGCTACGCCGGGTACATCCCTGAAGTAGCTGAACGGTGTCAAGTCTAAAGTACTCTTCTTGGCAGATTTGTATACTAGTGATCACTAACGCCGCGCTAATCATCATACTGATCGTTACATCCGAACCGTCATCTCGGATCTCGTCATTAATAACAACCCCTTGCTCACACGTGGCTGGACGACCGTGCCATCGTCGCCATCACTACCCGGTTCCTGGCTCCGACAGCTCGGCAGAATGATTTCGCGACTTCCGCACAACACCCAACGCGACTAACCGTTCCCAAGTCTTGTCTTTGACATTGGCCATTGCCTTGTCAAAGTGCAGACCATCTAGATCTTGAAGGGACGCACAGCTATGCGACAACAACAACGCATAAACACGCCTCCTGAGCTTCGTTTCCTCGTCCATACGGGCTTGATGTTGTTGATCCTGGTCAGTATCCCCACGAGGCAGAGTGTGTTTGGCTTGCTCCAATGTTTCGGCGAGTGCATCTTCGTCCTCGGACAGAACATACTGCGTCTTACGCACCATAGTTGTCTGCGCAGCCGATAACACAGGCGGATAGAACCCCTTTGATATCGGGTTATCTCGCAGGTCCAATGACTTCAAACTGGACAGCTTCGCCAAAATCGCAACACTCTTCCGCAAGCGATGGAGGCGGTTACCGCAGAGACCGAGCTGCTCCAGTCTTTGGATGTTTAGCAATGGCCGAATGTCTTTCAGCGAGTTGAAGTTGAGGTTCAGCGTCCTCAGGTTCGGCATGCGAAGACCGAAGTCATCAGGCAGCTCCTGTAGACCCGTCGAAGCCAGCTCAAGATGTTGCAGGTTTAGAAAGCCGTGCGCCATATGCAGAGACTGTATGGTATTTCTGGACAGACGAATACAGCGCGCCTCGATCTGGTTGCCGAAGAGGGTGATGTGCGCACCCTCTGGCAAGGTCTGTCTTCGCATGGAGAGTAGCTCCAGTTGTTTGAGTACAGGGATGCCCTCAATAGTCGCCAGTCTATTGTCGTCCACCTCCAACTTGCGCACATTGGGTAGCAGGGAAACATCTAGGTGCTCTAGCCCGCAAGATCGTACCGACAGACTCTCCAATCTTGGCAGGCACTGCTGTATACACAACCCTGGTTTGAGTGGATTTCCATCCAGTCTCAAGTGCTTCAAGACAGGCAGCTCGTCCAGATGCGCAA
>Ga0058704_10001550_pt1 | contig 10715 bp, 10 predicted proteins | sample AgamicMgSfe_FD_71363 | JGI IMG/M metagenome (GOLD analysis project Ga0058704, IMG submission 71363) | Agave microbial communities from Guanajuato, Mexico - Mg.Sf.e | ecosystem: Host-associated > Plants > Phyllosphere > Phylloplane/Leaf | place: Guanajuato, Mexico | collected 2012-05-30 | reverse complement strand
ACCCAATGGCATCCAAACCAATCACCTTGGACATCAAGTCTAGAGGTAAGCCGATCAAAAGGCTGCCTAAAGAAACCTCGACGTACCTTCAAAGCAGTACCTCCGATCTCTACCATCGCCTTGCCGCCGAGTCTGGTCTCTCTGTACACCGATTGCGTGTGGTCAAGGAAGACGGTAGCCATGTGCCCAACGCTAAAGACTGGAGCATCGAGCGCGCCGGTCTAAAGCATCAGAGTGTCCTCAGTGTCAAAGATCTTGGTGAGCAAAGACAGGGCGTGCGAGCGACGTGACGAAAGCTGACACTACCTAGGTCCTCAGATATCGTGGCAATTGGTCTTTGTCATTGAGTACGCCGGACCTTTGCTCATTCACCCACTGATCTACTTCCTCCGACCATATCTCTTCCCAAGTGCCGGTCCACCTTCTACCGCTCAGACACTTTCTTGCGCACTGATAGCCGTACACTTCCTCAAGCGCGAGCTAGAAACGCTTTTTGTACACCGCTTCAGCAGCGCGACCATGCCATTCACCAATGTCTTCAAGAACTCGGCGCATTACTGGCTCTTGGCCGGTGCCAACATTGCTTTCTGGACATACAAGACCAATGCCCCAGCGGCCACGTTAACGAATCCATTGATCATCTTTACTGCTCTGCTCCTCTACACCATTGGAGAACTCGGCAACTTGTCAACACACTTGACCCTAAGAGGCTTACGAAGTGCTGGCGGTGCCGAGCGCGGCATTCCCAAAGGACTTGGATTCGACTGGGTCACATGTCCTAACTACATGTTCGAGACAATCGCATGGGTGGGAATGCTTCTTATGAGTTTCAGCTTGAGCACGCTCATTTTCGTTATTGTTGCTGTTGGTCAAATGGCAGTCTGGGCGAAAAAGAAGGAATCGAGGTATCGCAAGGAGTTTGGTGACAAATACTCGAAGAAGAAGTTTGGTATGATTCCAGGTCTCTTCTAGACCACTAGCAGGCGTGGTCTGCGACTCGATAGAGTGACCGCGACGGCTTTTCGATCGAAGCGAGTCTCAGTCTTACGGTGCGCAACCGGAGGCATCGCCAGAGGGTCCTCCGTAGACTGGCAGTCTGTCCAAAGTAGAGCCACGTCTAGCGCGTACATAACCAGGACACATCTTCTAAACATTCCTCCCTTCATGGTGACAGTCTTCATCCAGTGGCACCCGACTTTCTCTTCCCTTTCCTCTCTTTCACAATACCACTTGCCTCGTCTCGTAAATCTGCAGAGCTCTTGTATGCGTCTGCCATTGGAGATGAATCGAAGCGACCCGCCAGTGGTTCGTCCCCGATCTTGAATCCAGAAGCAATAGCCTGGAAATGGTGTCGCGTTTGTATCAAGGTCTTCAAGGAGCTTCAGCTCAGCTAGATTGGCTTATCCAACGAATCAGAACTGCCTACCTCGTCACGTATCATAGAATACCACACCAATTGCTCATAGCTTTCTAGAATCCTGGCAGCCCTCGTCCTTCGTTGTCGCGCTTCGAAAGACTCTTGAGAAACTCTGCGTTGCATAGATGGTGTCTGCTGAGCAGACGACATAGCAGGATGAATCGAATCCGACAAGTTCTGATGATGCTGCGTGATCGAGGAGTGGCGAGGTTCGCTGATCTACTTCACTGTACAATGTAATCTACGGAGTACGCGAACCATACGCGACCATACCATTAATCTGGCCCGCCGTCCAAAGCGTCGTCACTCGGAACAAGAGAGCTGTCTCGAAAAGAGCGCGAGATGCATTCAACTCACACCCGCTAAGGTAAGGTATTCAACTAAAATTTCTCAGGTCACGCGGTCAATTGAGCTCTTCAGATCCGCCGTCCACTTTTGTGTGCGTCACCTTCCCCTATTCTCCCCAGAACGACACTCAATTCTGTCACTGCTCAGCAGCTGGGCTGCTCGAGTTGCTAGTGTATGCTTTCACAATAAAGGAAGCCTATCAAGGCATTGACAATACCGCAAACCCCAGGAAAAATGGCTCCTCGAGGCTACAACCCCTGCTCATACCTCCCAAGACGACTCCAGATCGTCACGAGTCTTGCGCTCTTCCTTGTGTTTATAATTGTCTTTTTCGGATCTTCAGCAAGCGATGATGTTCCATACAAATCAGAGATGTCTGGTCGGGTACAGAAAGCGGCGGACTACATACAACGAGATATGAGCGGCTTCTCCAAACCGTCATGGTGGAATCCCTTTACCGGTCCAGCTCACGAACCACCTCCTGAACAGGCCAACAGTACGAGTGGGGATGCTAAATGGTTCAGCGATTGGAAGTGGCAGAATCCCTTCTCGTCATCTATAACCTTGGATGAGAACCGTGCGGTGCTTCCACCATTGAAACCGAGGACGCCTGTATATACATATTACGACTCGGCTGCCACCAAGGACCAAGACATGAAGGAGGCGGAGCACGAGCTACTGGTGACATGGCGAAGAGCTTGGTGGGCAAAAGGTTTTAGGCCGGTGGTTCTAGGGAGTCCGGATGCCATCAACAATCCACTATACCGCAGAGCCCTCGATCTCGACCTCGAACCTGAATTAAAGAGCGAGGTCATGCGCTGGTTGGCTTGGGGCAATATGGGCACCGGCATACTTGCGAATTGGTTAGCATATCCCATGGCAGACTACGACGATTCGATGATGATCTCCTTACGACATGGTGAATTCCCACAATTGACGAGGTATGAAGGTCTTGGAAATGGAATGTTCGCCGGCGAAAAGGAGGCCATCAACAAAGCCATTGAAGCTGCTCTCTCCGCCAAGCAGCCTATCAAGGCTTCGTCAATGGCAGACCTGGTGCCCAAGGATACTTTCCATGTCGATCCAGAGCATGACTCGATCGCGTTCTACTCGACTGAGGTCATCCTTAGAAAATACAAGAATGTCGCCGAGAAGCTGCAGTCCAAGAGTGCGGATATACGGGCAGAAGGCATGTCTCTGCTTCCACAGCTCATTACCTCGCACCTTCACACAACTTGGCAAAACACTTTTACTTCTGGCATTTCTGTCTTGAAGCCGTTACCAGATCAGATGACAACTGTAGTATTCACTGCTTCGGAACTCGCCCGTAATCTGTCTCAATGCCCGGAATCACCATCTCCGGCATCTTGCCCACCGAATATTGAGCGTTGCAAAGCCTGCGTATCAAAACATCCCATGGTCATTAGCTATGCTCCAGTATTCCGCAACATCTCGAATCAATTCACAATCGGAACCATACCACACGCCTATACACTTAACTCCCTTCTTCATCCAGGAGAACAACTGTCGACACGATTTATCCGGCGCAAAACCGATCGCGATCTCTGGATTGTCGATGCCACCCGCGAACTTCTCGGCACAGGTCTCTCGTCATACGCCCGCTTAAGGGGCATGAAGGACGCCGTCGCATCACCATTCGGACAATCACATTCGCTCTGGATGACTGCGGAGCGCGATTATGATGCAGACTGGCACGAGGATCTGGCTTGGGTCTTTGGCTTCCCGGTCCCGCAGGAGGCAGCTGATACAGGCAAGTCGGAAACACCTGTTCCCGGACCGGAGCGTAGACCCCCGCCTCCTAAGCCAGAGGGTAAAATCCCGGACAAGAAGGAGTTGAAAAGGGAGGAAGTGTCGATACAGAAAGCGAGGGAGCTTCTGAAGACAAGGAGTACGAAAGCGGAGAGGCAAGTGCGAGCAGCGGTCGAGGCTTGGAACCTGGCAGATACAGAGTTATGGCGATTCGTGAGAGCGTTTGCGGCCAGGCGCAGAGTGGAGAGGCAGAAGTGGGAAGAGGAGGAGAGGAGATTTGCGGGGAGTGAGGCCAAGGGGAGTTGGGGAAGATGGTTAGACAAAGGAAACGACGATGATACCAGGATGTGAGCGAGAGTGGAATAGCTCGCCGGTGTTGTTTTGTATTCTTCTAATGATTTGTACATTTGCTATCTACATATCTCAACCATGAACAGAGGTTTCTTGCTGCCTAATGTGCTAGCTTCTATATCGTCCAACCGTCTACATTATGCGAGACATGATTGCAGAGCATGAGGCACAGCATTGCTGTAATGTGAGAGTGATCGTCTTCGGGATTTATCCTTCTAAGCACCAAATCGATGGGAATCGTGCTGCCTGGACGATCAGCGAGTTGCGACGCGTCAACAGCAAGGCAGCAAGAATGATTGGCACGTACGCCGTAGACAGAATTGAAGATACACCGAAGGCTACGGGGTACTAAACGGGCAATGAATGCACACAGTATCTTCTGTCATGGCCGTATTATTACCTAGTCGAACAAGATCACGAGCGTTGTATACTACATGTCGCATAGCGCCTTTAATTGAGCACTCGGCGTAACTGTGACTGTACCGCTTTTTCTGTTCACCGCGTGGGGGGTTGTCGGAGTGTTCCTTCCCAAATTGGGGTCGGTGACTCATCGGCGTCGTCGAACCCCGATGTGGAATGAGTCAGGCCTGATTCAGGCACCGCAACTCCAAGGCGTCAACTTTCTCACCTCACGTCCAATGAGCTAGACAACATTTTGCGATCTCAAACCGCTCAGCTTGAGGCTGCAGGATTCTGACCACGCAGCGGCTGTCACGCAAGTCTTCATTCCAAGATATTGGCAATGATTCGAGCTATGATTCGACATTGACCCGCGCCGGATGGCGTATCACGTCTGCCTTCATCTTCGGAGTTCACCTGTACGCGCAGGGCCTCCCAGGCATCCATGATTCCGCATGTGCTGACACAAACATCGGACTTATACACTGCGGACGTGTGAGCGAACGTATATAAGTATACCATTGTGCTACCTTAGTATTTGAATATCCATTCTCAATCACATCCACATCCTCAGCTCACTCAATCACCTCAAGCTGCACTAAACCCACTCTACTTCACCTTCTATATGTCTAGTCAAGCTCAAGCAAGCAACACTACCTTTACAACAACAATGGCAGGCGCGGCACATACTATGCCTATGATTCCGCAAGCCCCGAAGCGGGCCGAGCGAGCATCATTCAAGAAAGACATGAAGAAGATTGCCTCTGTAGTGCAGAAAGTCATGCCCAAGTCCTCGACATCGTCCTCTGCAAATGCCGAAAAGTCGGACAGCATGAGTGAGAAGACTGTGAGGCCGAGCTACTCGTCATCGCGCACATCCACGTCGACATTTGCCGAGAAGCCAGCCGTCACGATCCAGGAAGTTCAGGATTCAAAATCATCTTCGCGCACACCCAAGTCGACATCGCCCGACTGGGCCGCCAAGTTCGATGCACCTTTGGCACACTACACATTCTGTCGCGTATGAATCTAACCCGGACTCGTCGACCACATCCATATTTTCGGACTATGCGACGATCTCATGCCATTACGATAACTCTTCCAGCTGGTCAATTGCCAGTACCAGATGCGCTCACCACTTCGACTCATATAGTTTGAAGTCGTTCAGTATTTCGTTCAGGACGCATGAGCTACGAATGGGAATCGAGAAAGTTCAACATCTGGAGTGAGGGAGCATGATAGTGATTGTTTACGTTGAGTCTGTATCCTCTTCTCATGAAATTCGAATTCGCATCTATCTTCGTTTTTTGTTCAAAGCCGTATTCGTGTTTCAATCTGCCTTTCATACGCTGCTCGTGTTGGCAAGGTACGCTAAAAAGGAATTTATATTTGTTTTCAAGTGAGTGTACAGTCAAAATTCATACTCGCTTCATCGCCTTCACCTTCACCCTCACACTCACGGCAATGAATCCTTCACTTCATCTTGTCGGCAAGCTATGCCGTTAGCCGTAGTGCATCACCTTGCTGCATAGGTCACGGCATTCTTTCGCACACTCTTCTTCGACTCCAAACTTCAGCACTGTCAGAACAGAAACTCATCATGGAGTCTCATTCTCGTCTATCGGCAGCACAATCACTGCCGGAAGATAGTACGCAAGACGACAAACGTTTTATAACAATCAACAACAACATGGCGTTTTCGGATACTCAAATCAGTACAGCCGGCACCGAACGACCAGCCACTCCACCACAACAAACTGCCACGAGTGTCACTGATCAATCCTCAACTCCACCACATCAACAACAGAGCCCAGAGAACAGACGCAGATGGAGTGTCGGAACGAGTATTCTCAAGCACAGATCGAGCGACAGACCCCACTCCCCAGAAGAGCATGACAGCCCATCGGCACCTGGCGGTAGACGCAAAGTACGCTTCTCCAGTGTAGAGCTGCACTTGTTGGACGGCGAAGATCGTCCGCAAAGACGATCTACCGTTTCTCCTCCTCCAGATCGCATGGCTGCTTTTGATGACGGCAACGAACTCATTGCTCGAGATCAGATTGAGGTCGACGATGTTGACGAGACAAGCTACATCCATTCATCGCCCGGTGTCACAGCGAACGTCGACTCTGAAGGCTACGACCCTGATGGTGATATTGATCCACTATCACCACTAGCCACTGGCGACTCTGAGGGCTACGATCCCAATGCTGACGTTGATCCTCCTTCACCTCCCACCACGATCGAGAATCAAGACCACACGACAGCATCTCAGCAACAAAAGCCAACAGAAGGCTCTACCTCTTCAGCACTGAAGAACGTCTTTGAGTTCGGAAAAGCACCCGTCGATGCACCGTCAGAAGGAGTTACGGTCGTGGGGAAGTTCAGCATGGACATGTTTACTGGGCTCTCTGCGCAAGATGTGCGTGTGCTCGACTCTGAAGGCTATGATCCAGACGCAGATATCGATCCTCCTTCCGACGACGAGGGCGCAGGCATTGACGAATTATCCGACAATGGCGACGAGGAGTGCAACACAATCAATGCCAACTCGGCTCCTCCAGACTTGTCAAAGTCATCCGAGCGGAAGATCTCGATTGCTGTCTCATCGACTCTTCCAAGCACTGAGGGACCAAACAAGACCACGATGCCAGATCCACCACGCCGCAACGCCCCCTCTATCCCAAAGGCAATGGATCAAGCCGCGAACAAGACCGCCGGCACTCCACTTCCCACAGCATCAAACCCCTCTTCGATCCACGTCCAAAAGCTCGCGACTGAGTCTCCAATAACCCCCTTCTCATTCGGCACGTCCACGACCCAAGTCTCCTTCCCTCACACCAAAGCAACAGACGACCTAATACGCACTCTCCGCTCGAGCGGGCACTCCCTCTCCAGCATCGCAACCCATGTAAACTCGCATCTCGCCACCGAAAACCTCACCAGCAGAATCGACTGTAACGGCATCTACAGTCGCCTCGTGATGCTCAAGCACCTACACGGCAGCAACGACGCAGACGAAGGAATGCGCGGACGCACGAACACGAGACAGAGTAGTCTGTTCGTTGCGCCACGGGGTTCTAGTCCTGGTTCCGATGGTAAAATGGGAATATCCTGTGCTGTGCCCGCTGCTCCGTCCCAGACTGGCGATATTGCATCTAAGCGGGTGCAGATTAAGAATGTGGGTTTTTCGCAAAGAGATGATGAGGTGTTGATTAGGATTTATGAGGAGAAGTGTGCGAGGTTCTGGGATGAGATTGCTGAGGAAATGGAAAAGGAGACTGGGAGGAGGTTTGAGAAGAAGGATTTGGAGGAGCGGCGTGCTGCTCTCTGATGGTCTGGGCTAGCTGGTCTGGTTCTTGACGTCAGATCAAGGTATTGAAAGGGTTGACTGAGCGGTTCGTTGATGGAAAGGGCGAGAGATGGGGATGGGGATATCTCACTGGATGAGCTGGTTCAAGAAGTGGAAGTGCAGGCGAAGCTCAGACGACCTGACTACTATACCACGAAGTAGCTTTACCGAATCGTCTTTCGAAATTCTCCTTCCTTACTGCCATTGCTTCTGTGGTTTGACGTGCTGACAGCCTCTTTAGTGTAACCAAGTCAGACTAGGCGCAAAAGGACAATTGTAGTAATCGCTATTAGTGAGTCGGTCGGATTCATTTGATTTCTCAATGTCTTTCATTCTAAAACGTATCATCATCTTCCCAAGCCCGCCGAACAACACTCGGACTCGGCTCCTCGTGCCCAGCGTCTTCTCCGATGCCCTCAATCTCATCCGTTGCTTCGGCACCCGCAGTCATCAGCAAATCCTCCACGATCCGTCGACTGGCTTCCCTCGCAGGTGTCTGCAATAGTCTCGACTGCGGAACGGCAAACTGCATTGTCTTGGGCGGACTCATGCCAAAAGCATCATCCTCATCGCTGTCCGAGTCCCAGAGAGCGGGTGTACGAGATGTAAGATTGGACTGTTGCGTGCGCTCTGTTGTGAATGGATTTCGACCGGTGGAGGGCGGGATCTGGCCAGGAGTTTGTTGGACCGAAATACCTGGTGTTCGCGGTGTAGGAGCTGGAGCAGCGCGTTTGCGTGCCGATGCTGGCGCTGGGGAGAAGAGGTCGGATCGCAGTTGCGGAGGAGGTGCGGCGGGGCTGCTATCCAGGGGACTGCTGTCGAATGTCGTGATCCGCTTGTTGGTGGATGCAGGTGTAGACTGCTGTTGAGATACTTGACGAGCTTCCTTGCGGGCTGTGTGCGGTGTCGCTTGTACTCGGTAGTTTCGGTCCAGAACGCGATGAAGTAGAGGGTCTGGATTTTGTCTTTGAGCGGTCGGTGGTTGGAAGGCGGATGGCGGGTTGAACGGAGATGAATCCAGCATATCAGCTGTTCCTTGACCTCGCGGTGTGCTGGGCTCCTCGCTGTCTTGTCTAGTTCGGTGCGGCCGACGTCTCGCGCTGCTTTGTGGTGGAGGTGATGAGTGTGTCCTCCTTCTGCTCGCTGATCCGAGGATTTGTGGTGTACTGTGGACTCCTGTTGCATTAGATGGAGAGTCTAGCATTGATGATCCCTCTTCGTCGTTCTCATAGCCCTGGCTCTCCTCGTGCCCGGTTATCGTGTCATCGTCTGCGGATTGTGGTGGAGGGGTCTCGAATGTCGAATCATGGGACTCTGTTGTACCGGTGTATGTCAGGTCCTCTTCTAAAGCGGCCTCCTCGTATCCTGACAGTGAGACATTCGCTGACGCCTCGAAGAATTGCTTCCAGAACTGACAACACTTGGTGAGCGTGGTGCTTCAGGACGCTGGGTCTGATGCATCTCACCTTTGAACCCTCCCAGACATTGCGAGAATGCTCGCCATATTGTTCGACTATCGGCAGGATACTGGACGTGACGATTCGGTGCGCTTTACTGAAGTTGTGGTCGATCTCTGCAGAATTGATTAGTTGCATGGTCAAATATATGCAATCGATCGCTGAGGGGATTTACCCTGCAAAGTCAAGGTTATCGACTGTTCGAGCTTCTCCAATTCCTCGGTATATGAGAGATTGCGAGGAGCAGAGCTGGATCTCGACATTTCGCAAGTCTTGCTATATCCTAAGCATGTGTTTTCGGGGTGTAAGTACTCTGGTTTCGTGATGTAGCCTTGAACGCGTGTTGGATATTGATTAGACGCGTGCAATGGCGGGGACGCAATTGCAGGCAGTCACTCCAATCTGTTCACTTCCGGGGGTGCACTTGCTCGCCGCACCTGCCATTCGTTGACGGTCCATATTCTGGCGCTACGGTATAATGGCTCGAAATCTCCCTAGGCATCTAATTGTGATGTTTTCCTATGCATATAACAAATGCATTTATTTTTCTCGGTATCATGTTGTCTTTGTACAAGTCATCAAGTAGGCTTGGCAGACAAGGTGGAAGTACTCGCGACGAGCAAGAGCGACAGCGACAGCGTCGAGAAGGTTGCAGCACGAGTATCAATAATCAATCAATCAACCAGCCACATCACTTCTGTGACCTCGAATTGATGTCGTATACATTGCCAGTGGTTATTGTGACTTGATATGAAAATACAGTATAGATGTAGCAACTTGAAACCTCGGACTCGTGCCTCAAATGGATGCAGGTATACTGTGTGTGTGAATACTGACTGACCGCGTGAAGAATACCGAATGAATCGCGGAGATTATCGTGCGGTTAGAATCGCAGTGTCCCTCGCGCTAGTTGAAGGGTTTCGGGATAGATCTAGCATGGTTTGATCCAGACGGCATGGAGATATTCGGAATCGGGCCGGTAGACATTCGTGTGTGTATGAGTAGTAGGTAGGGGACCCGAAACGACGCTCAACCAACGGAGAAGCACAGAGGGTCAAGCTTTGAAAGTTTCGCGTTGAGAGCTCGTACATTTTTCCCGACTGCGACTGGCATCTCTCGCGCATACTGTAACTACCCACGGTCAATTACTCTCGTCCATCACCACTCCGCTCGTTATCACCCTCTTTATTCCCTTTCTTCGACCCGCGTGGAACTCGTCACAATGTCAGCTGCGGCGGTGCTGAGCAGAGCATCCGGAAGGATATGCTCCAGGAACAGCCTCGTGGCTCTCAGAGCTCAAGAGTCGGCATTGTATGTCTAAATACTCATATGAGAAGAAGAAGAGACACAAAAGGACTGCGCTGACATTCTCCAAGCAAGCGCATGCCAGCTTTTGCTGCCCTCTCCCGATACTATGCCTCGAAATGTTTGTACCATCAACCATGCAACCACATGCGCCGACGATCAACACGTATACTAATACCTTCGAACAGCATTCCCCCCTCACACCGTAATCACCATGCCAGCCTTGTCACCGACAATGCAGGCCGGAAACATTGGAACGTGGCAGAAGAACATTGGAGACACTCTTGCACCAGGTGATGTTTTGGTCGAGATCGAG
>Ga0058704_10001549_pt1 | contig 10717 bp, 4 predicted proteins | sample AgamicMgSfe_FD_71363 | JGI IMG/M metagenome (GOLD analysis project Ga0058704, IMG submission 71363) | Agave microbial communities from Guanajuato, Mexico - Mg.Sf.e | ecosystem: Host-associated > Plants > Phyllosphere > Phylloplane/Leaf | place: Guanajuato, Mexico | collected 2012-05-30 | reverse complement strand
GAGTTGCGACTGATTTTCAGACACATCAAGGCTTGCGCCGAGGACCGTTATGGCGACTTTCTCCGAAGCGTCAGCTACAGCAGTGTATCTGGTTTTCTGTTTCTGCGTTTCTTTGTTCCGGCCATTCTGAACCCCAGGCTGTTTGGTTTGTTGAAAGGTACGTCGTACTCTTCAAACTTTCGCGTCAATGCTGACATCCGAGTAGAAGAGCCAAAACCTCGTGCAAAACGTACCCTCACTCTGGTGGCCAAGTCACTTCAAACACTCGCCAACATGGCTACCTTTGGTACGAAAGAGCCTTGGATGGAGCCGATGAACTCGTTCTTGACCCAGCATCGAGAGTCTTTCAAGAAGTTCATCGAGGATATTTGCTTCGTGCCCCAGTCTACTTCCAATATCGCCGTCATACCGCCTTCGTACTCCACACCTAATGCCATCAAGAACAGGCTGCCAATCACGAGCAAGGAAGGCTTCCCAAGTTTACCGTATCTCATTGACGATTCTCGAGAGTACGCGAATTTGGTCGATCTGTGGCTACACGCATCAAGCTCAGGCAAGGCTGCGGCCACCGAGGAAGATACAGAAGGTCCACTGCATAAGTTCCACGATCAGTGCACTCTTCTACACATACGTACACAAGAGTGCCTCGGTCGAGCAGAGCGAGCAGAGGGTCCGACGAGTGACATGGACTTTCGTTGGGAAGAACTGATTGACTCATTGCAAGGCACTGCGGGTCTCGGATCCAGCTTGCCAGAAGACACAGTACCCAGCACACCGTCCGAGACCGAAGCCGACGACTACCCAATCGACGACCTCCCAACGCCCATTGCACAAACAATGTCTGCGCTCGAGAGCACCTCTTCCGACTCGTCGTCCTCTCGCCCATCACATGCCTCGCCGCGCCGCCGCGCCGCCCAACGCGACTGGGAATCCGACCACGACGGTGGAGCAGCAAGTGCCGCAGCCTCGATCCTGTCTCAAGACCGCAACCCGCGCGCAGGTTTCATTCTGCCCTCTTCGTCATCCCGACACACCCTCCGCGCTTCAACAATTTACAACCCGCTCGACATAACGCCTTCATCGCCGCCAAGCTCGCACACAACCGATCCATCCGAGCCCCGACCGTCGCCTTTCGCATCCCAACACGGCCACGGCAGCAGCGCCTCAGTCCTACACAGCCTGGACGACTCGCGCCCTTCAAGCGCACTAAGCGGCAAATTCAGCGTCCGCAGCGGCCTCTCAACCGACAACGACGGCGAAACAGCACTGCCCTCCGTATCACGCGAACGGGCGCGACGAGAGCGCGTGGCGGCCGACAAAGAGAAAAAAGACCGCGACAGCGCGCGGTTCAAGGACGTCTTTGGCGGACTGGTGGGGAAGAGCAGGGGCACTAAGAACAAAGAAAGGGACAGAGAGGATTGACTAGCCGTTATGGAGAGGTTGGGGAATGTTCAAGGGTTCGGGCGCTAAAGGACGGACGGACGAAAGGGAACAGGCTTCTCCGGCTTATTATAGGTGAAAACAAAAAAATGGGGACGGGGTTTTCTGGTGGGAAGGTGATTTTAATGGAATGTACCAGATGGGCGCATAAGAGGTGATGAGAAGGCAGAGAATAGAGGAACGATAAAGGCAGGGTGGAATTTTTCGGCATCGTGGATGGATTTCGTCCTGCCGTGCGGAGTCAACTTGTTCGGGGATCGGCGGTGGGACAGTACAGTACAGCGGAACGAAGGTCACAGACGACACGATCGGAAGCGACATGACATGCATAGCGAAGGTGCTTTCTTTTCTGTTCTCATTGTCGATACCAGTCATTGTTATCTCGGTTTTTTTTTTATCTATTGGTCTTTTCAGCAATCAACGCAGCGAGGGAAAGTTATGAAGGGATGAAAGATACCAACAAACGGGATACCAGAACTCTTATGTGTAGCTATCAATGCCAAATTTAGCGACTATTCTTCAGCGATCGTTGTTCTTGCTTGAGATAGTTCATAGTTTGAGATTCGTTGTCTATTCATACTATCATAATGCATGCCGTATCAGCACTTCGTCGATCGATCGTCGAGGTCGTGCGTCTGTTCCTCGAATCAATTTGCGCGATACTCGTCAATGCGATTAGAAAAGCAGTCACATTCGCCTAAACGCCATTCTCCACCGTACCACCGAAACCCGCATTGTTGTAGCTTCACGCCTGAGCAAGACGATCTGCGTAGGGAGTCAAAAGGAAACCGAAGGTGGCGACCGAGCCAGCCACAACATATGCAGTCGCCTTCAATCCATTCATAAGCATGGTGCGTGGACGCTTGTCTTGGTGAGAGAACTGAGTGACGACGGCCGCGTTCGAAGTGCTTGCATGTGCCCGAGCTGCGATCTGCTCATCTCTCCGCTCGTTGAGTTTGTCATTGGTCTCATCGAGAACATCTGCCTTGCGTTTGGTAGAAGTCTCTGACACAGCTACTGGATCGACTGGATCGGGGTGGACCATATCTGCGATTGACAGCATGCCAGAGTTTGCCGAGGCTTCGACATTCAATTGATGGAGGTGGTCGTCTGCCTGTGTATGCTCGACAACTTTCTGATGTGAGGCTTCTACATCGACCAGCATGTCTGTGATAGTTGGAAGACATCGAACAGCTTGCAAGGGAGCCAAATGATTGTTGACGATTTCCGTTGCAGAGACGCTGGTATCGGTTCCACTCATCGAGCCCTAGCACGGTGTCAGTCTATTGTTACGATGCGGATACCAGTAACATTACCATTTGACGGAGAGAGTTGAGGTAATACTGTGGAGGGGACACAGAAGTGGGAGCCGAGTGAGGAGCCATAGGCTGCTCCATGCCATTCATACTCTCATGAATGTGACGACCAGAGTCGTTCGAAAGCGGGTAAAGCTGGTCCTGCTGCATAGCATCGCGGACTGTGTCTGGTTCGTAGTCTTCTCCATCAGACTCACGGAGACAGTCTTCTTGTGAAGTGTGTTCTTCGTGCGGAACATCTTCTTCGTCAGCAGCATCTTCTTCATCCAACTCATCGTCAACAACTTCTTCATCCAATTCATCGGTCAGCGAGTGCACAACAGAAATGTCAGAATCGTCATGCTCGTCGTCCAGCGCTTCACCTTGATCATAACCGGGATCAAATAGATTGCCCATGCTGACAACATCACAGGTCATGTTCTGAATGGATGTCTGATCATCAACAGCGTCCTCATCAAAACTTGGCTCGTCGTCGGAATACTCCTCTGGTACAGCGTATGTGGACCCGTGGATAGGTGCTGGTGCTTTTCCGGACATGATCGTATCCATCTCGGGCAAGATAATCGTGATTTTCACATACAAGCATTTGTGTACCTTTTCGCCAAGGTCGATGGTTGTGCCGAGCTGAATGGTGTCGTTGTTGTAAATGGGTCTTGGTTTGAAAGCTACCAGCCGGATACCATTGACAAACGTACCATGCCTAGATCCGAGATCTTCGAGCATGATTGCACCCTACTTCGGCGTCAGTAAACTGTCAATCGTCGTTATACATTTCTTCTAGTTTTGACCACAACATCTATCACCGCAGCAAGGAAAGTGACGTACCTCTGGTCCATTTGGGAGTTCGATGCACGCATGGTTCCTGGTCAGAACCGAACAGTGGAAGAGAGCATTGTCGTATTTCCAATTACGATTCTTCTTAATCTCCTTGGATGCTCTTCCGATCCTGATCTTGCGGTCTGTGGTGAGTGGAATTCGGCGTGGTTCGAAGGATAGCCCGTTGTAGCCCCCAAGGGTGATTAGGGTGATCCACACGGCTGGGGGCTGTTAGCGTGTACTGTACTCACTCATGATAGACCTTGCCATACTATTTCCGTCAACACAGGTCATTTTGGTCAAAATTGAAGTGACTGGCTTGTGGAAGAGGTGATCAGATTGTGAGTGAAGATGGAGAGGAAAGGAAAGATATGAGGAGTTAAGTGAGGTAATTATCAGAGGTGGTGTTGCTGCCTTGTGACAGTTACGGACAGTCGGATTGTCGGTGATAGGTGATAGCGGGGCACAAGCTCGCGCCTTCCTGCCTGATCCAGTGCGATCCCGAACACTGCCAACTTTCAATAGCAGAGCCTCAGTCTTGTGTGATCGGACCACTGGCAGATGCGGTAGTGTTGGAATAATGAAGATGAGGCAACCTCGTAGAGACGACGTTTCTACAATCGAGATGTTGATGCCTTCATAGTGAAGATATATGAAGTACAATCATGCCAAAAATACATGTATAGTGAAATCCGATGGCCCTTTCCCGCTACGCATGCGGCCCCGGATCTGACCATACCCTTTTGGGTTGGCGCCTGTCAGTCACGGTGGATCGGCGAAATTTATAACCTCTGTGGCTCACAGCGGGCAATGAGACACTCTCTTCTGACGGAATTTATCGCCAAAACTTCGTCAACATAGACAAACTTGCGACACCTTTAGCCTGGTATGCGACGTCTCCGGTAGCAAAGATACACGACATGGACGGCGAAGACCAATTTACTCCAAAGGAGCAAGTGCTGGACAGAGTTCCAAAGCGTATCAGAGAGCTACAATTCGGCATCTTGTATGGCAACAGACCTGGTATTTCGGACACCTGACTGACACAAACAGGTCAAACCAAGACATCGTCAAGCAATCTGTTGTTGAAGTCTCTGACCGCAACGTCTACGACATCGGAACTACACCAGGCGCGAAGAGGAGTGTCACCCAAAATGGCCCGCTCGACCCTCGTCTCGGAACTTCATCCAAAGCAGGCACTTGCGCACAGTGCGGTGAGGACTTGAAGAACTGTAATGGTCACTTTGGCCATGTCAAACTCGCCTTGCCCGCCTTTCATATCGGCTACTTCAAGAAGATCATCGACGTTCTCCAGATCATCTGCAAAGACTGTGCCAAACTTTTACTTCCCGAGAACGAGAAAAGAAAATATCTAAAGACACTGCGGAGGCCTGAACTGGACAGTCTAAGGAGAGAAGCAATATGCAAAAAGGTCAGCGAGGATGCGCGCAAAGTCAAGAATTGCCCCTACTGTGGATCGATCAATGGCGCAGTGCGCAAGGTTCCTAGCCACCCCATCAAGATCATTCACATCAAATATGCTGCATATGCAGCGTCCACCGCAAAGACCAAAATAAAGCCGGCATCATTGACCGTATTCGAGAAGTCGTTCGACGAGGCGAAGCAGGCCAGTTCGGAGCTGGAAAAACATCTCAAGCGTGCGGTCGAGGATATGAACCCTCTGCGGGCTTTCAATCTCTTTCGAAGAATGGCCCCCACGGATATTGAATTGATTGGTATGGACCCGAAGAAAGGAAGCCCGGAAATGTTCATCTGGCAGTACGTACCTGCTCCGCCTATCGCCATTCGACCTTCGGTAGCACAAGAAGCAGCAAGTACCGAAGACGACATCACCAACAAGCTCGGCGACATTGTTCACATCAATACACTCTTGCGAGCTGGTCTCAAATCTGGACAAGCGGTGCAGAAGCTCACTGACATGTGGGAGTTCTTGCAAGTCCAGATCGCCATGTACATTGATGGCAATCTTCCTGGTCTTGGCCGAGATAGTACCTATGGCAAACCATTGAGAGGATTCAATCAGCGTTTGAAGGGAAAGCAGGGAAGATTCCGAGGCAATCTGTCTGGAAAACGTGTCGACTTTTCTGGGCGTACTGTCATCTCCCCGGATCCCAACCTGAGTATCGAAGAAGTCGCTGTGCCCGAAAGAGTGGCCAAAAACATGACGTATCCTGAAAAGGTCACACGCTACAACATCGACAAGCTCAAAGGACGTGTACGGAACGGAAAGAAGGCATACCCTGGTGCAAACTTCATCGTCAAGAAGAACGGACGAAGGATTGTACTGGAAGTTCTGGCGAGAATCGGCAAACTTGATCAGATTGCGGATGAGCTGGAGTTTGGAGATACAGTCGAGCGCCATCTCGAAGATGGTGACGTTGCTCTCTTCAATCGTCAACCATCTTTACACAAGCTCAGTATTCTGAGTCACAAAGTCAAGGTTCGACCATGGAGGACATTCAGATTGAACGAGTGTGTGTGCAATCCTTACAACGCAGATTTCGACGGAGACGAGATGAACTTGCACATTCCGCAGACTGAAGAAGCGCGTACCGAGGCCATCACTCTTATGGGTGTCAAGAACAATCTGGCTACCCCAAAGAACGGTACTCCAATCATTGCTGCCATTCAGGATTTTATCACCTGCGCATTCCTCTCTTCAAGCAAAGACAACTTCTTCGATAGGCGGACATTTACACACATCATCGGCTACATGTTCAACGATGATTCGGTCGATGATCCAGAAACCGGTGCTAAATTACCGATTGAGCTACCACCTCCGGCAGTCTGGAAGCCAGAAATGCTGTGGACTGGCAAGCAGATTTGGAATGTCCTCATGCGCCCAAACCGCAAGCTGAATGTTCTGGTCAACTTGGAAGCCAAGTGCAAGCAGTTCAAGGCTCCACTCCCAGGAGTGGCTCCGGATCTCAACGAAGACGATGCTTATCTCGTCATTCGAAACTCAGAAGTCATGTGCGGTGTCATGGACAAAGCGACCGTCGGTGATGGCAAGAAAGATTCTGTCTTTTATGTCATGATGCGTGACTTTGGTCCTGATTATGCTGTGCAAGCAATGAACAGGCTTTCCAAGCTTTCGGCTCGCTGGCTCACCAACCAGGGCTTTTCGATCGGTATCAGTGACGTCTATCCCAGTCAAAAGCTTACAGACAGAAAGATGAAGCTGGTCAAAGATGCCGAGGCTAAATGTATGGACCTCATCGATAAGTTCAACTCAGGCAAGCTTGAGCGCGATGCTGGTTGTGACGAAGAAATGACCATGGAGAACCGAATCTCTGGTATTCTGAGCAAGGTCCGACAGGAGGCTGGTGATGCGTGTTTCGCAGAGTTGAGCAGACGTAACGCTCCATTGACCATGGCCAAGTGTGGTTCGAAAGGTTCCAACATCAACGTCTCTCAGATGGTTGCAGCAGTCGGTCAACAGATTATTGGAGGTAAACGTGTGCTTGATGGATTTCAAGATCGTACACTACCCCACTTCGCCAAAGGTAGCAGAGAGGCTGCGGCGAAAGGCTTCGTTACCAACAGTTTCTTTACCGGCCTTAACCCTACCGAGTTCATCTTCCACGCCATGTCTGGTAGAGAAGGTCTGGTCGATACCGCCGTCAAGACTGCCGAGACTGGTTACATGTCTCGTCGTCTGATGAAATCTCTGGAGGATCTTTCCGCACAGTACGACTTTACAGTACGCAACTCGTCTTCACAGATTGTTCAGTTCCAGTACGGAGATGACAAGCTTGATCCAGTGGACATGGAGGGCAGTGCCAAGCCTGTCAACTTCGATCGATCCTTTTCCCACGCTGTTACTATCACATGGGACAACGAGCACAGAGGTTTGAGGCCTTTCGAAATCATGAAGATCACGAAAGAAAAGATGGACGCTCGCCGAGCCACACTGACGCGTAAATCCTTGATGGGCGAAGAGCTCGGCTACCGTGACAGAAGCGATCATGGTATCGATCAGCTCGAGAGTGCCAGAGATTTCCTTGACACTGTTGAAAACTACATCAAGGTCAAAGTGGACAAGCTGGCAGACCACCGACGCAGGGTCGGAATGGACCCCGGCCTAAACGAGGTTGATGAAAGCACGGCTTCAGACGAAGACAATGTCAGACAGAGATCCGTTGTCGATGGTGTCATGAAACTCTCGGTCAAGGCGCTTAACGAGTTCCTCGACCTCTGTCTTACCAAGTATCATCGGTCACAGGTTGAGCCTGGTCACGCCGTCGGTGCTGTTGGTGCGCAGTCTATCGGTGAGCCTGGTACGCAGATGACTTTGAAGACTTTCCATTTTGCTGGTGTTGCTGGTATGAGTATTACGCAAGGTGTTCCCCGTATCAAGGAGATCATCAACGCGTCGAAAGTCATCAGTACTCCCGTCATCTCTTGCACGCTGGACTCAAAATATGAGACGGTCGCTGGACGCATGGCAAAGGCCATGATTGAAAAGACCTATCTTCACGACATCATTTACTACATCGAGGACTGCTGGTCAACTCACGATGCATATATCAACATGAAGATCAATTGGGACACGGTCAACAAACTCGGTCTGCGCATCACCATGTCGCAGATCACCGACGCGATCCAGAAATCGAAGCTCGTCAAATCAATCGGTGTCGAGGCATCGCAAGCCGGCCGCAGACATATTCGCGTCTCCGCCATTACCAATGATGGTAGCAAGTCTCGCGGCAAAGGCATTCGCAGCAAGCAGCGAGACCCTGGAGACGTCTTTGGCACACTCCAAGACCTCAAGCGTCTGCTTCCGAACGTCGTCGTTAAGGGTTACCCTGACGCGCAGCGTGCCATCGTTAAGAAAGACGACAAGCCCGACAAGACCGGCCGTGAGCCAGTCAGTGTCCTGGTCGAAGGCTATGGCTTCAAGGCATGCATGACAACTGAAGGTGTCGACGGCGTACGCACCCGCACCAACTCTGTCATGGAGTGCAAGGACGTGCTTGGTATCGAAGCGGCTCGTAAGACCATCATCGACGAGATTTCGTCCGTCATGGGCGGTATGGACATTGATCCTCGTCACATGCAGTTGCTGGCGGATGTCATGACGTACAAGGGCGATGTGCTCGGTATCACGCGTTTCGGTCTGGCCAAGATGCGAGACTCGGTGCTGCAGCTGGCTTCATTCGAGAAGACTCCAGATCACTTGTTTGCGGCTGCCGTGGGTATGAAGAGGGACCGCATCGAGGGTGTGTCCGAGTGCATCATCATGGGTCAGAGCATGGGTATCGGTACTGGTGCCATGAAGGTGGTCAGGAAGCTAGGCATCACGGAGGAAGAGGTCATGGTGCGCAAGAGTGCTTTCCAGGACTCGTGGGAGAAGATCGAGGCTAAGAGGAAGAACAAGAAACTCTGATAGGGTTGCATGCAATGGCGTTTGTCGGTTCAGGCTTATGTGGCATGCAGTTACGGATACCCTAATGCAATAATTATCACAATGCATCTTCGTCTTACAGTGTATTTGATTTCCTCGTTATCGGCAGTTTTTTGAACGGCATGATATCGTCGTGGTTTGCCAGAGATTTATGGCAGTACGTCTGAGCTTCTTATTGCATACCGACTACTCCCGTTCTTTTTGAAACCTGAGCCTGGGTAGATATTGACGGTGCTTATGTCTTGTGTCGGTTACTCCCATGGTAGTTTTTGATCGCGAAATAGCTCTGATCCTCTATACAACAACAAAGCACGCACACCGTCTTCTAGACCTTCCGAGATATCGTCCAGTTTAGACTCGTTCCACTTCCTCAGGCCGCGTTTGTCTACAAGCGGTGACTCGTTTCCATACGGATCTGTTCGAAAGAGCGCGAAGGCGTTCGTGTACTCAGCTTTCTGAATCTGTTCGAGCTCGTGCTGATGAAATGGTGGGTTGATACCGAGCACACGGAGACGATGTGGGTGCCATCGGATTGCCGGACCGTGCAATTTAAAGAAGCGATCGGATTTGAAAGCATGTGTGATCACGTTGATGGTCTCAGGGTAGTGTCCTACTTTCCTGCGGAACTCGATGACGGAGAACAGCAAGTTCTGATAGCTGTCGATTGCATTGACCTCGCAAACCCAGCGATGACCTTGCATTACAGCGTCATTCTTGGAGTACAAATCGAGGAACACCTTTTCGTAGCTTTCTGCTTCGGAATATGGTATTGCGGGATCTGTCGCGCCGCCGGAGAACACCACGAAGGTATTTGGTCGTCTCAACGATTCAGCTGCAGCTTGGATGTGTGATATGAAAGTGAAATGCTCCGAGATCTTTGATGTATTCTCATCTGATTTCTGGAAAGCCTTCAGATGCCAATTAGCTTCGTTCCAGGGGTTGGTTGTGTTGACGTTGAAGATTGCATGACAGCAGACTAGAACGAGCTCAGTCGGATAACCCGCCAACACATTGGTCATGGAGGCAGTGACAGATGACCAAGGATCCGATCTTGGGTATGACGGTGTAACGCTGCTCGTGTATCTTGTGTTTCCCAATGACATACTGTGTCTTGTTGCTGGGTTGAGAGGCTCATTGTCCTATATTTGGTAGACCGTTCGGCTACAGTGGCTGAGACCGGGCAAAAAGTCGGGCTGAAATCCACCAAATGCCTTGACAACCATGGAGAAAACCGCTTCTCTTGTGGCTAGTGTGTCATGATGCGTGGGTCTTCCGCTATAACCGGGTCTGAACTATGTTAGAAAGGGCAATAAAACGTACGCGCGTCAGAGAAAATGCTGTACTCTGTACGCGCTCGACGGAGTTTGGCGACAAGCAAGAGACCACTGAGTCGCCAGATCTTTCGTGCAATCAAAAATGATCGACGCGGCAAGGCGCCCCCTTTGACCCTAATTCTGAGGAATTGTTGATGGAAGCTTGAAGCATGGCTTGACACAGCCGCAGATGTAGCGTTCCCCGTTTCAGGACGCCCCGACGCCTTCTTTAGCTCCTTCTTTTAGCGCCTTCTCCACACTTACTTTGGTCTGTTTGTTACAGCATACGAATACCAAGTACGCGCATACATCATTCGAAACATTTCAATCTCCTGCGATTTTCTCCTCCACGAAAGGTTCTACCTCTTGATCCTTCGGTCTCCATATTCATCCATTACCCTTTC
>Ga0058704_10001548_pt1 | contig 10718 bp, 9 predicted proteins | sample AgamicMgSfe_FD_71363 | JGI IMG/M metagenome (GOLD analysis project Ga0058704, IMG submission 71363) | Agave microbial communities from Guanajuato, Mexico - Mg.Sf.e | ecosystem: Host-associated > Plants > Phyllosphere > Phylloplane/Leaf | place: Guanajuato, Mexico | collected 2012-05-30 | reverse complement strand
ATCCCATTGGGTACGCTGAGCACACTTCCGTCCCTTCCGCCAACACCCTCCTTGACACTTCCAAACGGAAAACCCATTGGTGTCTGCGGCCAGCCTCCTGGCAAACCATCTACCGCCGGCGTGGGCCTTTCCAATGACTCTTTCCGCAGCATATCACTGGACCGCCGACCAGTCGTCGCATTGTTCCCGTTGCCGGCGCCATTGCTAGAAGATAAAGATCTGGAGAAGTTGTAGCTGGTATCTTGCGGCGACCCGTTGGTGACAACTCCAGGCATATCTATGGTCTGCACCATGAATATGCCGCCTCTTGTAGCCGCATTGAGCTCGAGAGACTTCCTCAGAAGGTCAGCGTCCCCTTCGAGGGGTCTCACTGCCGTGGTCGCCAGCGCTGTCGTCAAGGCCGGCAGATCGGAATGCTGACCGGCGGGGTTGTGGAAGAAGTAATGTCACAAGTGAAGCTGTTCAGACTCGGGAAGTGTACCAAAACAGAAATGGAGTGTGATCTGCGAGGAGCTGTTCAGTAGTTGCGCGGCCCAGTCGCCAAGGTAGGTAAGTTATGCATCGGACAGCGGGCAGCTGAATCCGCCTCGTCGGAAACGATCTCAATGCCTGAGGCTTCGATGATCTCGGAAGAACAAGCCGGCGGCGGGAGCTACGGCAAGTCGAGACGTCATTCGCGACGACGCGTCTTTACGACGATAACATTGAGCGGCGACGGATGGCAAAGGCAATGCAGCGCACAAACAAGCGATGTCCGTGTTCGAAAGAGAGACTGAAAGACTGTGAAGTTGTACGATAGATACATGTTAGTCACGCGCCATGTCCTTGCCAAGACCACAGGTCACATGTAAACAACAACGCGCCTTCCGCGCCAACAATCAAAACGAAGGTAATGAAGTATGAATTGTGAACGGCATGCTCAAAGTACATTTCGTATCAAGCTATGTACTGTCGTGGGACATCTGCATCATGTCCATAAGACCGGAACGCCAAAACAGAGCGCGCCATCATCAGACCCACAACCCAGCTACGAGATCGTCACACCGATAAGAAAATGGTATCACACACAGACCGCGTCGACCTCCATCAACGCCATTCGCCATCCTTCGCCAAGTGCGCTCAAGTCGTGAACAAGCTGTGCAATAATACACATCAAGCTTGCGGTGAGCCAGTCGACGAAAGACTCAAAAAGGAACCGCAACTCGGAAGAGCTGCTTCTTACTTCTTCGGCGTGGTAGTCTTCTTTGGCGTTGCCTTCTTGGCTGGCGCCTTCCTGCCCTTGGTGGCGGTGAGCTTCTTCGCTGGTTGTGGTGCGGTTGACTTGACCACGCGGCCAGACTTGGTCTTGCCGAGCAGCGCTGGTGCCTTGTCTTCGACAGCGGGGGCCTGCAGACATGTTAGCGTTGACGTGAACGTTAGGTTGGCGGCAGCGCGGCACGTACGGCAGCAGGTGTCTTGCGAGGCTTGCTAGTGTTCGCCTTGCTTTTGGTTGTGGTTGTCTTCTTAGCTGGTACCTTCGCCGTTGCTGTCTTCTTCGCTACTGGTGTCTTCTTGGCGGCAGCGGCCTTCGTAGTCTTCGACGTCTTGGTGACCTTGGGCTTCGCCGGTGCCTTCGTGGTCGCAGCCTTCGTCGCGGTGGTCTTGGTGGTGGTGGCTTCAGCGGCAGGTGCAGCTTTGTTTGGGCCTTGAAGCTTCACTGGGCCGGATGGACCTGTTGGTGGCAGCGAGGTCAGCGTGGGATGCAGAGGCGGCGACGATATGATGCAAGTTGAATGATGGCAATGTCAATCAATATGCGGTGCATCGTCTCGTGCAATCGGCGCTGTTGCGCGACAGCTCATGCGTTGTAGCGATCGTTGGGGAATACGTACCCTTCGGGCGCGCGAACACACCACTATCGGAGCCTCTCTGGAGCGCGCGGTTGAATTGGGTCGTGAAAGCAGCATCGCTGACACCGCCGAGGCTGTTGTTGGCGAGGACATACTTCTTGAGGGCTTGACGGCTGTAGCAGACACGCGATCGTCAGCATAAGCGGTGTGAAGCCGAGCCGTCCACCCAAAATTTGGGGTGAGCTGGCGACAGCGAAGTGGATAAGTTACATACCTGGAACCACTGCGATCCTTGAGCTGTATGCATGACGCCGCGTCAGTAATAGTTTCAGAAGCATGGGAGGTTGTGATCGTGCTCGATGATCAAAATCATCCGCTCGGTGTGGGCTGGAATTGCGACGAAGTGACGCAACAGCTATGCGCCGGTAATGGTAGACTTACGTTGATAACAGCTTCCTTGATCATGTCTGTAGAGGACACTCATTAGCATTCGCTCTATCAGATGCAGGTTGCGCCGTGTCGCCATGTCGGATATTGACGACGTGATGAGTCGGTTTTCAGACGTACCCTGATAGCTGGCGTGAGCTGGCGCAGATGCCGCCGTCTTCTTCGCGCTCGCGGTGGTAGCTTTCTTCGGTGCCATTGTGGGTGTGAAGCTGTGAGCTGTGTGGTCCGGAAGAAGGCGATTCTGATGGATACAGTGTGAAAGGATGATCTGATGTCGTTATGTCGTTGAAAGCTCGAGTTCGAGAGAAGTCGCGCGCGATTTGGTGGGGGGTTGCGCTTTATACGACGCTCGGGCAGCTGTCACTCACGCGTATCACAACAAAAGCTCCCGCCTGAACCCTCCGCGCGCTAGTCCCAATTCTCGGCACCCGGTGAGGCTCTGACTTCGAAGTTCGTCGTGCTCTCGTTGACATTGGCCTGAACGCGTACAATAGTCTTGTCTTTCTTGTTGTCTTCTTCTGCCTCTCCTTCAGGTCCGCTGATTTTGCCTTTCGCCGCAGTCTCGGTCCGATCTCCTGGGTAGCATATGTAAGCTTCTGGACGTTCTCACAAACTCCGCCAACATACTCAACCAACTGTATCAGTAGCCGGCGTATCAACGAGAGATAGAGAAAACATGTGAGGGTTTGCTTCGATGCATGATGAGATGAAGTCGGAAGAGGTGAGGTCGCGTCGACATCAGTCCGGCCTCAGGTTCTCTTGAGCCTGACAACCACGTGTCACGCAACATGCGGTGAGTACCTAGGTAGCATGCTTCCTTCCGTTTCTGGACGCACTTTCCATCTCTGCTCAAGGCTCCAGATTTCCCTCCTCGTAAGCCATCACTGGTAGTCTTGTGCGTCCTATGCGCACGAAAATCTGAGCGCGAGGTACACGTGCCAGCGATAAGCAGAGTCCTTTACGTTCTGCTGCACATGCTCTCGATACTGCTGTCATGCCTTTGCTAGTACCGTTTGCTTTGTCTCTGGGAGCCCATTGGTGCTCTGACGACCCGGCGCTTACAGCCATCGAACTACGGGCCGTATTCATTCACGAGCTCTGGGGCTGTGGCACATGCGTCGCCGCTTCTCAATGGTCGCTCACCATCGCCAGACCATCGGCTGGCGGTCAGTACCCCAAGCAAACCCAGCAGCGGCCAACGCTCGGCATAGGTTTGGAGACCTGAATCCCATGTCTCATCAGGCACGCGAAAGAGTGGGTATTTCTGGGCTACGACCTTACCATTATGTCTCATTCGTGGCGCCTGGGTCGATCTACCGCTCCGGACGCTCCCTGATACGCTGGCAGCGTTGTCCTCTCCCTATGTCTCTGTTACTTTCATGCGGAGGGATTACTATCGGCTTGTATAAGTGCGCTCGTCATTGATTTCACTTCTGTTCGCCAGCGCATGCGCAGGACATGACCTGTATTTGGTATGCAAGCATCAAATCGATGCGTTCGTGGTCTCCCTCGACCATCGCATGTCACGGTCGGAAACAGAGACTTTCGAGCATACTATTCGGCAAGAGCATCAATAATGTGAGTGCGTACGCTATCATCGTATGCTCCGGGGTTATCACACCGAGTCTACAGCCTGCAATGGGCAGAGGTCCAGATCCCCTTCCGGTGCCGCAGCTTAGCGATATCATTGACCACGGCTCGGTCTCGGGACGACCGATTGCTGAGCTGTCATAGTCATCTGTGCGGTGTTGGCGCTAAGACGACAGCGTCGACGAGGCGAATAGAGCCACGTCCGTTCTGGCAACAACCGGCTCACATGGTCAGGCGGGTATATGCTGGCAATCAAGAGCAGTGCTCGTAGTCATGCATGGCGGAGAAGCAATGGCCCACAGCAAGCGTGCTGCGGCTGAAAACGCAGGTTATGGGGAGTCGCAGTGTGGTAGCGACTGCAAGGAAGGCTCGAGCTGATGTCAATTTCTTTCGCGTACGGTACTTTGTATGCCGTGTTGGGTTTGGAAATGTCTGACAAGTCTTCCTAGATATAGCTACATCACTGCCCATTGATCGGTGAGCGTAGGTGCACCGATATGTCGAGCTCTAATATCCTGGAAATTCTTCGCGGGTGTATGCAATGGTACTTTTGCTCTTTCCGCCCAACGCGTCTCACTCACGATACCGCGTTCATAAGAGATGACCGGTCGATTCACCGATGTTGGAGAACGTGGTTCCACTGGCATAATTCAAACCCCTCGTATGAACACATTGTTGCGCTTGCACACTCCCAGTTGATTGACGACATGTATTAAGTAACGAACCCGTTGTGTATATCGAATTACTATGCTGTAGGTTGTTGTCTGCTTCTCATTGTGGCACCAATGAGCCCACACAGCCATGCTCGGCCAAATACCATATTCGTGGAGTTGTGCCTTGGAGGCGTTCGAGGCAATCGAATATAAATCAACGCAAACACAAACGCAGTGTTTCCCACTCCTACTGCCGCTATTACAAACATTACTGGCCACATAATAATGACAAATATCACACGGGTCGGATTGAAGTAAGCAAACGTAAAATGTACGATAGACGAGATCGCAACATGCGTTCATGTGATCGGTGACGAAATGTGACCCCAACTCGAGAACCCTAACAACCCTAAACATCCGGCCCCCAAATTTCACGAGGTTACGCTCTCCGATCTTCCATTACATCCACATTGGAGGTAAGCAAGGTTGACACCAGCCTTTGAGCGCATCAACGCAGTCCGATGTGTTCGAATCAAAGGTCTCCGCCAGACTCAACCACGAGTTTCTCAGCCGATCAGCTCCGAACCGGACAAGCATGCCTTGCGTGTAGTCAACCACAAGCTCATCGCACGGAGTGCGATTGCAGAATACAGTGAACGGGACGTGTCAGTATATTCTGCACGTGTCTGGCATTGGATGCCCTCGACGACATCATGCAGCAAGCAACGAGACATGGGGAACGGACGACTTCGAGCGGTTCATTCGGAGAGTATCAGGGGCGCCTGGCGCCTTTTCGCTATGCATGTCATATACCTCTCTCCGGGTACCAAAGCCCAATATCGTACACCACGCGCCGCCCATGAGTATCCACGACGCAGCAGCCGTGCGGAGACCCCTCTGTCTATTGATCCACCTCCATCTTCTCACCAACAGCTCTCTCGCCTGTCTCGCCAACGTCCTCCACTGTCACGTACTTGCTAATTTCCTCCTTCGTAATAATCTTCTCATTCAAGATCGCTGTCGTCCCGCGCTTGAACTTGTAATCCCGCATCTTCTTCTCCCTCACATTCGGCGTGATGTAATTTCTCAATAACTGCGTCTTCTCGGGTGTAATCACACACACATCCACATTACTTCCCGAACCCAAGTCGTTGAAGATACCCGCCTGAATCGCCTCGGCGCAGATCTTGACTGCTTGGTCGCGGGTGAGGTCGCGCTGCCATTTGCTCTCGAACACACTCATCGCCGCCAAACTACCACTTCCCATCGTGACGTACGGTAGCTTGTCCGTGGAGCCGTGCGCGTGGACTGTGAAGAGGTGGCTTCCCGTAGGATCGCACCCTGCTACGACGAGGTAGGCGCCGATGTGTCCCTGGTATCTGAAGAGGTGCTGCTTGAGCATGGTCATGACGGTGACGACGCGGGGTTTGCGGTCGGTGGAGAGGGCGTGGAGCTCGAGGTTGGAGGAGATGAGGGCGGTGGTGAATTCGGTGTCGGCGGCTGTACCGGCGCCGGCGCACCAAATTTGGGGGGCGATGTAGTGGAGCTTCTCGCAGTTCTATGTCATACCCATCACATGTTAGCTGGAGATCCTGCTGGCTAGAAGGTGTTGGTATGTGGTTGCTGGTGTACATGCCTTGTCCGCTACTATAGGCCCTGACGTTGCTCTGGTATCTGCTGCAATGACGACGCCTCCGTCGTAGAGACAGCCGACGATGGTGGTACCGGTGGATGTGGCCTTGGGGAGAGGTACGCCCTGCGCATGGAGCGCGAGGTTCCGGTTGTGGTTGCTGAAGTCGAAGCCGGGCATTGTGTGCTATCTCTGGTATGTTCGCGAGGTTGAGAGAAGTATGAGGCGCACGCTCGTCGGTGAATATCTCGTTTCAGTGATGGATGTATGTGATTGCGTCGTCGCAGTCGCCTTGAAGCACGCCCAAGCTCCAGCGATCAATAATATGGCCTCAGGCAGACAACGAAACGACGCGCTTTTTGCGGAGCAACGCGCTGTCACGAGCAAGAGCTTCTGTTTACGAAAGTGAAGACTTTCAATGACCAGCACTGCACCAGAGCACCGCCTTCTCCAACACATCTGGTAGGTGTACTTGGATCGCAACGACCGACCTATTGCGGCCGATCAAACCCTTGCGCCTTCGCCTTCGACGCGCAGACGAGACAACGGTTCAGCAGAGACTGGGAAACAGAACACTGGAAATCTAGTTGAAGACAGCGCATCGCAGAAGGCCGAGGAGCTTCCACGGTTGCATGAGGAAGAGTCGGTAATGTCATTCGGCTTCGGTGGCGCAGCGGCGCAAAGTGCAGGCGGGTCGGCAAGAGCAGATGCAGACCTAGAGGATGTGTCGACGGAGCAGCTAGGCTTCCAGTCGGTATCGGGCGAGGACAAGCTCAAGCTGCTACCGTCAGGATGGCCCGCGGAGAGTCAGCCTCCAGCATCAGCTTCACTGCTGAGCATCGCATCCGGCAAGGGCTTGGTGGCAGCAGCAGGGCCTGAAACACTTGTGCTGGCGCAAGCAGACAAGCTACGGCAGTCGTTCAGAGAAGGCGCGACAGGCGACAGTGGCGTCAAGAGCTTCACGGCCGATGCGACACTGGCAATACCGAGGGTATCACAAGTCGCCTTCTCGAGCGATGAGAGCTGCCTCGTGATTGCGGCAGAGCAGGGAGGCGGACTGGCAGTCTACGACACCAATGCGCTTACGAGTGGAGGGAAGGATGCGGCGTTCCAGATCGCCACGAACGGGGTCAGCGTACGGCAACTGTTGCCGAACCCAAACCCATCCGATACCACGGCGCACCTCTTCGGCATCGTCTTGCAAAGTGGGCAGCTGCTGTTGGCGGACCTGAAGGCACGCGAGTTGTTAAAGTCTGCAAATGGCAACCCAGTCTTCCATGAGAACGTCACTTGCGCCTGCTGGTCAAGGTTAGGCAAGCAGGTTATGGCTGGTCGGCAGGATGGGACAGCCGTGCAGATTGATCCGCAAGGCGTCGTTAAGGCTGAGATGCCACGGCCACCTCAACTGGCTGGGCTAGTTGATAGCGGAGCGCAAGGTCACCCTCTGACGTCAATATACTGGATTGAAACGAACGATTTTCTGGTCGTACACACACCAGTGAACCCACCGGAGGCATCTTCGTCAGACGACCCACCATCAGACGATTCAATCTATCACCTCGCTTCACGCCCAAGCCCCAAGAGTAATGACTGGAGCTTCCAGAAGATCATCGAGCCGACTCCGCCCGGTTTCACGGGAACGCGCAAACCTGCGCATCACTTCATCCAGAGACTGAAGGACTGGCCACCAAATCTAGACGATGTACTGTTCACAATCTCGACTATATCGAACGAAGTAGGTATGCTCACTAAGTCGAAGACGCCTCTTGACCCGGAAAAACAGATTACAGGTGCCTTTACCACAACTCTACCCGCAGATATCAGGCGAGCTGGTATGCCGATGAGCGTTGAGGACGGTATGAGCGACACGTCGCCGATCGGTATGGCCTTGGACTTTAGTGTCAAGGAGTTGGCTCAGAAGCCGATACCGAACGAAGAATCGCTTAACGAGTCGCCTATTCCGCTACCTGCATTGTACGTTCTCAACAACGAGGGAATGCTCAGTATATGGTACATCATCTATAACGAGGCTATCCGGCAGAAAGTGCCGTTTCCAGACCTCATTGCAGCAGGTGGACCACGGTCACCGGAGCAGAAGAAGGAAGGCGCCGCTGCGTCTGCTCCTTCATCTGCCGGCAGCACGGGCTCTCCATTCGACTCTATGGGTCCGCCGAAGACATCACCCGCTCCCACCGCCGCATCGACGTTCGGCGCGCCAAGCACACCTGCTTTTGGCGGAGCCTCTGCCCTTGGTAAGGCTTCGCCATGGGGCGCGCCAAGTGCTGCGACGCCACCAGCTAGCAACTCGGGCTTCGGTAAGCCCGCGTTTGGCTCTTCCACCACGATGGGTGGTGGCAGCGGCTTCGGTCAAGTTGGCGGTATGGGCCTGAACAAGGCCTCATCTCCTTGGGGTACACCGCAGAACTCGCAAGCGCCAGCAAGTTCTGTGCCGAAGTTCGGTGCAGCAAGTACTCCGTTTGGTGGCAACGCGAGCCAGCAGTCACCTTTTGCCAGCGCGTTCGGCAAGAAGGAGAACGAGCAGAAATCTGGCTCTGTGTTCGGCCGCAATGCAAGCCTGGCATCACCTTTCACGAGCTTCAGCAACGACAATCAGCAGAAGCCGAGTACGTCTTCTGTGTTCGGTGGCGGACAGCCCGCGACAACCTTTGGTGGCCTGGGTGCGCAGAAAGACAACCAGCAAAGCCCATGGGGTAAACCATCAGTCTCAGCCAAGCCATCGTTTGGATCGACCGCTACGCTAGGCTCAGGCACAAGTGGAAGCGGCTTTGGCGGTTCCAGCTTCGGCAAGCCATCGCAAGGGCCAAGTCGTGAGGAGACAGTGGGCGACAAGGAGACGCCTACCAAACCTGCGGAGCAGAAGCCGGAGCCTAGCAAGTCACTGTTCGGTATGCCCAGCAATAGCTTCAAGCTCGGAAGCACATTCAAGGGCGACGGCAGCGCCAAGGACGATTTACCGAAGCCCAAGGACGCGGGTGCTGGCTTTTTCGGCGGCGGGTTTGGGAATGCTCTCGGTGAAGTGGGAAAGAAGCCAAGTGAGCCAACAACGCCGATCAAGAAGGAGCCGGGCACGGAAGTGGAGAAGAATCTGCAGGACATCCCTGCTGTTTCGACAACGCCTGCGAGTCCGCCGAAGCAGCAGCCTCCGAAGCAGGAAGTGGATGGGTTGGCGGAAGCGCTGAAGCAGAAGCCGAAGAGATTCTTTGGCGATTTGCCGCCTGTCGATGTTCCAGGTGGTGAAATGCCGAAGCGAGTTGCTGGTGATTTGCCACCCATGGATGTCCCAGGTGGAAAGCCCAAATCAGAGCCCAAACCGGAACCGCAGCAGAGGAGTCTATTCGGCGAGATTCCTACTAGTGGAATCCCGGGCAATGTGCCGCCGAGTACCATCACGGCGAAACAGAATGAGATACCGGAAGTGCCTGTTGCTGGCTCGCCGCCTATTGACTTGGGTGGCGAGAGGTTCTCTGAGGCTGCTGGGTCAGAAGCAGAATTGCCCGCTGGGCCTGAAGATGATGAGGATGAAGATTGGGATGATGAGGAGGGCGAAGAAGGAGAGGGTGAGGACGGCGAAGAAGATGAGGAGGACGAAGAGGACGAGGAACCCGATATCACTGATCCGAAGGCGCTGTCTGCTTTCGAAGCCAGACTTACGCCTGCCTCACCGCAGGCGACGAAGGAGCAGGAGGAGTCTACGACGCCCGCGACGGAGCAGAAGCAGAAGCCGAGCTTCACTCCGGGTTACACCCCGGCGGGCTTTCCAAAAGGAGGACCTGTTTTCGCGCCACCAACAAGCAAACCCCAAGAGTCTCCTCGCTCACCGAGCCCTGTGCGCTCTGTGACTGCGCCGCTGTCAAGGCCAACTTTCGGCCAGCCTTCGAGAGCGGCGCCGGCGCAGCCCCAGCGGATAGCTGTACCGCCCGCCCCACGAGTTGAGCGTCCTGCGACTCCTGCAAGGCCTGCTGAGCCTACTGAAGGCGAGCTGCAAGATGAGGAGGACGCGCGTGTCCAAGCTATCCTTAACAGTGAACCTGAACACATGCTAGAAGTACCGCACTTCCTCGCGCATCAGAACTATGTTGGCGAAGCGGAGAAACCAGGCATCGGCGGCCAGATTGAGAAGGTATACCGTGACATCAACAGCATGCTCGATACACTTGGCTTGAACGCGCACTCGCTGCAAGGCTTCGTGAACGGTAACTTGATTAAGAATGAGGACCGCCGCGAAATAGAGGACCTTGAAGACGAGGAGTCGTGGACACTGGGTGAAGCGGAGCAGCTTGACGATGTGCAGATGGTGATTGGTGAGCATCTGGACGAAGGGAGATTGGAGGATGTCAAGGAGACGCTTGACGAGCAGCGGGAAGAAGAGAAGGAGGTGTCTCGCCTGAGGATGAAGATTGCTGAGGCGCGAAAACAGATCAGAATGCATACGGATGAGGAACAGAAAGCTACGCAACTTGCGGCGCCGCTGCCTATGGAGTCGCAGGCCCAGCAGTCTGAGATCCGGCAGGGTGTGCAGAGGGTGCAGAAGCTCCTCGGTCAGGTGGA
>Ga0058704_10001547_pt1 | contig 10718 bp, 7 predicted proteins | sample AgamicMgSfe_FD_71363 | JGI IMG/M metagenome (GOLD analysis project Ga0058704, IMG submission 71363) | Agave microbial communities from Guanajuato, Mexico - Mg.Sf.e | ecosystem: Host-associated > Plants > Phyllosphere > Phylloplane/Leaf | place: Guanajuato, Mexico | collected 2012-05-30 | reverse complement strand
TTTTTCGCTCGCTCTAACGCATCGACTGAAGACACGTAGGCGAGACGGGCTTGGATTTCCGAAAGGGTGGGTGGGTTAGGGTACGAGGAGAAGGGGTTCCAGCGGTTCAAGCTCGCCCAGAAACCCGAGAGCGAGTCGCCGTAGGCTTGCGGGGTATCGTCGTCTAGGGCTCCGACATCGACGGCGAAGACGACGTCCGCGCCTAAGCTTTTCATGTGCGACACGGTGAGGTTGTCGGTGTAGCCCCCATCCAACAGCATATTCCCTTCGTCGCACATTGGTGGTAAGAGGCCCGCAAGGGACATCGAGGCCCGGATATAGCGCCACACGTACCCACTAGTATGAATCTCCGCCCTGGATTTGCTGATGTTCGTGCTATTGCAATAGTACTCGAGCCAGAAATCCTCGATCTGGCTGTCCCCGAAGGTCTTGAAGATCCCGCGGTTGAACTCATGTCCGGTAGTGTAGGAGGCAGAAGGGTACGTGACGTCCAGCGCAAAACGCCACATACTTCCCATACGCCCCGCGAACTTCTTCACGCGACCGTACATAGGGACGACATCGGCGTCTTGAGCGTAGACTGCGCCGATGAAGGCGCCGATGGATGTCCCGCCTATGATGTCGATGGGCAAACCAGCTTCTTCGAGTGCACGAATGATGCCGACGTGTGCACAGCCGCGAGCGCCGCCGCCGCCGAGCACGATGCCGACGGATTTGCCGCAGAGACGGCGGGCGAGGCGGTGGAAGTCGCCTTTGAAGGGTGTTTCGGCGGAGTAGAGCGGCGTTTGCCTGACGCGGCGTGAGGTGTACTTATGTATCTCTGCTTGTAGGACCTGGACACGTTGCTTAAGTTTGTTGCCGAAGCGCTTGGGTGGAGAGTGGACTGGTCCTTCTGCGCTCCGGGACGACATCTGGACGTGGTGGTGACCGCCGTTTACCCATGGTCTGTTTTTGAGCCATGCTCTTGTGGTGCCTGATGGGCAATACCGTTCGGTGTGTAGTAGTACTAACTCTTTGCGAGCGGTCGTCTTTGTGGTGAGCAAGAAGCGCTCATACTCACCGATACCGGGTGAGCCCTCAGCCAGCCCGACAAGGTAGATGCAATCCGCCTGGCTGATGCACGTCTGCGTCCATGGTGACTTGACGCTAGTATCAGCAACGTACAGTACAAGTCCGTACTTCTCTTCCAGGTCAGCCAAGTATTGCGACAGCTTCAACTTGCCCATTCTACTGAAAGCATGTCTGCCCAGGTGGTTCAAGATCGCTGATTGATTCAGTGTTGTGACGCCGTTGAGCGTGCCGATCTGATTGAGGGCCGCATGCAGCTTGTTGCCGAACTCGACAACAGGCACGCCGGCTGTGCATGGTACGATAGCGACAGTGCGCAGGTTGGTAGTGGATGTCACTTTCTGCCGCGAAACATCTTGCGTGGGCAGCTCCGTCATTGGGTTCTCGATTAGCGCTCGCATCCGCGAAGCGATGATTTTTGACACCTTGATCGTGATGCCCGGATGCTCTTGTGCTAGGCTGTTGAACAACGTCTTCGGAAATTTGGCAAGCTCAGTGTCGCGAATGGCGTGCAATGTACCCGGCCGCGTGGACTCTGTGAGCACTTCGAGCTCACCAACACTGTCGCCTTGACCGAACTCGCCAAAGGCCTTCATCTTGCCGTCTTCACTCTCTTGGATGCCTCTCATACGGCCGTTAAGCACGATGTAGATGGCATCGCTTTCGTCACCTTGGTGATAGATCGCTTGACCAGCATTGACCTGTACCCACTCTAGTGCGAAGTCGATGTGTAGAATCAGCCGTGGCAGTAAGTTGGTCAGACGCTTTGCCATCGTCAGTAGCACGATAGGATATCTGTCCACAATCCGCTCGATAGCATGTTTGGGCAAGAAGCCAACGTAGACATCTGTCTTGGCTGTCACGTCAATGAACGACCTATACGAAGACACTGATCCCAGGTAGCCGGCCAAACCGCCAGGCTTGATAAGAAACAAGCTCTTCCGTGACTGTCCCTTCCGCTTCCGGTGTTCACCGGCAATCGATTTTGATCTCGAAGGACCAGACGGCCGCCTTCCGTCTCCCTTGCCAATGATATCCGGCAAATGAAGCGGTTGATCCTCAGGTCTCGTCCGAAGCACATCAGAGCTCGCGTTCTGCTCGTCCACAGATGCGCTGACATCGAGAAACCCATCAATGACATAGTACAGACCCGGATTACGCTCGCCTTCCTCGACCAGCACTGAGCCTTTCGGGAAGTACACGATCTCGATATCGTTCCGTAAGTCCTCCATCATGTTCGCCGAACCTCCGACACTGTAAGCAGACTGTGAAGCCATGGATTCGGAATCTTCATTGGAGCCTTCATAAGGGTCCATAAAGCCAAACGCATTGTTGAACACGGCACTCTGTCGCTTGGGATCGAAAGAGACAAGACGTGGTGATTGTGCAGCGGACTGAGCATTGCGCAGTCCGTCTTTAGCGTTCGTCAAACCGATCGCTTTCGCCATGCATTCCATGATGGACTCGCGGAACAGTACGTCTTCATCCATGGACTCTTGGCGATGCATGTGTGCACGCGGACTCTTGCCTACGTTAAACGGGTCGTGCTGATGTTGATCTAGTGGGGTTGTGACCTCGCCATGGGCAGTTTTAGGCATTTGATACGGTGTGGAAAAGCTCCCAGCCTGACTCTTACGCCCGCCTGGTGCTCTCGCCGCATGTATGTTCGTCAGCAGGTCACCGGCGCTGACGCCATTGCGGTGCTCAGGGATGTCGTCCATGTTGACACTACCATTCCGTGCAGCTTGGCGAGCCTGTATTGCCGCATCCCTCCGCAAGTTACTGCTCGTCCTCCTACGTCGAGCTACTAGTCGCGGGTTGTGCAGCGCAATGCCCTTCATGCTCTCTTCTGGTCCGATACGTTCTTGATCCTTCCTGAACTTGTCTTTGAGCCTTTGTATAGCGTCTCCGCGAAGGAAGCCTGGTAAGTCATACGTCGTATATCTGTCTATAAGTCTCTCTGTACGCAGCACTTCACTTGTTAAGCCAAGGTACGCATGCCCGGTCGCTAATGTCACCCGCTGAAGCCGAGTGAGGATGACCTGCACTATGTGCGCAGTAGCCTTCGGATAGATCTTCGTGATCCGGTGAAAGGCACTCGCTGGGATAACGGCTATCGTCGTATCCACTGTCGCTCGGGCCACAATGTCAGGATGAGCTGAGGCCGAGGTATCGCTTCTTCTAGTCTTGTAGCTAGCTTTCCGTGATGCGCTCGGTCGCCTGCTGCCACCAAGATAATGTGAGGCGTCTGCTCCATCGAGTGTCAGGGGTGGTGGGTCTCGAAACGATGCGCCGTTCGTGCCACCAGTCATGGTTGACAGTCTTCTGTGCCTTGAAGCCAGACGAGGAGTACCCGGCGCTGGACTGTACTCACCAGACTCAGGCGTTACCGCGCCGTCAGTACCAAGAAACGGGAAGCGACTTGGGTGCCTACCAGATCCGGGAGGCGTCTCCCCCTCTTCGTCATAACGAAGCTTTACATTTTCCGTGAAAAGTGATAGGATCGAGAAGAGCGAAGACATTGGCGCACCGTTCTTGACCTCTGTCAACAACTGATAGCTCCGGTTACTGCCTGTGCGCTCTTCCGGATGATCGTCGTCTAGTAGAGCAGACTCATCGCCGGAGTCTTGCTCTGCTGCTTGGTTTGACTTGACGAATATCTGCACTAGCCCGTCCACGACCAGACAAAAGCCTTTCTCCTCCTCAAGCAACAGTGTTTCTCCAGCAATGAGCTTTCTAGTCTGCATCGTCCTGGTAAGCTCGTGGAACACAGGCCGCTCAAGATACCCAAAGACTTTGATCGCGCTGAGGAACTCATCGAAGTAATTGGCCAGCCCTGGCTTGGAGTCTGCTTCTGGCGTGTCCGGGAATATCTCTATCTGCGGCTCCTTCCTCTGCGGTTCTGGCGGCAGACGTGAGTACACGTTCAAAAACCGGTACCGGACGAGCCATGCCACCGTTGATGCAAACGCCAGGAGCGTCAAGAGTAGGGTCGTCATGTTCAATGTGAACGTTAGGCTCGTAGACAGGAACGTGAATAGCCATGTCGGTAACGTCAAGGTTACGAAGCTGATAGTCCAGTATAGTAAGCTTGGGATGACCGTAAAGAGTCCTAGGACAAGGCCGCCAAGCATGCCTAAGTTTGATTGAGAATTGGTTCCGGTAGTGACTGTCAGGGCAGTGGTAGTTCCTGCGGCGGGAAGTGATGTTGAGGTTGAGTGTGCGAGGGACGAGCCGGCATTGGAAGCCACCCCAGGAATGCTCGCCAACTCATCCATTTTTCATATAGGCTTCGCAGCCCTAGCAGAGAGAGCTATGGAGCTCCGGCCAGTGTTTCTATTCGAGCGAGGCACGTTCAGCAAGCACCTCGCAAAACAAGCCAATCAGAATGTAGCAGTCTTTGAGCAACGTTCGGTATTCGGGAGGCACGCCGCGGTCCAGCTTTACTTTCAGTCGGCCGTTGAATGTGCACGTCTCGAACTTCTTGAACGCGTATCGTTCGCATAGGAAGTGCATCAACAACAGCTCACCTTGCGATCAGCTTGCGAAGAGCTCACTAAGAGCAAATTCGAGGACCGCAATTTTCCTGCTTTGCGACAGCAGCCATGTCCTCCAATCAGCGGCCTGAGCGCGTGGTGCATCAGGACTACATTGCGCGCATACGCTACTCCAATGCACTACCTCCACCACCGAACCCACCAAAGCTCCTCGATATACCCGGCACTGGGCTAGCGGGCGGACAATATACAAGCGCAGCATATGCGTCAAGATTGGCGAGAGACCAGCCGCTCAACATTGAGGCAGATGCGGAGCTAGGGATGCCCATTGATCTGGTGGGAATACCGGGTATCTTTGATGGAGACGAGCGAGGTACATCAATGATGGTATAGTTGAGGTACAGAGGATATAGCTGACTGTGCGCAGCCATCTCGACACGACCAGGACCACAGACGATACATCCAGCAGACAAGCAGCTCCTCAGACCGTTGGCAGCGCTTGGTAAAGCCAATGCTGCTAACGCACCAGTGTCATTCTTACGACGAACGGAGTACACCGCCTCACAAACTCCGCAACACTTCGCAAACGCGACGTCGAAAGACCTTAACCGCCTACGCAACGACCCAAAGCGGCGCAAGACGACAGCCCTAAACAAGGACGATCCGGTGAACATTATTCGCAACATCGCCAAGGGTTTCGATATCGCATACCCAAGCGACGCATTCACAGGCGACGACAGCACGGTCAACATCCGTGGAGCAGCTCCTACCGACGCAGATATCAAGGCCTGGTCAACTCCCAAGCACCCTTCCAAGCCCGACGTGAAGCTACTCGACAGCTACCCCGTCCTGCCAGATCTCGATGCATTACCAACGAACGGCTATTACATGGTCACGAAGTTCGTCAACAACCCGTTCGGCGTGAGCGATCAGTACGACCAGCGGCTCGACACCGCCATCTTCCGTCCCATCGACGACCCGCAAACGCAATCCGACTATCAGCGCAAGCTCGCCGAATGGGATGCAGACTCTTCAAAACCACAACCACTCCTCGAATTCGACTACGACTTTTACGTCCCCACGGAAACCGCTGCCGTCCGCGGCATCAAGCGTAAATTCGACGTCAATGACCCGGACAATGAGGACCCCGAACTCTACACCGACGACGTCAACGAAGGCACACGTGGCTTCAAGTACGAACGGGTGCGGACGTACGAGACGTACAACCAGCACGGCAATCCGAGTAACTACTACAACGACTCCGTGGCGTTGGCTCTACACGACCCTGAATCAGATGTCGGTGTCGTGCCTGGAGCGGCGAAGCGATTAGGCAAAGCTGCGTACTACTACCCGATCATCCAACGTACCGCCCTGCGGCCGAAGAGGAAGATTGGGCGGGGTGCTGCTAGTCAGGTGGATGAGGAGAGAATTGATGAGCTGAACCTGACGATTGGGGAGTTTGCGGAAGATGACCGCGCGAGAGTGCTGGAGAGGCGGGGGGATCTGGATCCGAGCTTCAAGGCTGATGCAGCGCCTGCGGTGGAAGCGGCGGCGGGTTGAATGCTGTGCATAGTGACAGCTGAGAGCGTCTTGTACTTGTACTTTCGAGCGTGGAGTCGGGATTGTGATGCTCGAATGCACCTGAACTGTATCTTATGAACGCTGTATGTCTTGTCTCCCTTGCACGTGCTGTGAGGCTCTTGAAACAGGCCCTGCAGGACCCTGCATATTGGAACTCACTTCGTGCGCGTCCAATGGTGGGGCTCAAGTCCATCACACTGTCGATCACTGCCTGGGAAGTTGATGAAACATGTGCATTCACTGCCGCAACGATGTGCGTGCCAGCACCGCACATGTTGCCTCTTCAAAACGCAGACGCGTACAATACGCTGATAGGAAAACAACACTTGAGATCGTCTTTCTTGCTTTGTGAGTGAGATACCAAAGGCGTCGCTGCGATTGCTGTCTTCCAGGAAGCGATAAGGTACTGGAGTCCGTCGTAGATACCTAGCGAACAGCGCCCTTGAGGAGAAGGCACACTCATCAAGTCGGCAATGGCACCCGACATCAACTTAATGCCTACCTCGCCGCGCGCCGACCGTCCACAGTCCGCACGAAACCCATCCCAGCCGACATCTACCTCGACGTCGAGACGACCGTCACAAAGTATGGCTCCGCCTACGATGCCTGCGTCTCTTCGCAGCCCTGTGAGCCCGATTATGTCGAGCAATGAGCAATCGGGCGTACCAATGAGGCACCCACGTCCACTTACAGCAGCGGAGCTCTACCTGGAGTGTGAGAAGGAGCAAGAGGCAGTCGTACGTCACACAACACCCTACTACAGCCTACTATACCTGACTATGTACGTTAGGTCAACCGTCTGACTCGCGAACTTACTGCCCTTCGCGCCCAGTCCGCCTCGGTAGCCAGCAATGCCTCGCACTCCTCCACCTCCACCTCTGCCTCCCTCCTCCCCATTGATATCTCCGACCCGAACCCAACACACCAGATGACGGGAGCGACGCACCCTACACCTTCACGCAGACACCGCTCGTCTTCAAGTGTGAGCGGAAGAAGTATAGCTACGCCTTCAACAAGCGTATCAGTAGCGAACAGCGGCATCACAAACACATCAACGCAAGTGCAGGCAGGCAGCACGACGGGCGTGCCGATTGGGGGAGTATCACAAGCATCTGCAGCTCGGCAAGCTGCAGCAGGAGGAGGCGGGAGCCTGAGCCGGCAGCCTTCCGCCAGCGCTTCGGGAACATCTACACCTGCGCGGCAATCCCTAGATATAGCACGACACGGAGGCGTATCAGGAGGCGGGACCCTCTACACGCTCCCGCACCGCCCGTCTCTGTCTCGGGACCCATCCTACGCTTCCACGCAAACCACAGGGGCCTCCTCCACAGCTGCGCACGTCGGTACTCCAACACCCTTTCCACATGCTCTACCCTCTCCCGCGCAGAGTCCAAGTGCAAGCGTGAGTTCAGCAATGCAGCACTACGCCGACACAGCAGCCTACAGGACCGAGATGGAGATCGTCAAAGCCGAGAATGAGAACCTACGTCAACGTGTGCGGAATTTAGAACGCGCTCTACGTGCCAGAAGGCGGGATAGCAGTCAGTCGGATGCTGCACTCCCGGAACTGAGAGCGAGGGCATCGAGTACCAGGGAGAGCGGCGTGAGTGCTAGGGAAGGGGTGAGCCTGAGAGACAGTACGAGTGCCAGTGCTAGGGAGAGCCTAGACGGCCGACCAAGCGTCACGAGTGCAGCAGGTGTAGCGGCATGGGCAGCGGGCGACGGTGGCGTAGGTGGTGTTGCAGGACCAAGGGAGCGGAGTGAAAGCCAGAGTACAACGGCAAGCAGTCGGCGCGGACCAGTGGGGTTGGCGGTTGATGAGGAAGTTAGGGTTGGGGAGAGTGCTGGGAGTGCGGGTTTGGGTCGTGGGACGTAGGCTTGCGCTCTTAGACCGGGTTGAAATGATATGATATGGTTTGACCGGGTGGGATGGTATGAATGATGATTTGAGACGTTTACTAAGGCTGGGTATTACTGAAGCGAGCAAGGCGCCAAGGCGTCTCGAGGATTGACCTCCATCAGGCTCGCGCTAGGCGCGGGCATTATATCATTTGCTTCATTAGACTATGTAAGAGTCACACTTACTCATCTAGCTAGCCGTCCAAGGTCATCAGATCGGTATCTCATTAGCGACGCTCCTCCAGAAATTACATCGCTCCTCCAGATGTCCTATCCGAGTGTTGGCAAAGCCATCTCCTTCAATGACAAACTCCTCGTTCGTGCTAAGCTCCGGCACGCCAGGCGTTGAGCTGTTAGTGACTTTATGAGCGTTCGGGTCACCCGTCTGGAAGAAGGAAGCAAAGGCTCCCGTGAACCCTTCGTAGATGAGAGTGTCGACACCGGGGGTGTGTTGGATGGGGTTTACTTGGTTCCACTACTATACTGTCAGCATGCACGTGGGGAGTGGGTTGCAGATGGATCAATGGGGATCTAGAACATACCCATCCAGTATCACTCCCATGCGTGGCAGGTGCGATGGTGTATTCGCCCACATAAGCTCGCTCATGACTCGCCCTGGCCATCCATAGGGCAGGGCAGGCGAGGACGGTGTCTCGGTATATCAGTCCGGCGCGGACGTAGGTAGTGTTGTATACCGGTTCCTCTTCCGCTGAGCCGACGGCTGGGTACAGTTGCTGCACTCTTTGTAGGTTGTTGGCGGATATGAAGGGAAGGTAGCCGTGCAGCCAGTTCTCGAAAGACGCCAGGGAGGAGTTGTAGGCTGGTGAGCCCGCCGAAGCTGTGTTCGTGGCGTTGTGCAAACCTGGTGGGATGAAATTCTCGCCTTCATGCAGGTTGTACATACCCCATCCGTAGTCGATGTTCACTTTCCCCTCAGCGGTGGCCTGGGAAAGCGGTTGAGCGAGGAACGTGCCGTCGAGTACTGGTGCCCAGGTGTAAGAGGAGAGGTTGTAGGTGTGACTCCCGCTTATCTCCAACGCAGCTGTGCGAAGCGTCTGGACGTCAACAGTCTTCAGGCATCGTAGGGACTGGGGGCCAGTGCAGTTGGTGAGGTTAGCGAAGGTGTCGTAGATCCATTGCGCGGGCGGGGCGTCGTATTTGTACGTCTTGGGCCAGAAGGGGCTCGATGCAAGGGCTTTAGTGAAGAGTTTGGGTTGCGTGTTTCCGTTGTTGGCTATTACTTGCGCCACGACGGATCCTGCTCCGGCGGACTGGCCCCAAATTGACACATTGTTAGGGTTGCCGCCGAAGTGCGAGATGTACTTGTGCGTCCACCGCAGAGCTGCCTGTTGATCGAGCAATCCAGGGTTTAGATCGCTGTCGGGGTCCTCGGCGATCTGCTTGCCGGGCAGGAAACCGAAGGCGTTGACGCGGTAGTTGGGTTCGACGAAGATGAAGTCGTTCTCGCTGCTGACATTCAGGGTCGGGTAGCCCGCGGGTGGGATGTTGAAGCTGCCTCCACCCTCTATATACGCCCCGCCATAGAAATTCACTACGACTGGCTTTAACGGCCGGCCAGTAATCCAGGGACGCCCGTAGAGGCCTAGGTAGAGGCAATCTTCGGTGCCGTTGACGGTTCGCTGAGGGCAGAAGTCGAAGGGTTGGGTGCTGTTGTATGTGCCGTTCCTTAGGGGCAAAGGTGGCTGAGGGGCGCGGAAGCGGTTCTCGCCTACGGGAGGGGCGGCGAAGGCGATGCGCTGCCAGTAGGAGATGTTGTAGGTGGAGGAGTAGGCGCCGGAGAAGGTGCCGTAGTCTAGTTCGGCGACGAGTGTGCCTTGTGCGAGGGATGAAGACGTGAGGGCAAGAAGGCCTGCGGCGAGGGGGATGGACTTCATCTTGAGCGTTGAAAGAGACGGCGAGAGGTACAAACCTACCTGGAGCGCGACTTGATACTCATATGGTGCAGACAAGCTCTCCACCAAGACGAGAGAGCGAAAAGAGACCAAACGTCACCGGACAGTGCGGAGGAAGACTGCACTGTGCCTGGAAATTCCACCAACAACAGCCCGGTGCCTGGGCAGTTGCTGCATGATGTGCATTGCAGATCCGGAGAACGAAGAAGTTGGAGAAGATGGGGTTTGGATTCGGAGAAGCTGCAGCCGAAGCAGTCCTGCGAACAGTATGTTGCGGGCTTTTTGAGCGCACTGCTCGTTGGTTTAGCAAGCATCCGCCGCAGTGGCGGGCGTGATCGCAACGGTGAGCAGGAGCTGTTTGACGAGGTGTTGAAGACAATGGAGTGAAAATGGAGGGAGAGGAGCTCTAGGGAGAGGAGCCCTAAGAGAGTGAACGAAATGGCGCCAAATCGGCGACTGGTCGCCCCGCCATGCGCCATCCCACTAGCGCCCGCTCGAGGTGCGCCTATGGGCTCGACACTTGACAGCGACGACTCCGTGCGACTTCTGCGACTCTGTCGGATTGAAGATTACGATCAGGGTTAGAGCCCGTGAACGCTCAAGAAGCTATGCCATAGCGGCGGTACAGAAGAAATGGTATGAAGTATCGTTGGTTGCATTGCTACATATCGCGGAGGGGTAACAAACATATTCCCCCTTGAGCACACAGGCCTGGGAGCGAGCAGTCCTGCTATCTGTACGTCGAGGACTTCGACTGGCC
>Ga0058704_10001546_pt1 | contig 10718 bp, 5 predicted proteins | sample AgamicMgSfe_FD_71363 | JGI IMG/M metagenome (GOLD analysis project Ga0058704, IMG submission 71363) | Agave microbial communities from Guanajuato, Mexico - Mg.Sf.e | ecosystem: Host-associated > Plants > Phyllosphere > Phylloplane/Leaf | place: Guanajuato, Mexico | collected 2012-05-30 | reverse complement strand
TGGGAGACGGCGGGTGAAGGCTGGAGGGAGGAATCCTTGCGGCCGGGCGAGTGGATGGGAGTGCCGGCGGTGGAGGTGGAGGTGGAATCGCTGCGGTACGACCCTGGCTTGAGGATAGGTGAAGGCCGGTTGTGTTTGGGTGATGGAGCGGCGCCGGGGGGCGAGGAGGAGGAGGAAGGTGGTTGTGCCATCTCGATAACTGAAGCGGAAGGTGCAAGGGAGATGTGTGATGTGCAGTTCGCCCTCCACGATACACGTGACCACCACTTCACCACATCGTCGTCACATGCAGACAAGTCAAGCTTGATCTTTCAACCCGGAAAGAGAACGAAAGGTGATGGAGAATGCGGCATCGTACACCAGCTTGTACTCTATCGCCAAGCCGAGGGGTCTTCCGTCATCACAAGGCAACCTGGAGTTACCTTACCATCACTATTACTTTCACCGAGCTGTTCGACGACTTGCACCTTTCAACACCTTGCTCCTTGTCATCTGTTGGATCCTACTGTCCGCCATCACTGAAGCCTCTCGTTGGCCTCCGCTTCAAACACGGGTACCTGTCGCAACCCATGACGCTCTCCCTTGGGTCGGGAAGACTGGAGTCTACCGGCGCGCCACACATCGACATCGGACGAGAGCTCGGCTCCTACATGTGTGTGCGTGACGACCGGTTGTTCCGGCGACTGTACGCGAAAACGGGGACACGAACGACCTAGGGTCGGGGAAGTTCGTCTACCGAGAGGAGCGAGAAGGCAGTGAAGTTTAAGTGACAAGGTGAAAGGATCACGTAATTGAGCCAAATACAGTAAAACTACATATCTATGTACACGTATTGACCATATCTAACCACCCGACAACCATTGACCGCTATGCTCGGTCGGGTACCAGGAGAGAATGAAAAGTAACATGGGATACGCTTCGTCTCGAACGCTCGTCGTCAGAAACATCGCTTTACAGTTCCATAGTTGCCATCTATTAACACATTGTGGCGAAGAATACAAAACCCACCGCACCAAGGAACAAAGTCTTTTATCATGACGGGAACGACGAGCCGTGATGTTCACTCGGCGGCCAATGACTGATGGTCACCTACGTCTGTTTGGTGATCCCGTCCGGCTGCCTCCCATAGGCCCTATCATCATATTCATCATCTTCGTCCGGGCCCCAAGCCGCCATCTCCGACCGCCCGCCACTCACCCACGAGTCGTCGTACCGGTGACCGACGCTCCGCGCCAGCTCTTCCTCGCTGTGCGATCGCCCCACCTCATGCTGCGTCCCGCGACTCCGGGTCGACATCTCGAACGCTTTCGAGCCCTTGTGGCTCGCCTTGGTCCAGGTCGACAGGCTCTGGCTCTGGCTCTGGTTGGTGTTGCCCGGCTGCCGGGTGCTCCGCGATCGGCTGGCGCTGAGGGAGTAGAGGAAGCCCGGGGTGAAGCGTTTGAAGATGGGTTTCAGGGCCGGGGCGGCGGCGCAGATGAGGGCGACGTCGGTCTCGACCGAGCTCCAGATGGAGGAGTCGTACGAGGCCCAAGTGATGTCTGGGTCGCGCAGGATCATCCTGATGCGCACGACGCGCACGATGCCAGCCACCACGACGACCCATCCCAGGGTAAGGGTGGAAAGCAACGCGATCTTTTGGGATCGCTGCAGCTTCAGGCTCCAAACTTTCGGTACGGCGAAGACGATGAGCCAGATGTCGCTGATCATGCCGCACACGAAGGACACCCAGAACGCGACGATCGTGTTGGTGCAGTATCCCGGGATCTCGACGTTCCAGGCTTTCTGAGGGGGTACGCACGACAGGATGGAAGCGACGAGTAAGCCGACGGTGAATAACGTCACGAACGCGATGAAGACGTAGATTTCGATGCGTTTGGCGCGGGTGGTGGTGAAGACGCGGAGATAGAAGACGGCGATGCTGAGCTTGGTGAAGGCGAGGCCGGCCTGGTAGACCAAGCGCGTCGCCCAATTAAGCTTGAGGGCCGGCTTGAGGAACTCATCCGGGATATCTTGCTCGTGCATGCCTTCGCCATACTGTGTGCCGAGGCATGCTAGCACGCACAAAGCGAGCGCTGAGAACCAGCCGATGGTGATCAGGTAGTCGTCCACGCCGAAGTGACGGACCAGGCCGATGCGCGCGTAGATTCGGCCGAAGATGAACACGGTCGCGATGCCAAACGGGATCAGGTTGCCAGCGAGGATCGCTGGTGCGCGAGTCTGCAGTCAGGCAGTCGTTAGTCCTGAAGTGCAGGGTTCAGATGTGATGAGCTGCTCACATACCGGAACATCCATCAGTCCCTCGCTCGATACAGCGCGAGGCAGCGTGCTGTCAAGGTCACCGTCCGGCGTCTATAAGGTATGTAGTCCCACCTCCTGGGGAGCAAAGGAAGCAGCAGGTACTAGTAATCACGAAGGATCGTAAACACATCTTGCTTCGGCGGCTCGGGTAGCTTGGTGATACTAGTAGGGAGTCGCGCTCCAGTGCTTGGTTCCCTGATCGTCTCCCCTGGGCTTCCCCAGGACCCTCCAAAGGTGACAGAGCCGTGCAAGGTGAATGAGGGGATAGCGTGTGTGAGAAGTGTCGGGCTCGAACTCTAGAGCCTAGACGAAGTATAAGCCCGGGGACAACGGAAAGTCCCTGGTGCGCCAGATTCTTGTCCATCGCGTTTCTAGTCTGGCGTCTTGTCTTTTTGGGGCCACTTTGTTAATCTCGGTTGTGCGGCACGGCATGCGATGGAGGACACCGTGCCGCATCCATCTTCGACTCGTGGGCCGTGGCGCGGTACGGAGAACGTAATAAGATATCAGGTAGTGAATGCGATGGAGAGATCAGCTTACGGTTCATCCGTCGGCCTTTGCAACTCGCAACCCGCGATTCCGGGGTTGCTGACGATGAGATTCGCGACCGCGGCCCGTAGCTCCATGATTCAAGACGTCAGCCCCACCACGTTTTGTATGCGGTTTCGTCTCTAACGATGCGGACACATGAGACCGGTACCGGCACCTACCTAGATACGATCATATTACGATGTAAGGGCGTGCCGCGTGTTGATGGTGATGATGAGAGTCTCGCCTGAAGAGTGCGTCCGACTCGGACATGGCGATCTGGCGTAAGACCCGTCCCACGACGAAGTTGACGTTTATCTAGTGGTAAACACTCTCGAGACATGTATTTCCGAGGCTGGTGTCTTTCAAGTCCTGCTCGCTCAAGGCCACATGGAGCCCAAGGGCCTTTCGTGCGTTGGTCGGTGAACTCGGTGGTGACTTGCGGTAGACTAGTATGACTCGAGAGTACACAGTATCCTTGTCGATTCGTGGGAAATAATGCCATGGAAGGTCGGTGCTCGGTGGTACGAGGAGCTCGTCAGTTGCACATGGACGGATTTTGAAAGCAAGCGAGCCTCCTGTACCTCGGAAGGAAGGCTGGCTAGGATAAAAAAAAAACCTTTCACCATCCAGGAGTCTCGCTGATGAAAAGAGCCGAACTTTCGGAAGGGCGGAGTATGCGAAGAAGCTTTATTGTAGCCTGAGGTTGCAGTCAAGGAGTGGAAGAGGTGTACTAGGTAGGTATACACTCTCAAACAACGAGGGAGGGCGCACGAGGCTCGTAATGCGGACAGCAACAAAGAATGGCTGCCGTCAGCGTGTTGCGTTGTGGCGTGTTGGGTTGTGTCGTGGTGGAAGGTCGAACAGGTTCATCAACGTTGTCTTCCTAATTAGGAAGGTACATGTATTTTAGGAAATACTCGCTCGTGCTGCCAAGTCCTTTCGGCAATCAGCTGGACTTGCAGTGCCGAGATGCCCTGCAGCGGGGAAGGGGAGGGTTGATCCGTCCTATTGCCTTGCTGCCTTTGTGCCTGAGGCATGAATGCCGAAGCGCGCGCTTGATCGAGACGCGCCTGAAACATCACCTCGACATCTTTCTCTCCGTCGACCACCTTCCACGACCACGACCACGACCACAACCGTCGCCCACTTGCAATGCTTCTAATGAACCTGACCTTCGTCACTCATTGAATACTGCTTGCATTCTCGCCCATCTTCGCGTACCACCTGTTCTTGACCACATCCACACGACGTCGCAAGCTGGTCTTGCAGTCGCGTTGAACAAAAATCTGTCACTTAAACCCCACCTTTCGATCGACCCGCCATGTCTCGTTTCACTCTCCTCATTGTCGCCATCCTCGCCGCGACTGTCGCAGCGCAGACAGTCGCCATCTGCAACCCGCTGAATACCACGGCACCGTGCCCGGACGACGCGGCCCTGGGCACCACGTTTGCCGCCACGTTCAATGCCTCGCAGACACAACTCGACCCGTACCTCTTCAACGTCACCGCCGGCGAACAGAACATCAAGTTCGGCGACAATGGCGCCGAGCTCACCATCTCCCAGTCCGGTCAATCCGTCACGGCGCAAACCTCCTTCTACATCATGTGGGGCACCGTCGAGATCATCATGCAAGCCGCGGCAGGCACCGGTATCATCAGTACCTTCGACCTCTTGTCGGACGACCTCGACGAGATCGACCTCGAGATCATGGGCGGCAACTCCACCACGGTAGAGAGCAATTGGTACGGCTGGGGCAACACTTCGCAGCACAACGCCCTGTATCATCCCTGTTCGGGACCGCAACAGTCGATGCACAACTACACCATCAACTGGACCCAACAACAGCTGGAGTGGATCATCGACGGCACGTCCGCCCGGACTGTCCCGTACGATTCTCCAGGCCAGTATCCGCAGACACCATCCTTCCTGAAATTCGGTATCTGGGCAGGCGGAGACGCTACGCAACCCGAAGGCACGAGAACCTGGGCTGGCGGCGCGACGGACTGGAGCAAAGGGTGGGTAAAACTCTTCTCTGTCCACCACCGCCAACACAGCGTACACTGACATCGCGGACCAGACCCTTCACCATGACCATCCAGAGCATCAAAGTCACCGACGGCTCGACCAACACGAGCGCCTACATCTTCGGCGACCAAACCGGCAGCTACCAAAGCATCAAAGCCCTCGCCGGCGCGTCCGCGGCATACCGACAACTGCACAAGCAAACCGCCACGCAGCGAGTCCAACAGAAGTGGGCCGGCCTCTCCACCAACGCCAAGATCGGCATCGCCTCGGCCGTCGGCGGCACTCTCGTGCTCCTCGTGATCGTGTACACGATCGTCTGCGTCACGCAGCGCAAGCGCGGTCGCGCCGAGAAAGCGGTCGCCGACAAGCAGTGGGACGAGCAGCATAACGAGCTCATGGAGTACCGGAATCGCATGAAGAGGGGGGATTTCGCCGTCACTCATATGGGTCATGGCGAGAAGTCTTGAGGTCCGCATTCCATTTGCTCTCTCTGTGCCATCATTTGTTTTATGATACACCTCTTGAGCGTTCGGTTGGTTGGGTTGGTCGTAGCGTATAGCTCTTTGAAGCTGTCATGACATCTCAGTCTCCGCTGCGGATGAGTTCCGCCATTCTCATCCTGAGATGTCGTTTATGTAAGGCAAGAGGGTCTTACGTGTCCACATCGCCATCGCTCGAGCGTGCAGTATGCAAATGAGCTGTTCATCTAGTAACCGTCTTGAAAATGCTAAACGAAAAGCAGAACCCCCCGACCGTCCAAGCAGAAAAGGCAAATCACCCATCCACCAATCCAGCCAACACCTCCCGTTCCGCCAACGCCCCAAGCCACGAGCGCACAAACGCCCCGTAGTCATGCCTGCGATGCCGCGCTTTCTCCTCGTCGCCTCTGCAGACTTCCCAGGCGTCCCGCACGACGCCTCGGATGCTCGCTTGCTGGGTGATGATCTCGCCCCGGAGTCTGATGAGCGCGAGCAAGTCGTCTTCTTTTTCGATATTACTCATGGTGACAGCATCGACCTCGGCGATTGCGACCTCGAGCGGGGTGATGCCGAAATCGAGCGAGGTGGCTGTCACCACTTCCCTCCCCGTCTCGGCGCCTTCCATCGCCCGCCAGTCGTCGTAGACTGTGTCGAGCTTGCCGTCGAGCGTCTGCAGGGTCTTGACGTTCTGCATCAATGACTGCCGATCCGACGTGACCGTGTCGTGTACGATGGCCATAAGGTTGTACTGGATGTCCGACTCCTCGTACTGCGCCATGCGGCCCATGAGCGCGGGCTGCGCGATGTGGATCCAGTTCCCGCCCGCGTCTTCAATGCTGCCGACGTCCTGTGGGAAGCGGTCTAAGCCGTCCAGTTTCCATACCCGGCCTTGGATGGGCATGTACGCGATGAAGTGGAAGCCGTCGTCGTCGGTGGTGGTGTCCGCCGAGGTGGCGGGAAGCTTGTCGGTGCGTGGTTTGGGTTGCCGGGCTGAGCGACGCGGTCCTTCGGGTTGTTCGTCCTTGTCGTTAGGCTCGGACTTTGTGGACTTGGGGCTTTGCTGCGCAGCCTTGGACTTGGTGGATTTTGACGAGCTGAAGTCGCCGTCGAGATCGTTATGAGGGGAATGGGGTTGTGAAGGGCTTTCGGAAGCTGGCTTCTTACGGTTCGAGGCGCGCGCAGGTGTAGTATTCGTGGCATTGGCCGAGTTCTCCTTTAGTGGCGTTTTCGTAGGTGTCGCGCCGGTTTGCTTTGCTCGCTTGGTCTCGAGGCCTTTTGCGACGGAACGTTTCTTCCTTAGTTTGTCTGCTTTCGCCTTCATATGCTTATCGGCTTGAAGCATATCATTCTCACTCGCAAACGAGTTGTGGATGCGGCGTACGAAATCAAAGCTGTCGATCGCGTCACCTCTGCTGAGTGGATCCATGTCCTGCGTGAAATCCTTGAACCTCTGAAGCTCCTCGCCTAGATTGAGATCGGGGATGTTGTTGACGATATTGAGCAACGCGAACGTAGCACATGCAAAGTCCGGTACCTGATTGGCGAACCAGATGTGCTTTGGACAGGCGCCAGCCTCCTGTTGCGTCATGTCGGCCTCGCGGTACTTGAACAGGAAGATGAGCGCATGGACCGGGTGAGGCAGGATGGCGAGCATGTCGTCTTCCAGTCCGTAGACTTCCTGCACTTTGACGCCCCGAACGCCCATGTCCTTGAGCATGACATTGAAAAAGGCCGGTTCGGACTCCATTTCGACCCATCCTGGCCAATTGGCGCGATCAGGTGGCGACAAGTGAGCGGCATTGTCATCCGGTGTTGCGTTGTTACGGGTCGTCGCCTTGCGCTTTTGGCCGCGCTTCGGCGGCATGGCTGAGTAAGACTTATTTGTATGGACTGAAGCCCTTTAGTCGACGGAGAAGAGAGACTGATCCAAGCGATCGAGTGCTTTAGGATGCCAGAAACCAGATCAAGGAGGATATTGCGCAAGGTGATTTGCGATGGAAGTTGCGACAGTGCGTTGTTTGCTGCCAAGCATCGGGATGCGATATGCGCTTCTGTTGTCGTGGGTGCAGTGATAAGGTGGGATTGCCATAATTGCAGGACTGAAGATGTCCTCTCGCCAGACCAATTGCGTACATGAAGGATGAATGTGAGATTTGTTGTTTATGGGAGGTTGGGGATTCGGTTGATGCCTGAATTGCAGCCTGAAATGGTTGTCCTGGAAAGGTGAACTAATACATGGTCCAAGCTTCGCGCCAGAACGCGTTATTGCGCGAAGTGTTCGACTTCAGATCTCCAAAGAGAGTCTGGATCCAAACACGTACATACACGGCCAGCCGTACACCAGACTGCCAACTCGGGACTTGAAAGCTGTCAGGAAACTCGGCCGACCTACACTCACACGGTCATCGGCAAATACTCTACACCAAATATCGTACCTTTCCCAGGAGATGACAGCGAGGAAACAAACCCGGGCGTGATGGACGGCACGCCTCGCCTGCGCAGTGCGTTCCCTGCAACACCACAAACAGGTCGGAGAAGTGGGCAGTATGGCACACCCGCAGACTCTCGACGGCTCAGCGAGCGAATACGAGATATACCGGCGCTACAGCCCACAGCATCTTCCTCCAACGAACCTTTGATACCCGAGCACATCATCGATGCTCCGTCGCAAAGACTATACGCGGTCACGGTATGGATAGCGCTGTGGTCATGGAAAATCTATGATTACTGGAATCTGCAGGAATCGGAAGAACAGAGCTTGTGGTTGTTCATGAAATGGGTTCTCCTGGATGGGATATTCTCCTTTGGGTTGCCGACCTTTCGAATACCATGGCTGGAATGGAGCTCGACCACCATGACCCTGCTGTTTTGCGCCCAAGCGCTGGCGGACGGCATGCTGATGTTCCGCATACCCATCCCAATCGTTGCGGGCTTCACGGCGGTGGGCCGGAGCGTGTGGGGCGCATACGAGATGGCAGTCAATGAGCACGCCGTCAACCCGAGGACGATCGAGTTCAACGAATCTTTGATCCTCGGTCGGCAGATTATCCATATTTTGCCGGAAGGCTCTGCTATACTGAACCCGGAGAAGGAGGCCTTCTGCATCGATGGGACAAGGAGCGAAGCGCGGCTGCCAATCATGGTTAACTCCACGAATCCCATCTCCATCGATCTGTTACGCGTCGATCTCGAAACGCAAGCGAACGAGACGGTGCATATCAGCAAGTCGCAGATCAAAACGATGCACAAGGAGGCGTCACGGTTGCTTTCGTACAGCGACAAACCGAATGAGCCCAAGACTTTGTACTACACCGTGAAGAAGTCCGGTCTCTACGTTTTGCAAAAGGTTGTCGACGAATCCAATCTGGAAGTGGCCCGGAAACGGCTCGCTCATACGGTAGTCGTCCCCTGTCCCAAAGCCAACATCATACCAGCGAGCTCGGACAGATGCAGAGGCGAGCTTTCGAATGTGGAGCTGGAAGTGACAGGCACGCCTCCGTTGAAAGTGAAGTACCGCAAGGTAGTCAACCAGCAAGCGCAAGAAGCGACCTTCGATAGCATCCAGCCCGAAGACTTCGCATCTCCCCTCACGAAGATAGATAAGACTGCCCTTGCTGTTCCAAACAAAGTGGACACCGCATGGGCAGGGCCGCAGAAAGTTCGCGTGCCATTAAGCGAAAGTCTTGGCAATGCAGGGAGATGGATCTACTCGATTTCCGAAGTCACCGATGGGTTTGGCAACCAGGTTGCCTACTCCGAGCAGGACCACGAAAGGCAGGACCGTCGCTCCAGCACACCACATCTGCACCAGGTGATTACCGTACACGAGCGACCTGCCGTCAATCTGCAAGGATGCAGCCCGCAGCATCCGATGAAGGTTGCGAGAGGAAGTCATGTGAATCTTCCAGTCCAATTCGGATCAACTGGGCGTGGAGCTATTGCAGACACAGCACACCATCTAGAATACCTCTTCAGTCCACAGGACGATGTATCTGCCACGGGTGAGCACAGCAGTGCTCCTCAGCATAAAAGCGGCACCATAAAGAGCACGAATGACCAACTAAGCATCCAAGAGGCCGGTCTTTACACCGTAATTGGGGTATCCACCGATTTTTGCAAGGGAGACGTATTGGAACCTGCATCATGCATCTTGCAGAACCCGCCGGAGCCACAGCTTTCTATCAGCAGCGAAGAGATTTTCGACAAATGCGCTGGCAGCCCGATCGGTCTCCGGGTGGATCTAAACCTCCTTGGCACACCACCATTCGATGTCTTGTACCGCATGCACCGTAGAGGTGACAGACATCACACGACCGAACGCGAGAGAGTGCACAGTCTCCGGGGTCAGATTGAGCTCACGCCCAAGCAAGCTGGCGACTACGAATACGAGTTCGTGGAGATTAGCGATTCGGTCTACCACAAACGGCCTGCTGGGGGCTTAAAGCTCCATCAGAGTGTCAAGCCCGCAGCATCCGCCAGCTTCGTCAACGCTCAAGCGAGGAGGACGATCTGTATTGACGACGCCGCCTCCTTCGAAGTGGCCTTGCAGGGAGAAGGCCCGTTCACCGTCGAGTACGAACTGGTACACAATGGCAAGCGCAAGCAACACGCCATTGGCGACATCCACGAAAACCGGATAGCGATTCAGACTGACGTCCTGAAAGACGGCGGTGATTACACACTTGCTCTTGTCAGCGTCACGGATCGCCTTAATTGTAAGGAATTCTTGAACGACGAGGCTAAGATATCTGTCCGGCACCAAAAGCCAAAGGTGAGCTTTGGCCAAATTGAGGGCGCAAGGTCCGTCAACACATTGGAAGGGAAGGTTGTTCAACTACCACTCAGGCTGGTCGGTGAAGCGCCTTGGACAGTCGAGTATCTAGACAAGCATGGGCGGAAAGAAACCGCTCATGTCCAGCAGGCGAATGACAGGATTTTGGTGGACGAAAGAGGCTCATATCAGCTGCTGGATGTACGTGATGCTGTCTGCCCGGGACAGGTGGACGAAACAGCAAAGACATTCGAGGTCGACTGGATCCCACGGCCCGAACTCAGGGTTTCGAAGAATGATATCCTCCGTGAGGAGGGTAGCATTGCCTACAAAGCTGATGTCTGTGAGGGCGAGGAAGACGCGATTGACGTGCTCTTCAAGGGTGCAGCACCGTTTCAGGCTCAGTATACGCAGCATGTCAAGCCGGCCAGCGGTGCAATGGCCCCCAAGACCAAGGATCTGCGGGCTGCGCTCAACGTAGTCCCACTGCGATTGGACACGACGCAAGCGGGCGATTACGAGTACAAGTTCAGCAAGCTGGAAGACGCGAACTACGACCACAACCCGAAACATTTCGAGTCAATTGCAGTACGGCAGCGCGTCAATGCCAAAC
>Ga0058704_10001545_pt1 | contig 10728 bp, 12 predicted proteins | sample AgamicMgSfe_FD_71363 | JGI IMG/M metagenome (GOLD analysis project Ga0058704, IMG submission 71363) | Agave microbial communities from Guanajuato, Mexico - Mg.Sf.e | ecosystem: Host-associated > Plants > Phyllosphere > Phylloplane/Leaf | place: Guanajuato, Mexico | collected 2012-05-30 | reverse complement strand
ATGACAATACTATTGACGGGGTGACACCAGACGCGCAGCGACGGCATGCCTGCCTTTTCGATCTGCCTGCGGAGCTGCGACTCAGCATATACGAGATCGAACTCGACGGAATGGTTCGCGAGCCTGCCCATGCCTGGAAAGCACGACCTCAGCAGTCACGGTTCGTAACCTACTTCTCCCTGTTGCTTGCCAGCCATCAGGTGCATGACGAAGTCGAATCGCTCTTCCGCAAGTCATACGCCCAACGCACCATTTTTCACTTCAATACCGTACCTGAGCTACATGACTTCGCATCCACCAAAGGGCAGCTGGATACCATTAGACATGCACGGTATAGCATACGAATACGCAAGGCACCAGTCACCCGTGCATCTACCCAAGAAAAGGAAACACAGACACAAGAAGCCACCCGCGCTTTCATCGCAGACCATGTTCTGTTCGACCGCGAAGCGTTACATGCGCCTTACAACGCACAACGACATCTCCTTCGCCAAATGCCACTCTGGCGTCTACTGTCTCCTTCCGAATCAGCTCCTCACTTCAACATCCCGATAGCGTCCACCGTGGAGCACGAGGGCGGCACAGTGCTGCATTTCCCTCTTGAAGATGCTTGTAACGGAGGAAGTCGGTTGACTAGCTATGAACGGAACCAATGGAAACGTGGTGGTTTGAATCGAGGCGGAACACAACGTGAGAGTGAGAGGGTCGTGGTCTTCGACAGCAATTTGCGAAGCATCTCTTTCGAGGGCTATAGTAAGCGCGTGCAAATTCAAAGGCGATGGGAGTTATCTCTAGAGCGCAGAAGATGATCATATAGCAGTGACCTTAAACTGTGGAATCTCGTACAGGGTCAAGGAACTTTCACTAGCAACATCCAAGGGCCTCAGGCTGTGACAGCCGATAGACTTGTATATCAGAACGACTGGTTCGTAGGGCGCCTTAAGCACAGCAAGACGGTGGGGTACCAGACTGCCTTTACGAGCAGCCCTGCTCTCCCACAGCTGGCTGACACGACGATAGACACAGTCCGACGTTACGAATCACTGGGAAGTGCCTGGCCTGGGAAAAGTCTGAGCACGTCACCGACCCTATCTGCCTTCCGCAGCACACGTTGAGTATGGGTTACTTTTTTCCCACCCCAAGCCAGAGATCAAACCATTCAACAATCCCCCTCAGACTCGCCTCCTTTGTCCACCGCTCATAAGGCTTACTCATGTCACCCCTTAGCGCGAAGCCATGCTCAACACCTGAAAACAGCTGTACGTGGTACGTCTTCTTATCCTCGATCAAAATGTCGACGGCACGGTTGCGCAGTGCGGTCCCGAAAGTGTGGTCTGTCTCCGCACACGACAAAAACAGTGGTCGTTCCAGCTTGCGGAAATGCTCTTCTTTCAAGAATGCCGGGTGTGCGAATGCGCCGGCGACGCAGATAGGTTCGCCTCCAGAAGAGCTGGGGGAGAGAGCGTCGCAGACGTAGGGGGCGCCGAAGCAGTATCTACCTTCGTCAGTATGGGCGTGCATCGGGACCGCGTGGGATGGAGAATGTGCTTACCCTACGCAGACATACTTCGTGCTCGATTTGCCAAACTGCTGCTTGACTGCATCGGTCCATTTGGGCACGTTCTCACCGGCGAAGGTCGTGTGTTTCGCTTTCCAGGCCTCGTAGTCGAAGTCCGGCTCGGTCGTCTTATCGTTACGGTCCTTTCGGTGCTTCCACACTGGATCCTACAATTGACACGTCAGCAGCTCGCGGTGCATTCTCACCACTAAGACGATGGCGACGTGAAGTACGCATCAATCTTCAAGCAACACTCACCCCACGGAAGTAATCCAGCCCGATAGTCAAGTATCCAGCCTCAGCGAACGAGTCCATGACCAAAAGACCGTTCTTGAACATGCCCCAGACGTCAGCAAAGTACAGCAAGATATGGCCATTCGCTTTGTCCTGCGCCGGCTTCGAAACGTAGGTCTCCACGCCAGCGATGTCTTCGAAGGAGCCTCTGGGCTCGCCGTCATGGATATGGCCTTCAAGACAGCATGCGCCAGATGGTTTGGCAAGCCACTTCTCGTTTGAATCGGTCATTGTGGAGGCAATGTTGATGACTGAGGTAGATCTATTTGAGAAGAACAGTTGCTTCGATGAACAACAGAATCACGTCTCAGAGCGAGGATGCGCAAGTAAGCTGAAAGAATGCTATTAATGTTCCAGTACAGGCCGGGCAAGATCTGGGATGCCTGGTGTCGTATGAAACAAGCTCGACTTCAGCTGCTCGAGGTCTTTGTTGTGGTGCTGGCAGACAACCCAGACCATCCCGCGCTGAAAGCTTCGTCGACCTGCGTCCGACATGCGGCCTCTGCAGCTACCCTTCCCTGTAAGTACCTTGTACATAACGCTCCCCGCACTTTGCGGCACCATACCCTGCGTAAGGTTCAAGGAGTGGCTTGCAGCCCGTACAGCGTAATCATTCCCGCCGCACGGAACGAACAAGTGATGCGAGCCTTGAACCTGTTTCCCATATATGTCTGACTTCCTCCTGCATTCGAACCAGGACTCACCCGTATATCGCCACCATCATGGACATCAAGCAGGATGTCTTGCATGCTGACTTCCAGACGGAGAAGCAGTCTGATCTCGTTGAGATCGCGAACAACGAAGTCGGCTACAGCGAGTACGTGGAAGGCCGCGACCAGGCTTTCTCGGATGAAGAGCACAGACATGTACGCTGGAAGATCGATCTCGTTATCGTTCCCTTGTTCTTCTTCACGCAGATGCTCCAGACTATCGACAAGACCGCCCTCAACTACGCCAACATCTTCGGTTACCAGAAAGCACTGGGCTTGAAGGGACTGGAATTCAACTACCTCTCTGGCATGATCTATGCGGGCTACTTCTTTGGTCTCGCCCCTTGCAGCTGGCTCATTGGTCGTTTCCCGGCGCAGAGGGTCCTGGCCGTCGCCTGCTTTTCCTGGGGACTGTTGGTTCTTCTTCTGACACGATGCCGCACGTACGGCAGTGCGCTAGGAGTTCGAGTACGTATACCGATGGGTAGAACCCTTGGCACGTCTAAGACACTCGCTAACCCTTCCACCCATCGCTTTTAGTTCCTTATAGGCATCTTCGAGGCTTCTGTCACTCCTTGTCTTACGATCATGACTGGCTTCTGGTATATGCGGTCCGAGATCCCACTCCGGCAGTGTATCTGGTACTCAGGTCTAGGCTTCGCGGGTATCGTTGGCTCCTACATCTCTTTTGGTATCTCCAAATTGCCGACAGACATTAAACCCGCACAGTGGGAGATTCTCTTCTACATCTTCGGAGGAGTGAGCATGGCCTGGGGATTCGTCATCTACTTCCTCTTGCCGGACAACCCGTCTAGTGCACGCTTCTTGAACCATCGCGAGAAGCTCCTTGCCGTCAAGAGAGTTGCGGGAAACGACACAGGAATCAAGAACAAGCGCTTTGACAAGCAGCAGGCGATCGTTGCGCTTTGGGACCCCAAGATGATTTTGCTCTTCATTAGCGTCTTTGCAGCTGCCATTCCGAATGGTGTAGTGAACTCATTCTCGACTGTCATCATCAAAGAGATGGGTTTCTCCAACACGAGGACCACTGAGCTTAACTCTGTTGGCGATGCTACTCAGATCATTGCGCTGCTCATCGGAGGAGCAATCACTTTGTACGTAAATTAACGCGGTAGAACCCTTGGCATTGTCTGAGACACTTACTAACCCTCCTACCTCTCGCTTTTAGGAACGTCCCCAATTCACGTTTGGCCACTGCGACCGCTTTCAACATCTTATGCACTGTAGCAGCAGCATGCATGGCTTTCCTGCCTCAAAGTCATACCTGGGCACGACTTGTTTGCTTCTGGCTTGTCAACTCGCAGTCTGTCGGCTTCACAGTATCCCTGGTAACCATTTCTTCCAACATGGGCGGATTCACTCATCGAAGCATGGCTAATGCTTTAGTCTTGTAAGTCCACAATTATACACATGCTAGGCTACGGCTGACTGTTCCAGCACCGCATATACTTGGGGCAACTTCGCCGGACCCTTTGTTGTGAAGCCTTCGCAAGCTCCCCGTTATACCAGTGCAACGATCGGTCTTCTTGTGGGTTATGCCATCAAGACAGCCTGCCATATATTATTGCTTGGTAAGCAAACAGTCAGCCAGTTCTCAGCTTGTAGCATGGTCCACTAACGTACGGGAAAGCCTACATGGCCATCATGAACGCCAGGAGGAACCGGAGATACGGCCCTTCTGACAAGGAAAGGTCTCATCAAGCGGGGATGTTGGACCAGACAGAGTTCCAGAACAAGGACTTCCGGTATGTTTTGTAGTCACCAAGAAGAGGCCATAGCCTCATGCGTGATCCCCGTGGACGAGCACATGCATATGCACCAAACAAGATGCGCACTATATTTCTGCGGTACATGTAAGCTTATGACCGGCATGCTCGGCCCCCTAAGCCTGCGTATTGACAAGACGTCTCCTGATATGTCCATCTGAGCCCTAGGTAGCGGTAATAGGAGCGACAATAGATTTCTGTGAGTACGTTATTTGGGATATCCTGACTCGCTATGCTTCTAATCGTGCCGCTTGCCGTGGCCATGTGCGCTACACGTGCGGGGCATTGTGCTGCATGCAGACCTGCAGGCTGCAGTTGCTCCGTAACCGGCCTGCGGGAATATGACTTTACAATCCAACGACCTCGGGGTAGAGTGTTGTACACAGTGACATGTGGGCCGCTACCAATCTTGCGACCTCAAGGTACAGGGCTAAGATTCGAACATGGCGCCGCCACCAAGAGCGTTTGGCTTCGACGGCGAAGTCGCTGTTGTCAGCGGCGCTGGCTCTCGTATGAAGGGTTAGTCAACTTACACTAACTCCAGTACGACATACACTTGCTCCGACGAACTTGCTGACGGTGCGGTGTAGGCGAGATTGGCAATGGACGAGCTACAGCGATACTGCTGGCACGGCAAGGAGCCAAAGTCGTCTTGATCGACGTCAACGAAGAATGGGCCAAGGACACCAAGGAGATGATCGATGCCGAAGAGGGCGAGTCTATTGTTGTCCAAGCGGACGTCACGGACGAGGACAGCGTGCGATCTGCTGTATCTGAAGCGGTCGAAGCATATGGCAAGATCGACATCTTAGTCAATATTGGTGTGCTCTCACCCCTCTCGTTCGTACTGGCGGGTAGCTGACGTCGTATGTGTAGTCGGCGTTGGTGGTGCAATGGGCGATGCAACCAAAGTCGACCTGGCGGCATGGGAGCGTGATATGCGGATCAACGTCTTCAGCATGGTGCTAATGGCCCGCCATGTCATCCCCGTCATGCGTACGCAGGGCCGCGGAGCCATCGTCAATATGGCTTCAGTCTCGGGCCTGCTGGGTGGTAATCCGAGCCTGCTATATCCGACTAGCAAGGGTGCAGTGATCCAGATGACCCGAGCCATGGCCGCACAGCACGGGCCTGAGAACATCCGCGTCAACTGTGTCTGTCCAGGCATGGTATTTACCCCCATGGTGCGCGGCCGTGGCATGACCGACGAGATGCGGCAAGCTCGTATCAACCAAAATCTGATGAAGCGGGAAGGTGAAGGTTGGGATGTCGGACATGCAATTATGTTTCTGTGCAGCAAAGAAGCAAAGTGGATCACCGGGCTGATAATGCCAGTGGATGGCGGCGTAGGTCACCCACGCCCATGCTTCGTGCAGTGTCTCTAACAACTCGACAGACCACAGCAGGCAAAGCAGACCGGCCGGCACTGACGGCTGATACGCTAGCGGCGGGAAACACAGGTATTCCTAATGCTGCTACCATAGCACAGTAGGGCCCAGAAGCCAGGTAGATTTGAAGGTAAGGTTGGAGGTAAGACTGGAGGTGGAGGTGGAGGTGCGATTGACGATCGAGTCAGGCAGAGTCTCTAGCTCCGCATGCTGCCCTGCAGTCGCTGGACGCTAATGATATAGCCTACACTGTTCTTCGGAGCTCTTGTAAACCATTGTCAGGAGTGGCTTGAAGATCCGATAGTGAGTAGCAATTATGTATGCTCCCGCTGGCACTTGACAGTAGACAGTTCTTCACGCGACCTGACCACCAATATTGATCCACGGAGATGCAACTTAATGGTACGACAGTGCAAGCTATGGGCATTAAGATCGGTTCCGTCTCACGGTCCAACCCAAATTTGGCATGCAGACTTAGCTTTTCCGAGTTCCGCAGCACTCCACTAACGCCTCTTGTCCTTAGGCGGAAAGACTTCGCTGCTCAGATCAAATGCAAGAAGCCAGGTTGCTGGTAATGCAACAGCTTCGAGCACCTCCAAGATTGCCAGGTACCTGCATACCGTCAGCACATCAACACCACTGTACACAAAGCAAGCCAAATCTCAAGCCAATGTTAAGCCACCACCCGCAAACAAGCCCGGTGAATCCAAAGCCACCACCAATTTGCAGCAGATGCAGAATATGCGCCTCATCCGCTGCCGTCGTAGCATGCGGGACTGTCAGCAGCGGGAATGAAGTCGAAAACTCCGATGAGGCCGAAGAACGCGAGCGCATAGAGCACATTTACTCGCAGAGTGCCAATGAAGAAGACGAAGCTGATAATGCACCTGTGCCCGGTGAGCGTTAGACCTACCTATACCTCATCGCAAGGATCAACTTTCTTACGTGGTGACGTTGTGAAAGCCTTGCGAAGAGTTGTAAGTAGCTCCAGTCGTACCATCATACTTAGCAAACGGTGTTGCAGTGTCGTGAATCGGGTCTTGCCAGAGAGACCCAGTGTCAGCCGTAATTGACAAACACAGCGAACGGAATAGCTACAGAAGGATCAGTAACGTCACCTGCTTGTGTTTGCAGCTCCTCGGACTTGTTGTTCCCCAGGATGAACCCGCAGATACCTGCGATGTTCATTGCAACACAGCCGAGGAAGTAGTTGTCGCCGCTCAATCCAATAAGGGCCGTTGGAGGTGTCGCGCCCTGGGAGCCGATGAGACCGAGAATGATAGATGCGTACGGTATCAGGAAGCCTACCCAACTAAGGAGAGACGGATTGGCTTTAGCGACTGTCAGTATTGTTCCTCTTTGCGGGATATGGAGCTGGACATACCGAAACTCTTCGCAAGGTCGCCACGACGAGGCGCGCCTGGGCGGAAGAACAGACGCTCATACTGGTCGGGGCTCAGATTGACAGTGACCTGGCGGCTGGGCGGAGAGCCATCTGCTGAACCCATGTCGGCGAGGTTGGGCATGCGCTGGTCTTCCTCGTCTTCCTTCTGGCGGCCCCAGCTCATGGTCGATGCTATCAGTCATCCTGAGTGGATACTACAGGCTGGCTGACAGCAACAAATTTGCGGCAGGAGATTGCGAACAGAGGTTTAAGTACCTGAAGATGAGGTTCGATGTAGGAGATGTAAGAGAGATGCCTACCAAGATTCAGGTCATCAAATGATGGTCTCCATGGCACCCTCCACTGCCTCCACCAACATCCACACATCGTGGGTACGCTGGGATGAATCTCCGGAGGGAACGGTTTAGCGATGTCATGGGCTAATGAAGTGCGGCAGGGATGTCAATCGCCCATTCCGCGACTTGACATTCGCTGTACAGAGTAGGAGGTAGATAACAGTATAGATTCCAAGAATCTGCGTACCTACAGCGAAAACGTCGTGGTGTAACGGACATAACGGTCCGGGTATAGACGTTAATTCCACAGCCATGGAAAAGGTAGAATGTGATAGACATTTGCCTAATCAAAGGTGCAGTGGAAAGCTGATGCCGCTTTCCGTGGTCAATGATCTATGACGGCGAACCCACGAGCCCCTGCTATTCAAGATAGGTGTAAGCGAAGTAGTTGCGCTGACATCAAACTACTGGACCACCGTAGCTACCATTTTGGTGGGTAAACGTAGTAAGAACACAAGTCTATTTCGGCAGAGTCTCGGTCGCTTCTCTCCTGGGTCTGTGCTCGAAGGGCAACACAGCCGTCTCGATTTAATATCACGACCGCCGGTAAGTCGTGAGGCGTATTTCTCATATGCAGTACATATGAGGGTCCTTTGACCGACCTGTCGACGGGAGCTCACCTACACCTCAACCAGCGTACGCTAATTGCAGCAGCACGCTGGAGGTGCTCCGATGACAGAAGTCCATATATTGAGTTCACCAGTGGAAGACGTCTGGCCAAGCTATTAGTTCTGTACGCCTGGCCAGAAAACGATGGGTGATGAGCACGTCGCCAGTACCACCGTCCATGTTGCGCTGTCGGCTTTCTCGACTTCAATGCGACTTAGAGGGAAAATGCTGCGAGACCGCGAGGTGAGCCATCAATGGCCGATGGGAGCTTGCTCTAATCAGCTGTGCGCGCGCGCTCCCTCTCCCCTGAAACTCGAGACAACGATGCCCTTGAACTCGACATGTTCCGTACGCTGGCCCTCATTTCCGCTGGTGAAGGCGAACTTCACGCGCAAGAAAGCGCCTGCCACGGCAAGCGACATGATTGATGGCTGATACGGCTGCTGTGAGGAGGAATTAGTTCACCGAAAGCAAGCTCGACACCTTGTGCGTGCACGACGACACTCCGTAGGCGTCGTCAGGGTGTATATAGAGTCCAGACACCCTATGCCGGCAATGGCTAGTTGATACTCAGTTACAGTACTACACAATGGAACGTGGCTTGACCGAATCCCAAGCGCAGTTACTTACGATTTAGCCATGTTCGCCAGTATACTGTTGCCAGCCCGCCGCCTTGGCGCAGAGAGAAGCGAAGTCGTAGGCATAGTTCAGCTCGCGCGCCAAGCAAGCAGGTGGTGAAGCCAGACTCACGCGCCAGCTACTCAACCAAACTTCCCGACATCTATAATCATTTCCTTGACCTCTCAAAGTAGCCCTGCCTTCTTCAAATCGTTGTACACCCGCATGGGCATAACATTCCCCTCCGCATCCTCCATCTCCTCGTCGCCCTCTCCCACCGCACCCCTCCCTTTCTCGACTTCCTTGTCCCTCTTAACCTTCTCCCACAACCGCTCCGCCTCCTCGATCTTCGTAATCTCCCTAAACAAACCCGTCTGCGTGATCCCCAAACACTTCAGCCCGTAGATATGCCGCGCTTCACTGAAGTGCTTCTCGAACGCTCGCCGACCCATGTAGACGTAGTTGCCACAAATCTCGCACGGGAACTCGACGCCGAGACCGTGAAGCTTGTAGAGCCAGAAGGGTATGGGTTTGCCATCCCATGCCAATGGCAGTTTGAGCGGGTTGTAGATCTTCTCTTCGTCCTCGTCGCCATCCTCGGCTTCGCCGTTGGCGCCGGTGGTGCCGGTCATGGCTTGGTCTTCGGCATACAGAGCAGCCAGCTCTTGTTGTCGTTCGCGATCCGTCATACCAGCTTTGCGCTCGACGTTCACGCGCGTATCTTCGCGTTCGGTTTTCATCGTGTTCGCGAGTTTGCGGATGCGGTGTTCGCGTTCCGCGACCGCTCTTTCCTTCAGTCTCTGCAACGAGGTCGCGCCTGCCGTATTGCCGTTCGGAGCAGCATCCGCCATCTCAGAATCTCCCGACTTCACCTGTCGTCGCGTTTCAGCATTCTTGATGTGCTTTTTGCCCGTCAGATGCGCTTTGTAGACGTTGTCGTTCTTGAACTCTTTCGCGCAGTCTGCGCACCACACGCCCTCGCCTGTGCCTTCCGTGACCGGCCCACTCTTCGCGCCGCCGTTCGCTTGTTGTGTCTGCGCTTCCCAACCTGGCACTTTGTCCTCTTCCCAGCTCTTGTTGAACTCTTCGTCGAATGATCGGAAGAGCTTGTCCAGATCCTCGAGCGGCTTCGTTCTACGTAAGAAGCTCTCCAAATATTGCGCCAGGGTGCCCACATAGCTGAAGTAGTGCTCTGTCATCTTCTGCTCCCTGCTGATCAGACAGTCCGGCGCTTGGAACTTGTCGAAGATGTCCAAATACTGCAGGTATGTAAGCTTCCGCGTCTTGCCCTTGACGCCTGGGAGATTCAGATACTCCTCGTGTAGCATCGTCAGATCGAAGAACCTCCCGAACGCCTCTTCGCCTGTGAACATGCCATCGACATCGCCCACGAAACTTGAGCCAACATCTAGGTCTTTTCGGTATGTTCTTTCGGGATTTTGGATCGGTTCATTTGGGTATCGTTTGTGAAAGTCTTTGATGTCACCCAATTGCTTGTAGAACTCCTCAAACGGGTCGCCGGTGCTTATGGTTTGCACTTCTTGTGTTCGCGCATCTTGCTCATCGTTGTAAGTGTGTAGCGCTCGTTGCGATTGAGATTGAATGCGGGAGAGAAAGTTGGCGATTTCATGGTCACGTACAAGTCGATTGCGGATCTGTGAGTTGGTCAGCCTTCTCTGCACATTCATTAGTGGTTCAAGAGGAGTACGCACGTGTTTCGGTTCTTCAAGCATGCGGTCTGATACACCCTGCTCAAGACGTTCTAAGTCCTCAAGAGTACCTCGCAAGTCCTCGTAGATCATCTTGCCACCTCTGCTAACCCACACTCACACCGTGGAGCGCCCACTGCGCTTCGCTTTTGCCACCCGCCGCGCCCACAGTCAGGTACAGTACCTGCAGATGTCGTGTGTTTGCTGTCCGCTCGTCAAGATTCTGCTGTGTATAACGGAAAGTGTAAGTTCGGAGTGTTGCGGAGTTGGAGAGATCCAGCTGAAGTTGCGCTTGTTCTGTGCGTAAAAGCTGAT
>Ga0058704_10001544_pt1 | contig 10729 bp, 4 predicted proteins | sample AgamicMgSfe_FD_71363 | JGI IMG/M metagenome (GOLD analysis project Ga0058704, IMG submission 71363) | Agave microbial communities from Guanajuato, Mexico - Mg.Sf.e | ecosystem: Host-associated > Plants > Phyllosphere > Phylloplane/Leaf | place: Guanajuato, Mexico | collected 2012-05-30 | reverse complement strand
CACGCAAGCTTTGGGCCTGCCACTCCCAACAGCCAGCAGCCATTAATTGCTCTGCTTAGGCTGCCACTAACAACGTGATCGAAGATTACCCCTGCTCGACTCGTAGCAACGTAGCTGTCGTAAATTTTTCGCTAATCAAAACAGACGTCTCACATTGTACAGCACATATTCTCGTAACACTCCATTAGATCCAATCAGGTCCGGGAGCAGTCACAGCCAGCTGATGCTTCCCCTCGGCTTGCAATAACCGCGAAAATCGACTCGGTGTTGGTGGCCGACTGAGTTGTACCGCTCTGCCTGCTGCCTGCAGCACAGCGCGATCCGATGTAGTCCGTGGCCGACGCATGACGAATGTATTTCGCATTGGTTGTGTCTGCGAAGCGCGAGGCACAATCGTATTTTTCACTTCTCCCTCTTTTGCATCTTCTGCTCCAGGACTTTGTGGTAGCGACTCAAGAGGCTTCGAGATGAGGCTCTTGCGAAGCGAAGACTTGCTGTGTCGTTTACTGTGCATCAACTCGGGTACGTGGTTGGAGGACGCAACAGACCAGCGTGCCCTTTCGCCGTCCACAGGAGTCCACCTGGCAATGCTCTCGTACGAGCCGAAGGAGCTAGACTTCGCGTGTTTCGATCCTCCAGTACGAATCGACTCTGGGTCGCTCAGGTACTCTGCGTTGACGCTATCAAAGCCATGAAAATGCAAAGTACCGAACGAAGAAGGAGACTTTAGCGACCCTTGGTCCAGGTCGGCCACACTAGGGACTGGAGAGAGAATGCTCGGCCCCTGTGTAGACCAAGGAAGCTCAATGGTAGAAGGCGGAGCGTGCCTCTTCTGTGCGATGTCTGAGACGCTTTTTCTTGCCGAGAGGAACCCGCGGTGGCCTACTGAAGACCCTCGCCTGAGTGATTCAGAAGGTGATTGGTGTTCACTAATATTACTGGTTGTTGGCTTCTGAGCACTGGGGCTTTGTGAGTCAGACGCAGACGAAAAAGGCATCCAAGTAGAGAACCGATTGCCACTGTCGCTTTCCGCGAAGGATGGCTCGCGTATTACAGATGTGCCCTGCCAGTCGAAGTTGCACGTAGATTCAGCCTCCTGCTGATAGCAAAAGTCTACATCGTCTTCCCACGTAGCATCAGGAATGATAGTCGAAGGCCTGGCATCGGCGGAAGTAGAGTAGCTCGAGAGGGCCGGAGACTTGCGAGCCGGACAAGAAGACCGTTTCGACTTATCGTTCGAGAGTCGGTTGCTAGACACGGTGGACGTAACAGATGCAATCGCAGAGTCTGATGTCGTTGGAAGAGCTGTTTTGGAAGCGTGCCGTGTCTTGCCTTGGGGCGGTAAAGGTGGAAGCGGTTGCTTCGTGCGGTCAATTTCTTGGAGAGTGTCGTACGTAGACCGCAAGTCGCGCTCTTCTGGAACGGCACGCAAAGCTGCACCTTTCTGACCGGTCTCATGGCCAGCTTGCTGTGTGTGCTGAGCCTCTGAAGTGTCGACGGCTCTACGAGGTAGATCCTGCCGTAAGAACTTAAGCCGTTGTTCGTTGTGCGCAACGAGTGATGACCGTCGTCTTGAGTGTTCCACAGGCTGCTTAGTATAGTGGTGCATAGGCCATGCGCCGGTAGAATTAGAGATGGTAGCTCTTGCTTCGTCCAACATCATACCATCAATCATGCTAGTCCGACCAACCGAACTAGACGATCGAGGTACGTTTGTAGGCAGCTCCACAGGCTCCGGAGACGTAGGACGTGAGCTGGAAGCACCCTTCTCGACGCCCATGGCCCGAAGCTTTTCTGTCAGATCGTCGGCTTGAATTCCATTCAACCGGCGTTTAGGCCTTTCGTACGCTGTCAGCGACCAGAACTCATCAGCAAGCCCCTTCTCATGGACCGTCTCAAGCGGAGGCAGTTGCTCCCTATTCTTATGCGTTACATGCTCAAAGTTGAAAGGTAATGAGATGCTGAGTTTCGTTAGGTAGCGGTAATCTATGCCGATGTGAGTATTGCCCACATATTCGGAGAGTGACTTATGTCTTACAGTCGTCTTCTGATCTGAAGTGCTCGCGCGGAAGGACCAGGCTTGTGCCATTGCTACGCTGAATGCGCGACGAGGGCTGTGAATCGTATGATGAGAGATTGCCGCGAGAGCTCGATGGGCTGGCCTTCTTACGGCTACCAAATATCGAGTTCCGGAAGCTCTCCAGAGGTTCCGTCTTGCTTCTTCGTCTTTCGCTAAAAGCAGACTCGGGTCGAGGCGCAGCTGGTGTCTCTATATGCAGAGTGCTCATGGTCGAGTGCAACGTAGGCATAGGCTTTGTGCTGGTCGTATCTGAGCTTGAACGCCCGAACAAGGAGTGTCGTTTTCGCATCTTGCGCTCGTTCGGAGACTCAGGCCTGTGGTGAGCGTTCCAACGAAGGTCTGAAGGTGGAGGCGACGTCCACAATGCAGGGACTGGGGTGCATCGCTCAATAGATGACATTGTGGATGCTGAGATTTCGCTTCGCGGTGACCACTCCGCCTTGCTGTATGTTGTCGGGGTCATCGCTGTAACATCTAGATCGCGTTGTCCGTATCTGGACGGTGCAAATGAGAGTTCTGAGCGGACCTCAGTCCGGTGCCGGTAACCAGGTTGGCTCTCGTCAAAAGTACGTCAACAATAATCCGAGATGATGCTGCGCTGAAGTATGGAGAAGTCAATCGTGCACGCACGAGAGCTCGCGGCATGCGACAACAACATGAATATCTTGAAAGACTGAGTGGAGTAGAGAAAGAATCTATACTTAGGTGGGGGTTTGGAATTGGACATAACTACCGTAGCACGCGAAGGTGCCGTGTGACGTTCGCACCATTGTTACCAGTCTTACGCAGGAACCGCCTTAGGTTCGGGGATCAGTGGAGAGGCGCTCACCTATTGGGCCCATGTCGGGTATTTTAATCAATCTGTAGTCTGGAGGCTGGTTGGTGGCGTATTGAGTAAATTAGCGAGTCTAAGAAGTGGTGTTCAAAAGCCGAATACACCACGACTACCATTTTAGTAGATACTGCGGATCCAAGATTCGTCTTCATCGTACTTTGAGGGCTTGCTTCTGACGCTTGAGGCAGATTTGTCGGAGTGTTTCGATTGCAAAGACGAGATCACGAGAAAAGAGACCTCGCAACCTCATTACATATGCTGAAACATCATCATCCTAGAACCTTGTTCGCAATCTTCAAGGGTCCCTGCTCGAGCTTTCAGCCATGTCGACTGCGAAACCGGGTCTCTCACGCGGCACTCTGACGTTTGATTCGTAAAGTTCGACCACGAGGCGGCTTGATTAAAAGTCAAGGTCGTGATAAGCGGAAGCTCAACAGGGCGAGCGGGACGTCCATTAACGTGTGGGAAAGTTTTGCAAACGTGGATATCACCAATATGATGACAGTTTTCAGAGTGCGACAAAGTCTGCGCTTGTGGTGGGGTACGGGAGCACGGCAGATTTTCGTCCGCTAGAGACGTGCACCCTGTTTCGACGTTTCGACCGGCGTGAGGGCAAGGCGTTATAGGTACGCCGGTTTTTTAATGTCCCGTGATCCTCGCTCGAACGGATCTAAACAACACTGAACGCCCTGAGCAGGCTGAGTTGTCAACGTTTGACAACTCCTACAGATCTGTCGCAATCTGAGACGGCAACAGTAGCGGCGGACGTCCATACACGCAGCTGTCAACTGTTTCTGCCGGTAACTCCGTGGGCAGCAGGAATAATGAGAATAGCCTTCTGCTAGAACAAACTTATGCAGGAACGTGCTGTCCGCTCGAAAGCTTCTCGCTGAAGTTTGCAGCTGCTGTGCACGGTCGACGACATCGCCTTGGCCTTGACTTTCGATCAACGAACACCGGTTGTCGGAACGCAAGTCTGTCGTGCTTCCAACCCGCGAGAACCGCCCAGTTGCACAGCATGATCATTCACCGGAGGCCGACGAGGATCAGGTGATCGTAGTCTGTACTCGCAAGTCACGCCTTTGTTGAAATCTGATTATATGCGCACCGTGAGCCCGGTTTGACCAACGGGCTCATACTATGGTCCGCAGTCCACGGGAAACGAAGTCGAGGTGCTGCCTAGACCGAAGGTTGCCAGGATCATGTTGAGCGTCACTTTTTCGCCAAGTTTACTTCGTGACTCAAAGCAGGTAGAACAGACATGGTGTCACGCCACAGGCTCGCACAGCCTACGTTACGTTATTAGTATTTCTGGTAAACACATGTTCCGCCAAGCGCAAGCTTGGTGGATTGCAGCCACGGCAGCTGACTACAGACTACCAGAGGAGTGGAGGTTAACACTTCTCTGCTCCGTGAGCATACAGCTTGGCATTTGTCAGATATGTCACTGGTGGATTGTATTTCCTCAGGCCGGATGGGTTGGCCCAGATTCACATCTGGACGGGCCGATTAAGTAAGCGTCCCTTAACGCGAGCTCCATTCAGCGCACGTTATCACATCCAAACTGTACAACAGACGAAGCAGCTGTGGCACTTCCACTAATCTCTGCCATCTGGAGAGCGCGGCAACAGGTTCGAGTGTGGCACTCAACTCTCTTCATCTGTCCCTGCTATCTTGGCGCGGCTACAGTATATTATATGAGGCGGCCACGTCGCAAAGCAGTTGGTTGCTGGAAGATACACAGCACGAGATATACTTCGGCAAAGTTGTATATTATCAACAAAATAGAAGGCCAACCGAGAAGCTTGCTGGAAGTTTAGCTTTTCTGAAGCGTAACAGCGTGGCGAGGGATAAGTTGACCAATAGTAATCTATTCGGTGCTCATGGGAGCTACATTACCATGTTCTTGGCTAGGCCTATATGTCGACTATAGACTCAAGGGTGTACTGAAAATCCTGCCGGAATTGCAGCATTTCCCAATGAGAGATTGGGAGACCGTGCTGGATGCGCTGGCAGGCTACTCAGAGTATGCCATGAGGTACGAGGTGTATGCTATGTGCCGGGGTTGCATGCCATCAACTACGCCAAATCCGATACAATTTTTTCTGTCAGAGCGAGCATCTTCTCCTCTTGCAGCCTCCTCCCCGTAAGTTGCAGGCTCACGGGTATCCCATGCACTGCGGCAGCGTCATAGTCTTTCCGAGTCACCTCATCTATCTCACCATACGGCTTGAAATCTGATGGATATACGTCGACTTCCTTCTCCGCATAGACACCAGTCGGAAAGCTAACTGAGGTGTAGTCAAGGATGTTGAACACTCCCGTGTAGCTGACATTCTTGAAGTCGCCATTCTTAGGTGCTGCGTATGGTGTCGTTGGACCTAGAACAGCATCCAAGCCCTCGCACGCAGCCCAACGATCAAGATATCTCTTGCAGAGATCTGTCCGTTGTATCTGCAGCTGCCAAAGATCGTACACACCAAGATCTTCTGCAGACTCGTAGGCTTTCATTTCCGGCCGGAAGGGCTCACCGACCGGCTCAAGGATCTTTCGAACCGACTTCCCGCCGTCAGCGACGAAGAACTTGGCCATAAGATCTGCAGCCTCTGCGTGACCGTCTGCCGACCAATCCAGAACCTCGTAGCCTCTGGACTTAAGCTTCTCGACGACCGTCTGCAGTGCTCGCTTGACGGGCGGTGTCGGTGTGATCATGCCATTGTCCCACAAGACGGCAAGTTTGGGGTTGCTCTTCAGCTGTACTTGCCGCCACGGCAGCTCAATGCACTTTGGATCTCTGAGCCATGGGCCAGCATTGGCAACGCTCTCTGCCCACAAGCGCAGGTCAGCGATGCTGCGCGCCATAGGGCCGTGAACGCTGCCGATTGCCTCTTGACCAGCCAGACCACTCCTGGCGTCGAAATGTGGGAAGCGGCCGTAAGATGGTCGTATCGTATAAATGCCCGTACAAGCTGCCGGAATACGCAACGAGCCACCAATGTCAGTTCCAACTCCAATGGGACTTCCACACATGGCGATGAGAGCAGATTCTCCGCCTGACGAGCCACCTGAAGTCAGCGATCGATTGAGTGGGTTGACGGTCCGGCCATAGCAGTTGTTCACTGATTCCGCGATCATCATGGCCGTAGGTACATTCGTCTTCACGTAGGCTACAGCTCCTAGCTCGCGCAGCATGCTAACAATTGTGCTCGCATGCGTCACCGGATCGAGAGCCCATGCGCAGAAACCGACACTGCTCGGCTTGCCCGGAATGTTGAAGTTGTCCTTGAGAGATACTGGCAACCCATGCAACGGACCTATAGTCTTGCCAGTTCTCGTAAAATACTCGTCGAGTTTCTTGGCATGAGCGATAGCTTCGTCGAAGAAGACCACAGTCAGGCAGTTGGTCTACAGGTTATCAGATCATTGTCGATAAGCAGCGAAACAAGGCGGACAGACTACTTGATGGGCAATTGCTGCCCGTTTACAGAACGCCCTAGTCACCTCTTCTGCCGTCCACTCTCCAGCCGCCACAGCACCTACAATGTCCGTGGCGAAGCTCTCTGTAATCCTGAGTTCCTCATCTGACAGAAGGCCTGACTGTTTGGGAAAGCCGGTGACATCGAACTGATCATCCTTAGGCAACGTGGTGTATGGTATTCTCCACTCCGAAGGTATCGAGTTGATGAGTCTTGTCTGCGCCTTTGCAGCGATGTCCGTCCAGTCCAAGTCTGTCGGCCTGGGAGGCTCCATGACTGCTTGAGATTGTAGGCTCTTGCTCGATAGGTATGGAGAACTGCGAACGTTGATCACGGTACGCTCAATACGCCGTTGTGCTACTGTACGTTGATTAAAACAAGCTTGCGAACAGTCGCTTTTCTCGCCCACGATACTTGATCAGTAAAAGGCAATACGCGGACTGTGTGAAGGCGTTTAGTGAGGGGCATGCGAGTGGAGACCGAAAGCTTGCCCAATGCCCATCTTTGCGCTAAGCTCGCCCAACGGACCGTATGACTTCGATACCAACGCTGGTCCTAACTATCTCCTCTTCTGAAAACAAACAGTATACCGACCGTGAGAGCTGTCCTTACCCTACCGAGCAATACGACGGCAAGAACTACACGAAAAAGGACATGGAAGAGGATCGAACGCCATGTACGGGGTCATAGACGTGGCAGCGTTGTATGTGCCACTGCATTAGCGAGTGCTCTACTCATACAATCTACGCAATGTTTCGCGGTCCTAATCCACCGCATCCAAACCCGTCGTGTATCACCTCCTACTCAAACATCCCACGAGATGCTACGCACTTTCCGGCCAGCTCAGTCACTGAGCTCAATGGCCTCATCCGCCGTCCCACCAACGCCCTGCAATGCCGGGTTCTTCGGAGGCTGCTGGTTCCACACATGACCCTCGGTCTCAGTCTCCTCGCCATCCTCCTCGTCGTACTGGTCGCCATTGGTGAAGCGCTGATGGAAAGAAGCAGGGTCTCCTCCATTCTCATCATCGTCCACCGGCTCCTCTTCGTCGTCGAAGTCCTCGGCGTCTTCGATATCGCCGTCTTCATCCTCGTCGTCATAACCACCCTCCTCGCTTTCATCTTCGTAGCCGCCTTCTTCGTCGTCATAGTCGTACCCATTGGCCTCCTGCTGCTGCACACCATCCTCTTCGCCGACTTGACTCTCGAACTCCTCGCCAACCTGCTCCTCGTCGACGTCCTCCTCAGTGTCACCACCCATATCTCTCGCCAAAGCCGCATACGGGTTGCTATACTGATACGAGTCCTGGATCTCCTCCTCAGCCTCGTCGTCCAGCAACTCCTCATCGCCTTCTTCTGGATCAAAGGTACCGTTCGCGACGGGCGCTTGCGCGAATTGGTTGGCATACGCAGGCTGACTCTCCTCTTCATCATCCGACATCAAGTCGACAACATCGTTTGCAATCTGGGTATGCATATACGAGTCCGGCTGTGACCGTGTCGGGCTATGCTGCTCAAAGCCCTCAAGCAACGGCTGCCCGAACCCTCGCGTCTGCATGTTGTCAAATGAGTTTGCTGGCTGACCGAACCCCACAGGCTGAGAAACATGGCCGAAAGAATTCGAGAGCAACTGCTCAAGTTGTGACGGCTGGATAGTGAAGTCTTGCGGTCCCGTCTTCTGCTGCGTACCGTACGCAAAGTGCGAGAGTTGCGACTCGAAGTCATTGTTCTCGACCCGCGGAGGTGACGACCTAGACTGTGCGCCAAATACGGGCTGCGAAGGTTGCGAGGAAAGTGACGGCATAGCAGAGAAGGCCGAGATGTGGGTTGCTGGAGGTGGCGAATTGGGCTGTGCGTCGAAGGCATTCTGTGATCCGAAACTCGAGAAAGCGTTCGGCTTCTCGAACGCCTTCTTGAACGTCTGAGTCTCCATCTGCTGAGTTTGCGGACCGCCAAAGCCCCACTCAACCGGCTGCGAACGCTTGAAGAAAGATTGCGAGGAGTCCTGTACAGCTGACGGCGGCTGCCACTGCGGCAACTTCGGATTAGCTGATAGACCATTAGTCTTTGATGTTTGCGTCTGAGACTCAAACGAGTTCTGCTGCTGACTCTGACTGCCAAAGTCGAATGCGGCTGGTTGCGACCTAGGTTGAGCTGGCGACGAGAATGATACCGTCGGTTCGGTCTGCTCAGTCCTCGACTCCGGCCGGCTCGCATTCCTGGACCTCGACTCGCGCATCTCCTGTGCCCGCTCGATTGCTCGGCCATAGTGCTCGCGAGGCACGAACCTACTCTCCCGAAGTCTGTAAGCTGGCACGTCAGCGGCAGACGTAGATGTACCAAGTGTCGAGTTGCCCAGTGCTGCACGCCGCCGCGCTTCCGCTCTTGCGGTGGCCATTGACGGCGACTCGTTCGACGATTGCGACGCACTAAAGCTTCTGCGAAACTTGTCTTGTCTGTCAACCTCGGCTTGCAAAGACTTCGTGCCGTCGGCAAGTGCTTCCCTCGCCGCCTTAAGGCGAGCGAAGAGCGCTTCATCTGCGTCATTAGTTATTGCTGTCGAAGACGCAGGCCGCACGACCGTATCGGACACAGCCGTTGATTTTGGTAAGATAGATGTGCGCGCGGAAGGTGTAGAGTGCTCCGCCCCCGAATTTAGCAACGTAGACATTCGCAAAGACGCTGACGAAGAAATCTTTGCAGGAGGTGTTGCTTCCGCCGACTCCTCACGACGCCTCTTCGTCCCACGCAGCAGGTCTCCAACAGGATCGACACCCAACGCCTTTTGCCGGAAGTAGTTGGACCTCCTCGGCGCGCTGGCAGGCTCAAGCGACGTAATGGGCATGCTGAAGCCCAGGAATGAGGATCGCTTTAGCAGTTCCGCCGTCGCATTGCTGGCTGGAGCGGGTTTGGTGACGCGCCCGCGGTCGTCGACATGACTGGTACTCTTCATACGCTTGTGTCCTGGTCCGCGCGAGACGGTCGATGTATCTGCGTCGTGTGAAGAGAGCGGACGCTTGCTTCCTGGCTGCGCCTGTTGCTCCGCCGAGGCAGCGCCTGGCCTTTGCCCATTGCGCACAGTCTGCTGGAACATACTGTCCACCATCTGACGGTGCGCCTCCACGTCGTCGACCATGCCGCCAACCGTCAAGCCAGCTCTGCTCGTACCGAGTACGCTGTTGGTCTCTGACCTCTTCGACTCCTCCAACCCTCTCCTCGCTCGTTCGCGTCTCTTACTACCCCTCTTAGCAAACTTCCTGCCCCAGAAGACGTTCTTCCACCTTGAGAAATACCGCCTCAACAGCACACTCTTCCTCCACTGATCCGCCTCTGCGTTCTTCTTCTCAAGCGCAACCTGCTCTTGCGCACTTGTGATCGTCTGTTGAACCGCGTACTCGACGTACTGATTCAGGAAGCCGTAGGTTTGGTCGTTCGTGATCTCATGCGCAAGTCGCGCGACAACAGATGCGAAGTCGACGGGCCTCGACGCACTCGGTGTCTTTGTCTGTTGTTTCGCGTCACTGCCGAAACGGCCCGGAAACGTTTCTTTCAACGGCTGCTTTGATGCCGCTTTGGAACCGAACCGTTCACCAGCGCTTGATTCACCGATGTCGTCGGCGTTAGTCGATTGATACAGCGGACTTGGTTTCTTCGGTTGATGGCTTGCTGATAATTTGCGACTGAGTAGACTCGGCGAAGGTGGTGAAAGTTCTTTAATGTTGGATGCCGGGCTGGTAGGCGCGGTGAACTGACCTTGCTGCGGTGGCGAAGGCTTCGTTTCAGGTGGGGTTACGCTAGGCGAGAATGACGTAACTGAAGCTCCCGAGGAAGGTGCGTCCGCCACCGCAGGTTGGCTGTTAGAAGTGAATGCCTCCTTCTCCGGAGAAGTGGGTGCAGACTGGACAGAAGGCTTCTGGTACGTCTGCTGATGAGATGGCGGTTGTCGGAAAGGATTGGTCGGTGGCTGGTTCTCCGTGTCCTCCATTCCTGGGCTGGATTTTGCAGGCGCTTGACGATCCGCCAAAGAAGACCCTTCGGTAGGTGACAGTTCCGTCTGTCCGTTTGGTAGCGCGAAGAAGCTGCTCTGATTCTTCGGGCTCTCTGAACTTTGCGCCTGGGTGTTCGGTTGAGTATTGAAGCCAAAAGTGCCTGGTTGGAACATCGGGGGTGAGAATGTCGGCGTTGTTGTCGGCTGCGACTTCTTCTCTGGCGGCGGCGTTGTCGTTGTTGCTGGCGGACTAGATAGGAAGCTGAACGGCGACTTCGCTTTATCGTCTCCAGACGGCTGCCCGAAAGGGAGACCTGAGGGCTTGCCAAAAGCCGACCCACCACCGCTAGG
>Ga0058704_10001543_pt1 | contig 10734 bp, 8 predicted proteins | sample AgamicMgSfe_FD_71363 | JGI IMG/M metagenome (GOLD analysis project Ga0058704, IMG submission 71363) | Agave microbial communities from Guanajuato, Mexico - Mg.Sf.e | ecosystem: Host-associated > Plants > Phyllosphere > Phylloplane/Leaf | place: Guanajuato, Mexico | collected 2012-05-30 | reverse complement strand
GTATATACACTCTCCAACCCATTCATACACCTAATATGTACAAGAAGCCGCCTCAATGCACCCCAGGAACTTGGTATTTTACAATCCCGGATTCACCAGTCTCGGCCTTCCCCTCCCAAGCATAGACATCGTCTTCACCTTGTCCTCACTCCTTGCCTTGATCGGCAGGCGTGTCGGACTTGGTCTCACATTCTCTCTGTTTCTTAGAGCCATTCCGTCCTCCTCAATCTTGATCTCCACGTCTGCTGCTTCCCTCTTCCCTCTTCCCTCATCCTCAACCACGACCGCCGTCGCCTGCTCCTCTGTACCCACCACACCCACCACCTTCTCCGGACCGCCTGCAGCCCGCCTCTCCCTCAACAGCTTCCTCGCAACCTCCCTCCACTTCCTGGCCTCCTTCTGCTCCTCAACCAAGTTCTTCATCAACTCCTCAATACCGCGGCCTGTGCGGACTTGCTCAAAGACGGCCATGAGCTCCTTGTTTGTGCGTGAGTAGAGGGCGCTGTTTTCGGCGTGCGCGGTTGCGAGCTGGGTCTCGAGGTCGATGAGGCGCTGCTGAATGGCCTCAGACGGGGACGATGAAGGAGACTCAGAAGGGACAAGTTGTGACGCCGTCGTGGTGGAAGTAGTGGCAAACGATGGGAGAGACGACTCCAAAGCTTTCAGACGAGCAGCCAGACTACCCAATTCGGTTGACTGATTCAGACTGCTGATATCGGCGAGAGTTGTTGTGATACTGCTGAGTTCGTGACGAAAGTTCGCTTCCGTGCCAGGTTGAGCGGCAGGTCCTTCAATGGTCAGCGGCTGCTCGCGAGGCTTCGTGGGACTCTTGATCCGTAGTTTCTTGGTTGGGGAGGCGGCCGGAGCTGCGACTTGTTTGATAGGTGACGGCTGCTGGCGCGGTGGCGTATTGCCAAAGTCGTTCCTCTCGCATAGGATACCACGTAACCCGGGTGAGGGAGGAAAGTTCGGGGTTTGTCTTTCTGGTGTACACGACAAAGGCAGTCTCGACTTCCTAAGGTCATTGTTCTCGGGTGATGCCCTCAGTAAGTCAAGCTGGGCAGGTCGTTCGCGCATTGTATGGTAGCCATTGATCAGTGGACTTGTGGCATCAGATAGGGGCTTGGGCTTGACACGAACAGTCATGGCGCGATTAAGTTCAGGGGTGTGTTTGAGTGGTGATCCAGATGGTGTCGATGCATACATCGATTTCGGCCGGGGCTGTTTTGTGGGTGACGCGTTTGTTGGAGAGCTTGAGTTTGGAGATTGTGCTCCCAAAATTGATATCGGCAGAGTCCGTACCGGACTCGGTGTCTTGGTGAAGGGATCGATATCGGGAACGAAAGGACTGACAGTGATGGGATCGAGCGTCAAGCCTGCTCTTGCGTGGCCGCCGTTGATCGCATCATGGGTGCGTGGCTCCTGCGGAGTCTGATATCTAGCACCAGAAGTGAGGCCTTTTTCCTCGGGAGACGAATGCATTGTTAAAGCATTCATTGCTGTGACAGATTCCGAGCTCTTGCCCTTACTCCACGTCCGTCGAAGAGAACCAGTGAAGGAGACGTCCGGCTGCTTATTTTCCTTACGGACTGACCCGAAGCCAAATCTTTTGCTAATCGACGCGGCTTTCGAGCTGAAAGAGCCTGTAGGATATGCTTTAGCTGCCGGTGTCTGGGATGTCATTGATCCGGCATGCTGCTGCGCTACATCACCACTCATCAACTGGTCGAGTAGCGGAATGAAGTCTCGTGGATCACCATCTGTGTAAAGCATATCGGCGAATGCTTCTGTAAGTAACCCTTTGTCTTCGTCATGGCCCATACTCGGCAACAGCTGGCCCAGAAGATCGATTATGGTCCGAAGTGCACGCTGATTCTGTGGTGCGAGCCGACGTATGGCCTGTCCGAATTGCTGACCCAGATTGTGTGCCATATACATCGATTCCAGGTGCTCTATGACAGATTTATCAACGATAGCACCCATCTTCTCTTGCCAAGCAGTCTTCAGAAACTTCTCAAATGATGCGAAAAGAACATCGACAGATACCTGAGCAGCATGCTCAAGGTTGTCAGGATCGTCGAGCAAGACATTATACAGCTCGTTCACCTCAGCCTCGGGTGCAAGAGCTCTCCGAGCTACCACCTTTCCAACGACATTGCCTTTTCGAGCAAGTAATGCCACAACGTAGCTATTCAAAGTCGATTCCAGTGCTACGAGTGGGTTCTTCTGTGCTTTGCGCTCATAGACCTTTTCAGTCGTCCCGAGATCCTGTTCCACAGGCACAACCACTTTGGCTGGAGATGTACGAACTTCGGGTGGTGACACCGAAGCTTGGAAACGAGGCACGTTCTCAAGGATAGGAGTGTTCTGCATCATTGCATCTCGCCCGAGATCCCTGCTAGAGGCACTGCTGAATAGGTTCGTAAATGCTTTCACAGGTGAATGCGTACGATGATGGCTGCGACTCCTGGTCGGCTCATCCGAACATATCTCGAGGCTTCTCAGTATGGTCTCATTATAGCGATAAAGAGTATGAGCTGCTGCAGGATTGCGCATCTGGGACCGCATCTGCAGCGCGTTCGTGACTCTTCTGATCAGCACTGGCAGAACCTCTGTCGTGGATATGTGGTCGGTGGTGGGTCTATCATTGGCAACTTCGACCTCCAAGCGGGACCAGCCCTGATCCTCGGTTGTGATTCTGGCTATTATCTCATTGCCACTTTGAGAGGACTTGATTGTCGACTTGTGTAGTGACGGTTCGATCACGATGCGAAGTGGTGCATAATGTGTTCGCTCATGCAAGACATGCTCGGAATTCTCCTCGACGATTGCCGTCAAGAGTCCCAGTCCGAGTACGGTGGGTTCGAAAGATCGTGCGTCCCATCTTGGACTTTCTCGAGTTGCCTCACTGTACCTATCCTCAAGTCTAGCCTTGCCCACTTCTGCCGACCATCTTGAGGCTTTCCCTTCGTAGTGACTGGACAATCTGAAAACTCGAGTTTGTGGCGAAGTTGCAGACAGCCTATCGTGCTGCATCTTCATGGTTGGGGTAGCCTGGGTATGTGCTGGAGAAAGCACAATGCATTTCCCATCGTCGAACTCACTTGTGTTGATTGTGCTCAGCATCCACCAAGCTGTACATTTCAAACCACTCGCTCCAGTATGGCGTTGAGTAGAAAGTGGCTGATCAAGTTCCGCAAGGAGTATGCGTGAAGATATGGTAGTTTGGGCATAACATTCGAGTAGCACTATGCAAGTGGTGAAGAGAAGGAGTATAGCACCAGTAGCTGGGCTTGCTGGCCGCTGGTTGTTGTAGGGCACTTTGAGTTCCACAGCATCCACAGCAGCCACCAGGCGTGAGGAGGTAGGAACATCGCTTGGCCAGGAGGTAATCATTGATCGAAGTCGCGCTATCCGAGTGTCGTCTGCTGACGCCGACTCGTGTGCACAAATCTCGGCTATAATGTCTTTGCTTGCAAGCAGAAGCTTGACTGCAGGATGCAAGGTCGGTAACTGCTTGGTCATGTTGTCCAGGTAGAGGCTGTAACGTGGTAGCCTCTGAATGGGCTCGATCAGCATGGACATTAGCTTTCGTTCGCCAATGCCCGACAGCACTTTCCCCATGGCTGAATCTGGCTTGCTTGCCATTTCTTTCACATATTCGCCAAGTCCTGCATGGGCAGAGATATACTCGGTGTAAGGCGTGGAAAATCTGGGAAACCACTTCAGGCAGCACTTCGTGAACAGCATGACGTTTTCATCACTCAGCTGCGTGTCGGATACGTTTGGCGCTCGACTCGTCGACTCAGCTTCTTCAAGAACGTGGCTGCACTCCTCCAGAAAAGATATATTCAGACGATATATCTCATCAAGACATCTGGGAAACAGCCGCTTGCAGGTTTGAATGTCCTTTTCACACACATCTGCGGCCGAGCGAAAGTCCTCAGCGACCTGCCCAACCAGATCTGTCATCTTGTTGACATAGCGCTCTTCCGTCTCGACCAATTCGTAAATCTCGGATTTCAGCATCATCATTTGATTTGTCGACGCCATCGTGCCATGACCGATGGGTGTGGTCTTCGACGGAGCTCGTCGCACTTTTGAGGTCGGGAGAAACAGAGATTCTCCGAAGAGCTTTACGAGAGAAGGATATTTGGCATATCGAAACCCTAGGTCATCGTCTTGCAGAATTAGCTCTTCCTGGGTCGATGATGCTGCTGGAACTCTGATAGAGCCTGGTGGTAAGATCACTTCGGCATCTAGATACGATAGTGATTGAGCTGCCAGGACCGCGTTAACCTCTTCAATGAGCTGCTTGCCCCGAGAGAGTTGTTGCATGCGGCTTGCCAGACTCGCAGCATGGGTCTCACTGAATAACTTTGGTTTTGAATGGCTGGACATCGAAGCCTTTTCTTTCCAGATCTCCTTTGCTGTCTCCGGTATCTCGCTGAAGTACTTGAGCAGAGCGAACGCCAGTCCGCGACACACCTCGTCGCCTTGCTCCTCTCTGGGCAGACATGATACAGCTTGATATAGTGGTGAACTTGGTGAAATGGCAAGCCGTGGATATGACCGGAGACCAGCGGAAGTGAAGATATGACATTGCACGCGCGAGTTATTGGCTGGGTTTGCGATAGATGTAGCTGATGCACCGTAGAATGCGAAGATTGGAGAATTTGACTGTGTAGGATCAGTCGTGTAGAAGACAGCGAGATCTGTGGGAATCGTTGCGCCGGGGGAGATGACGGCCATGATGGAGCTGAGAACGGGTGGTTGGTAGACTCGAGGTGCAAGGATGAGTCCTACGATGAGGATGTAGGTATTGCGCCAGCTGGCGACCCGCGCTCATACTCGACTATTCGACTTCTATGATGTGTGGTAGAAAAAGAACTCCGCTTTGTTTACAACAACACTCCAGAATCCGGGGTACTACATCTCATGCAAAACGGCTATACTTGATACGCATAGTTTCACAGGAACATCTATCAAACTCTTCCTTTAGCTATTCGAAAGATGTCTACACAAGATGCTGAGTCGGTCAGTTTCCTATATGACCGCGATCTGCAAGGACTGCGACTTCTTGAACTACCTCCAGAACTGCTTGACCTCTTGAGCAGCCAAGATCCACCAAGGTGCATTCGTCGCGACATCTGCGCGTGGCTATGCTAATGCTGGCAGACTCGAAATCAAATCTTCGCGGCCAGGAGCAACCGGAGATCAACCAGCCCACGTTGTGCTATGCACTCCAACACAAACATATGACCTGCGCCAAGTCCAGACCTCAAACACCGTCTTCATACTACGTACAGAGGAGGTTGAAGATGCAGAGACAGGATTGTCGGGAACGGGCATATGCGCTTTCGCAAAGTGCGGGAGTATGCTGGAGATTCATCCGCAAGTGCGGGACGAGAAGAGCAGAGTCAAGACAGCAAAAGAGATATTGAGTGGCCTATTACGTATCTATCATGGTCCGGAGGATGATCCTATAGACACCAACACTCAAGGCTTGAACAAAGCGTCTCTCTTCGCCAACATTCCTTACTCGACAGGCGAATGTGAAGCCGTATGGCAAGATCTAATAGCCTTCGAAACGCACCAGACCTGCTGGCAGCCACATCCCGAACAGCTACTTCAGCTCTGGCATACGACCCTTGAGGGTGCGACTGCAGACGGCATGAATCTGACAAGAAATTTCTCCGTCGAAAGCCTGAGGTTGGCGATCGAAGAGCTGAACGCACCAGAAGAGATGTTTGTGGCGTTGATGTCCTATATATGTAGGAATGATCGCAGTGCAGCATCAGTCGCGCTAGACAAGGCCAGAACGATCGAGTGGGTTGGACGGACCATTGTCGCAACGAACATGGGACAACCTGGAAGCCTCGACGCCGAGGCGCTGCATACTAAGTGGCGGAACTCATTGCCGGAGAACTGGCGTAGTGATGCCTCCACGGAAACCATGGATCAATTTTGCGCCGAGCTCAATATCGAGAAAGCAAAAGCTATCACGATGAAATCAGAATTGGAAGCTGTTTCTGCTCCAGGAAAGCGACCAGCAAAAGGTCGAGATTGGCACGAGCGCTTCAAGAAGACACGGAAGTAGATCCTTTCCAGTAGTGATCAAGACTCTATCGATGAGCTGAGTATCGATGTCGACCCAGTACCAGCATTCACTTCAGATTTGGCCTTGCCTTCCTCAATCCACATCTCGAATATCATTTCACCCGCGTCTACTGCTCGCAGAGGGACTGTACTATGCCCACCAACGTTCTCTCCCTGTTTCTTCTCAGTCCTCAACTCGCCACCAAAAGCTTCGTTCCCTCTCGTGATTATCGTGCTTTGCGATACAGGCTGTGCAGGTATCCAGGGTTGCGGATGTCCTATTGGCGGATCCACTTCATCCTTAAGCTCGATACAGACTGTATATGTACAATTCTCAGGAATAGGCTTCAGTGTCGTGCCGCATACTGCTAGCTTGCTCATTACGGCGCGTAGTTGCTCTTCTAGATCGACGCTAACCTTCGTGTCTGCAGCGGCTATTCCTCCATCTCTGACTATGGGAGTGCTGACTTCCACAGCTGGCACTTCTGGCCACCGAGACAGATCGAAAACAAAACGTTCAAGTGGTCTTCCTCTACCTTCTGCTTCGAAGATGACAACTGCCACCCGTGCTATTGTTCGCTTCAGCAGCTCAGCCTCGACAGCGTTCACAGCGTCATTGATCCATTGGCATACAAGGGGATGTCGCGATTGCCGCACTGGGAAGTTATATGCTCGGGCAGTCAAAAAGGTAGATTCTGGGTAGATATTACGCTCGTATAGTATTGTGTGCAGCGCAACGACAAGGAATGCGCCAAATGTCTGGCACAACGCGGCGTATGTCTGCGGGGGAGGTGGCGGCATCGAAAAGCCTGAAACCGAGTGTAGTGATACACTATAGCATGCTCCGGCGTGGACTACGATGAAGTCAGCGAACGATCGACAATTGTCACGTCGGTCGCGCCTGACACGTGGTTGATAGATTTACCAAGCTTCAGGAACCAATGAAATAGCCTGACTTCAATAACACAAACACCACACCTTAGAACATCACTCAGTCAGCTGGGAAAGTCGCACTGATGTACGGCGCTCCGAAGTAATCACCTAGCATCATGGAAGCTCAGCTCCTTCATGTCCTCGAACAAACGCAATCGCCTCACTCTGGACCACGACAGCAAGCTGAGCAGCAACTACTGGTAAATAATGCTGGGTTGCTGTTTGAAGAGGAGGCATGGAGAATGACTAACCTCTTCAGGACTCCTATCACAATCCCGACTACCCTCTTACACTCTGCTCTATCGCCTCGCATATCTCTGTATCGCCCTCATCACGTCAGGCCGCATTACTTGCTCTCAAAACATTCGTCCTTGTCGGCTGGTCACCAAGTCTCGATGAGTTCAAAGGGCAAGTCCTCGTCAGCGATGAGAACAAAGAACGCATCCGGGCCGCAACCCTCGAACTTGCCACGAGTGCCAACACAGAACGCAAGGTCCAGAACGCCGCCTCCTATGTCGTCTCCAAGATTGCGAGTGCCGACTTCCCTCAAGATTGGAGCGGGCTTCTTCCTACTCTTCTACACCTTATTCCCACATCGAGCGGATCCCGTCTCCACGGTGCGTTGAAGGTGCTTGCAGATCTGGTGGAGGATGGCTTTAGTGAAAATCAATTCTTCAGTGTGGCACAAGACCTTGTGAGCACAGTACATGGTGTGGCACAGAACGTGCAAATGGAGCTGATGCTGAGAGCTCTGGCTGTATCGGTCTTTCGGAGCTCCTTCGACACGCTGGAGATGGTACTTGAAGATCATAAGTCTGCAGTCAAGCAGTTTGCAGAGCAGACGATCAGTGTCTGGATGCCCGTTTTGACGGAAGTGTTGAGTTCCAAGTTGCCACCGAGGGAGAACCACGCTGAGGTCTACAAGGGCATGATCGCACTGAAAGTGCAAGTTGTGAAGGTAACATAGAGCCGAAGATATGATTCATCTCACAGCTAAGAGGAATTTCTAGGTCTTGATGAGGGTCAGGATCATGTTTCCTTCCATCTTGCAGGCTCAAAGTATGCCGCTTTTCTCGACAACATGGGAAGAGTTGTCTGTTATACAAACGACGTATAAATCTAGCTACATTGACGACAGTGAGGATGGGCGCGGGGAGGACTCGGATGGACTGCAGTACACGTTGGACTTCCTGGTATTAGAGGAGCTAGACTTTCTACAGGCTTGTCTAAGAGCGCCACCGGTGGCGAAAGAGCTATCGGCACAGCTACAAACAGCCGCCACACAAAACACACCATCATGGATTGTTAATCTATTACGACTTGCAACGACTTATGCTCAGATTACGAATGAAGATGAAGCCACGTGGGAAATGGATACGAATGTGTTCGTGGAAGAAGAGACAAGCGTTCTGGCAAACTATACGTCACGAGCGTCCTGTGGCGACCTTGCGGTCAAGCTTGGGGAGAAGCATAGCGAGCCAACTATCTCAGCTGTACTAACTATTCTCACAAACCTGCAGTCCACACCAGGAACCCAGAAAGAACAAGAGGCTGTACTATACCTGCTCTGTCAAGTACTCCTGGAGTGGGAGGACAAAGCTTGGTCAGATGATGTGGCAATGCAACTATTGAAGTGCTGCCAACGTGTTATGCAAGAAGAGAATATCTTTCTTCGTGCTAGAGGTCATACTGCTGCATCCATACTCATCAAGACAAGCGAAGCAGTACAAAGCTCGAGCGGCATATTGATGATGGAGAGCACGTTACGATCGACAATGGATGGATCAGAAGTTGTGCAAATTGCCTGTATCAAAGCAATGCAGAACTATCTATCAGCACTCCCAAAGTCTGCGACAAGACCTTTACAGAGCACTGTGATCAATACGATTGTGCAGTGGCACGCCACAAAGACAATCAAAGATTTAACTGAAAGTCGTGATATTGTCATGACAGTGCTTGAGACTCTGCGAGATGCGATCTTGTTAGACACTACGGTTTGTGTATCAGGAGAAGGACTGAGTCTTTTCTTCAGTATTGGCAGTACAGCTGCTGTAGACTTTCAGGTCGCTGATCTGGTGGGCGAAACATTTGAGGAGATCTGCGAAAGTGTCAGAGATCTTGGCGAAGAGGCATACGCTCAGCTTTGCGAGAAGATAGTGTCATCTTTAGCTGCAGGTCTGGACGTGAGCTCCTACAAGGATGAGAATCCTGTAGCTATTGTAAGTTCACTGATCCTCCTCCGGAGCTTCATGATTGACAACATTTGCAGCTCGCCACCGACCTACTGTCCTCACTTAGCAAGCATGCTTTTTCACCTCTTCCACATGGATTCATCACAACAGTCCTACCCAAACTCACACCACATCTACTACAATCGGACGACCCACCACTCCTCAGATCCGCCACTGACACTGTTCACCACATCGTTCAGCACGACTCTGCCACCCTCTTCGCCTACAACGATACCACTACAAACAAATCTGGCCTCGAAACCGTTCTCATAATCATAGATCGCCTACTCGGTCCAGACGTCGAAGACGCAGCAGCAGCCAAAGTCGGCGACCTCGCCGGTGCTGTTGTAGAGCACGCCGGCCACGAACGGCTCGGTCCTTACCTTATCCCTCTCCTTCAAGCCGTCGCCTTCCGTCTCGTTCGCGCCACAAAAGCGACACTGACACAAAGTCTCATCCTTGTCTTTGCCCGCCTCGCCATCAGCAACGCCCTCGAAATCGTTGACTTCCTATCCAGCCTCACCATCCCGGCTTCCTCCCTCGAGCCAACAACGTCCACCGACATGCCTCTCCCATCTCTTAGCACTAGTAGCCCTCCCATTGACGTCAACGGCCTTGGCCACCTCCTCCCCAAATGGCTCGACGCCTCCGCCACCTTCGTCGGATACGACGCCATCCGCACCAACGTCTCCGCCCTGGCTACCCTCTACTCCCTCCACGACCCGCGCATCGCGTCCATACCTTGCCGCGGCGATTTGATACCTAATCCAGCCACAGCCGGCCGTATTGTCACGCGCAGCCGTGCGAAGCAGACGCCGGATTCGTACACGACTGTGAGCACGGCGGCTAAGATTGTGAGGGTGCTGGTGGATGAGCTCGCGGGGCCGGGAGATGCGAATGCGGCGAATGCTGTTGGCAGGGGACTTGCTACCGCAGAGGATGATGACGATGACGACGAGCTCGTAGGTGATGATGACGATGGCGGCGATGCAGAAGAGTGGGAAGATGACAACACGTTCCTCGATCTGGGGCTGGGCGCTACGAAGGCAGATCTCATGAGTTTTGGCAACGGCGGCGGGCTGTTTCCCGGCGCGAGTATGGGCATGGCTGGACAGCAAAGGAGTGATGATGGCACACAGCAGTTCTTAGAGGAGTGGTTCAGAGCACAGGCTACCGGCGGTAACGAGCAGCAGAGGGCGGCTTTCATGGAGATCCTCGGGGGCTTGGGGGAGAAGGAGATGCAGAAGCTACGCGTACTAGGATAAAAGTAAAGAGGCAGCAAGCACGTCAAGCGTACGGTCAACGTCGTTCATACTCCTGACCACCTTCCGCACCCAAGTAACCCTTCGCGGTTCCGACCACTAGCTGTACGCATGCATAGAATCATCTACCTGCCCGACTACCACCCTCAGCAACTACCTGTACAGGATCCTCCACCTTCCTAACCACCACCCTTGCCGGCTGCCTTCCC
>Ga0058704_10001542_pt1 | contig 10736 bp, 11 predicted proteins | sample AgamicMgSfe_FD_71363 | JGI IMG/M metagenome (GOLD analysis project Ga0058704, IMG submission 71363) | Agave microbial communities from Guanajuato, Mexico - Mg.Sf.e | ecosystem: Host-associated > Plants > Phyllosphere > Phylloplane/Leaf | place: Guanajuato, Mexico | collected 2012-05-30 | reverse complement strand
CTCCTCTCCCATCCCCCGCTCAAGCTTCCTCTTCCGCTTCCGATCCCTCCTCGCCAAATTCTTCCCCCCGTCCCGCTCATGCTTCACCCTCCGGCGTTCGCACAGATCCTCCCCGAAGACTTTGATCGCCAGCACGCTCAAGTCCCGATTGAACTGCTGGATGGGGTTGTAGAACACATTCTGGGCTTGGGTGCCGTCATCGACTGTTCCCTAACGCAAGGCCAACCATGTCAGCACTACTGGCAACTCAAGTACCAAGCAACGGCGCAAAAGCAACGCGCAAACGGGGCGGAGAAAGGGAGTGAAGACGAGAAAAGTTCGCTCTCACCTGCCTTCGCTTTGGCCTGCGGATCCACCGACGTCCGCGTATTGGGCGGAATCAGGATGAAGGCCGAGCCTTCGCGCACCGTCTGGAAGAGTTGCCCGTCGTGCTCGACGAGCTGACCGGCCGCGGGCGTCGAGGCGATCGGCACGGGGGGTTGCGAAGTCGCCATCCGTCGGGAGCAGGTTTCGATGTGGGCGCAGTTCGCAGTGTGTGGGAGGAGGACGTTGATGATGGGGTTCCCTCTGGATGCGCGTTCAACTCGGTGTGCCCTGACACTCAGCCGTGCCCACATGTGGTTGGTGGTGCGGGTGAACGCACGATGGGTTGCATGGTTGTCACATGCGATGGTGGTGGAAAAAGTGACGCACAGACCATGCCACCAATATTTTTTAATTTTACACCAACTTCACCATACAACAAATGCAAAAGCGCATGCACACTGCATGCGATGAAGAGAGGTGACTGGAGTTTATAATCCAACATCAGATACACTTTGACATAATCCAGCATCAGGTACACAACGACACGTGCATCGTGCAAATCAATTAGAATGAAACCAAATGATAGCAAGAGCGTGTATTACATATGATTCTTTGCTTGTACATACTATAATACATAATTCGACCATGATTTATCTATTTTGATGACGTGATTTTGTCACAAATGTCCTCCTTTTCATTGCGTCAACGATGAACCGCGTAACGCTCAGCCGGCCTGGTAAACACCAAGGGCAACGACGTGAGGGTTCATCATGCTCAGGTTGAACGGCGTGAGGTACATGTTGTTGTCGGTAAGAGCGATGAACATGGTGTCGTTGACGATGCCCTGGCCACCCTGGTAGACATCACCGGCGGGCTGATAGGTGTAACCCTGGTTCGCGCCGGTGACGGTGAGAGGAGTGTAGGTCAAGTTCAGCTGGGCGACCCAGGCAACGTACGCTGGGGCACCGGCGACACCACCGGCAGCGGTGACGTAGCTGTTGTTTGGGCCGACAGCCTGGCCGGGCGCATCCCACTGGAGGAGGACCTGCTTGCCCGGGAAGGACAATGGCTCAGAACGGTTGCGGGCGATGGCTGGGCCGCAGCCGTGGCCGGTGGAGTTGAGGTTGATGCAGCTGTCAGCCTCGGCTGGGATGGTGGCTGGGTCGGAGGTGCGGTTGCCGACACGCTCCCACGCGGCGGTGTCGTTTGGCGAGACACGATTGATGTTGGCCTGGTTCTTGACGTGAAGGGCCGGGAAGTTCTGCCATGCAAGACGGGTGGTGTTCTGAGGGCAGGAGCTGATGTACGGCGCGAGGAAGGTCCATGCCCACGATTGCGGGATACCAGCCTCGAACCACACCGGCATCGGGTGCAGGCCAGACATTTGGCGGAAGATCATCTGCTGGCGGGCCTCGGTGGCGATGGACTGAGCAAGGAGCTGACCAACCTCGCGGGAGTCGAGGTGGTTGATGAAGCCCCAAACACCAGACTCACCCCAGCGGGTAAGGATCTGGTTGAAGTCGACGAACTCGCGGACGTTAGTGAATGGGTAGTTGTAGGTGCACTGCGGGGGGGCAGTCTCCCCAAGCATATTGGAGAGAAGGGTAGCGTGACCCTGCTCTTGCTGTGCCATGAACTGGATCAGGCTACGGTCCTCAGCGGTGAGGCCAGCAGCCAGGAAGTCCGCCTCGGAGAAGATGGCGAGACCGTTGTTAAACAGGTCAAGCTCAATCCACTCTTGGTAAAGACCGAGAGTGATCGACTCGTAGTCAAAGTCGCTGTTGACCATGTAGCGCGGCAGGGAGCCGTTGGTCCCGAGACCGCCAGCTGGGGTGTATGGGATGGGCTCGCGGTGCTGAAGCTGACCGTTGGTGTTATAGTAGGTGGCGGTCGGGTTCGGCGGCAGCGCAGGGATGGTGGCGTTGATGGGCGCGTTGGAGACGGCGCCGGTTGTCGTTGGCTGGCCGCTGAATGGGCCATGCGAGGTAGCACCCGTTGGCATCGAGCTCCTCTGAGTACCACCAGCACCAGCTTGGGTGCCAGTAGGTGCGGTCGTGAAGATGGCTGACACAGCCGAGTCCGTGCCGAAGACAGACGGAACGACGGTGACCGCCGAAGGGGTGTAGGAACCGAAGGGCGCGTTGGCGTTGGTGTAGCCGGGAACCGCACTGCCCGACACGGTGGCGGCACCCTGATTGATGGCTGAGGAGCCAGCTGAGCCGGTGGCGGCAGCAGCAGCAGCCGAAGATGCAGCTGAGGAGCCACGCGAAGCGGCAGAGGAGGCGCCAGAAGATGCAGCCGAAACAGCGGACGCAGCCGACGATGCAGCGGCCGTGACTGCTGAGGAGGCTGAGCCGTAAGCTGAAGGACGGGCATATGTTGATGCGGCGTTGGCGAAAACGCTCAGAGCGTTCCAGCCGTTCTGGCCATGGTGCTCAGAAGCGTGCTCACCAGCTTGTGGTGCTGGCGCAGCAGCCGCGAGGCCACTGAGGAGGGCGGAAGACAAGATGGTCTTGGTGTACATCTTGATGGAATTGAGGTGAAAGAAGATGTCTGCGGGGCGAAAAGGGAGGAGAAGTCAGGTGTTGGAGGTTATATACCAAGCAGAGAAACGCGGGCGACGATGGGAGGTGCATCGTCATCAAAGTGATCTCATCGCCACCAAACCACCCGCACTCCCATCGTCAACGTGCTCCACTCCGGACCACCCCCGCCTGCATACATCCTGCGATCCCAAGCCCGAGCCCGTCGCCACGGCCTTGGGGCTACGGGTAATAACATTGTGAATCATGATGATGAGCCGATGTCATTGGTCGTCTGTGCGACGACGGAAGAAAACGTGCGGTGAATCGTGATGATGATGCATGATGTTGATCGCCGCAGCAGCAGCCGACGGACGAAAGCTAGCCTTCGCTCGGCATTCCTCTGAATAATTGACTAGCTTATCATCTTCCAAACCGATGCAGCTTGAATGTTCCTCCACCTCCCCCGCCGTCGGACTGATGATGAGTGAAGAAATCCTGTGGTTCATCGATGTCTCCGACTTCCAAAATTGTCTTTGAGGCAAACGACGACGAGATGAATTTTAGTGAAGCGGCTGCCGTTTCTCGGTAGGTATTGGGTCACGTGGTTCAGCCGTGAATCGTTCTCGGTATGACCTCCTGACTTCAGCAAGGCATTGATGAGATGGAACGAAGCCGTAAACGTTGAGTTTCTCCTATCTCTCAAATACCACTGAATTTCTCGTAACGCGAAGAAGCAGCAGCGGGTTCTGAACAATTGGGAAGGTGTGACACGGTTGTATTTTGACGGGGCGCATCAGTGTGTATGAGCGCATACGGGTTGCGATCCTGTGTACTACGGGTTTATGTTGGACTATGTCTCTGGGCTGAGGAGGAGGATGTTGATGAGGTTGATGAACACCTGCAAGGTTTCTGCTCACTGACGTGTACCGTGTACGCGAGCGACGGGCGCGCGGAGATGGGTCGGTGGGGAGCCAGCGCGACTTTGCGGTCGATCGACCCATGGGTGACATGCGGCGGCAGACCGAGCCGCAAGGTCGAAATGTCCGACGATGAAGTCATCAATTTTGAGTGATGATTGATGTGGTTGCTTGTTGTTGGATCATGATGTTGTGCGTGCGCGGTACGTCAGCACGTGTGGTCCGTGGACCGTGTGGTTGAACTTCTTGTCTGTGAAGTCACGAAATCGGTCGTTGCTCATACTCTATCGCTTTGCAACAAACATCATCTGATCCTGTGTGACCAAGCTTGCGGGTGGTATCGTAGACCTTTGTCCAGTATCCTCGGCCACTGTATCCTCGGCCACTGTATCCTCGGCCACTGTATCCTCGGCCACTGTATCCTCGGCCAGTGTGCAACAGGAGAGCTGAGGAGTACGCGACCAAGAGTTAATCTGCCGACGCATTCATCCCAATTCAGCTGAATGCCAACAACAGTCTCGGAAATACTGTAGTAGAGCAACCGCGCCTCGACCGCGGAGTTTCTGAGCGATTCGCGTTATGATAGAGTTGACACTTGCAACAGATCAGTTGAGCTTCTCCGTCCAAAGGCCAGGATGGGAGGTTGAAGTTGGACGGAATCCGCGTGGCGAAACCTCCACACTGTGTACAGGTAGGATCGAACAAGAAGCGGATTCGCGGATGCGTTAACAGACGCATGAGGTGCGACACATACCGTTTCATTAATCTTGCCATTCTCTTTGTCGTCGGATCTTCCTGCAGAGGAGAGACTGATGATGAGTCTAATGTACCTCGGATCGTGTGGTCCCCAGAATCCTCCACGTTTGATGCGACAGGCGTATGGCGGTTGTCGCGCTCGCAGCATGTTCAAAGGTGACGATGAGCACCGTGATCGAGCCTCTCGGCCCCAGAGTTTGCTACTTTACGTGCTCGCCTCATGTCTCCCAGAGGATGAAGTGCTCCGCTAAAGCGGCCTCTTCAACAGCTCGGTTTATTATAGGCCAACCATTCGCCCCTTTCCAGTGATCTTCATTCTCAAGTAGCTAAGATGCGAGTACCAGGAGCGCGTCACGCTATCCGACGTGCAGTGTAGCATCGTTTCGCCGGCGCGGTTAAACGAGGCCGAAGACCTGATTCCATTCGACTCTCCCTTCAAGTCCCTGAACGGAGAGGGAGCTTTCGCGATGCCTTCACGCTCCAAGCTACGGATAATGCTGTTGAATCTGGAGACCGATCTGTGCCTGTAAGCCGCATGTTCGAGACGAGGAGTGGTCTCTAGGCGCGGTCCTTCAGCTTGGTGGATATGAAGATCCATCCGTGAAGCTGACAACAATCCATGTAATAACAAGTAATCATGGCTCGGAGAGTCGTGGAAAGGTGAGGCCTTGCTCCCAGTACGCTTGTGAGGCTTTCAGCAGCGACAAGCGCTCATTATCATAGTGTTTGTGCCCCTCGATGAGTGTAAGGGCCAGGACCCATGCAGTTTCACTACATTATCACGGCAGAAAGGGCAACATGGATGCGCAAGCCTCGCCAAGCTTTCCTTGACAGAAACGTCGTCCACGTGGTTAATGGATAAGGTACCTTAATTTATTATACACGTACTGTAAACCTGCTCGCTTCAACCTCACTACCTAGGTCATAACATAACCAAGATCGCGCCCTCTTTCATCTTCCTCGTTCCTTCCTGTCGCCATGCATCCCGAGAAAAGACCCTCGCTCCCGCTCGCACGCGCATGCCCGACAATAACACCTGGATAAACTAGAGACTCCCACAACAACGACAACGACAACAAAACTCGAATATCGCGACCGCGACTGCGAGGAAATTCCCCGTAACGCTTCCAGCGCGATGTCGAGAAACACGCAATTCGCCCCCGAGCGCGAACCGATGCGACATGTCCCGGCACTCCAGCTCAAGCGCGACAAGATCCACGGCCCATTCCCCTTCCTCAACCCGACGCAAGCGCATTTCGCCCACGTGAGCACCAATAAGTCCAGCGCGGAGTCGGAAGCTTCGGATGAGAATGAGAGAGTGACGGCACAGACGAGTAACGGCGCGACCGACAGAGCGACGGCACGAACGAGTGACGGCGCAAACGACAGCCATCCGGAGGAGGTTCCGGCGTCCAGCGTCGAGTACAAGTGGACGTCGCGCAACAACCGGAAAGGCAGACATGCGCTGGTCGTCACGCCGGCCGATTCCGCCTATGCCCAATATGCCACACCCCCACCGACGAGTGCCACGAAAGAGGTCATGAAGGGCATATGGCGCATGTTCACCTACTATCCTTTCTGGGACATCAGCTGGCTGGTCGCTCAGATCTTCACCTGGGGAAGTGTGATATGGGTGGTCAATGCCTTCTTCGCCCTGCTGCCCTTCACAAACGCGGAGACGGACTTTCCGGGGGAGACGCTCTTCGGCGGCGGCATCACGGCATTCATTGGAGCGACCGTGTTTGAAATAGGGAGTGTGTTTCTGATGCTAGAGGCTGTCAATGAAAACCGCGCCGGCTGCTTCGGATGGGCCTTGGAGCAAGTATACGACGAACACTTCGGACACGCCGCCACGGAGCGCGGCATCGCGCGCGTCGTCCCCGAGGCTTGCTCGCACCACCACAGCAACAAGAAAAACCTCGTGGGCAAAGCTCCTAGCGGCGCTACCGCGACCGCCGTGGAGAAGCAACCTGATGCCAGAGTCTCTGCCGACGGCACTCCACCCGGCGGGAAATCATGGGTGTGGTGGCCGTCGTGGCGCGAGCTGCGTACGCATTACTTCCACGACCTCGGCTTCATCGCTTGCTCATGCCAGATGTTCGGCGCGACTGTCTTCTGGATCTCGGGGTTCACCGCATTGCCGGGCATCTACGACAACCTAGCGCCGATCGCGGTGCTTAATGGAGTATACTGGGTTCCACAGATGGTGGGAGGAATGTTTTTTACCCTTTCCGGCGCGCTTTTCACGATTGAAACCCAGAAGCATTGGTGGCAGCCTGCTTTCGGCGTTCTCGGCTGGCATATCGGTCTTTGGAATTTCATCGGCGGTGTCGGGTTCTTGCTCTGTCCCGTATTCGGCCTCAAAACCTCGCATTGGCGAGAGATGCAGGCATCAATCAGCACCTTCTGGGGTACGTTGTCCTCGGACCTGGTGGTCGATCATTCGTTGTTGCTAACACTGCAACAGGCTCCTGGGCGTTCTTGATCGGCAGCTTGATACAGCTGTACGAGTCCCTGGAAAAGCATCCGGTTGAAACTGCTGATGAAAAAGCATGATTTGCGCTGTCCCTGTGATTATAATATTATCTTACCCGTAATTTAGAGATGTACTACATATTCAAGTGTGGCAATTGCAGTGATTGCCCCCCTCGTGTTGGTGTGGTGCGTCGACAGTAGCACGCCTTTTCGCTGTCCTTGAGTGAAGTTCACCGTTCTGTGCAGCGGTTCCAACGTAGATGAGTTCTCTCGCTCTCCCTCAATCTAGAGATTATTGTACTGTGAAAGGCTGTTGATCCCAAACAGTGCGACAAGCGTCTGTCTCCGAAACGATCTGGCTGTACATCAAGTACGCCTTGCGACGTTCGTCTGACCCTCTTCAGATCACGCTCGACAGCACTAGCACGACTCCCACGTGCGTCGGCCACTTTGGCTGCACGAAGCGCACTGTAGCACCGTCAGCTCGCCATGGACGTCAAGGGATAGTGATAGCGGCAACCTTACTTCAAGACCCCAGCATCCTGCATCATGCGCCAGGTAATTGTCTTCATTTCATAGAGAGAATTGTCCGGCTTTGATGACCCAGCGATCTTCCCATGCAGGCTGCAGCCCCAGCGATTCTCGGAGACGATCCATAGTCAAAGCCAGTATGCTAACTAAGTTGAAAAGATGAAGACGCCGAGTGGGCGAGTGGGCGTACAACGGACGTCCATAGTAGCTACGGCATGTAACATAGATCTCACCCCCACATGCCGTTGCTGCCCGCTCCAGACATCATCTCGCTGACGAGGCAGTGCTCGACACAAAGCTTGGAATAGACCTTCACCGTCGATCCTTTCGCCGCCACGCTCGGATCGTGCCAGCCATTCTGCATCAGATCGTTCCGTACCTCCACCTGTTGCATCTCCGTTCGTAGATGTAATCGTGAGACGGGCTCCTGGTAGCAATCTTCGCACCACCAGCGATTGCAGCGTTCGCACCACCGTCCGCGTAGGCAGTCTTCGCAACGGAGAATGAGCTTTGGGAAGGCGCCGTCGAGCGTGGCGGGCATCTGGGCGGCTCGGACGCTGGATGCGTGTAGAGGCGGCGGCCCGAGTAGTGGGAGTGCGCACTCTGGATCTTGACCAAAGACTGCGGCTCCTTCGGGGCAGGAATGACAGGTCTCGCAGCCGCCCGGGCCGACGGCGATGGTGGCGACGGTAGGTTGTAGAAAGTCTTTACTTTCGACTTTGGTGATGTCGTGCCGAGGCCCGCGACAGAGGACGGCGTCGAATGCGATCAGGCCTTTGCAGGAGTGGAGCGTTTCCGGCCAGTCGGACTGTGGTCGCCGAAGCGCTCGGCCTGTGGCACTATACCACTTCGTCTGCTCGTCCCAAAGCGACGTCGTCAACGCCGAGGAAGATCGCTCGTTCCATTCCGCGCCGATTTGTGCGCCGTGGGATGCCATGACGCCGAGGGCTTGCGAGCCCTCGAGTCTGGCCTGCTGATTAATGACCGATCTAGCAGCGTCTTTCGGTCCGAAGAAGTAGAGTGCTTTGATCTTGGGTGTACCTTCGGCCCGTGTCGGCCGGACGATATATCGCAAGACCTGCTGCAACTTGGTCTGGTTGAGATTCTTCGCTTCGCGAATACTGAGGATCTTGACGCTGTAGCGGTCTTCCGCCACGATCTCCCTCACTAGATCCGCGGGAACGGATAGACCGTCCAGAACGAGCGTGTGGACATGCCGGAGAATGCGCTTTTGATGCAGCCGCCCGAAGATGCCGCGAAGAGGCCCGGCGTAGAAGTCGTCCTCGGTCAGACTCTCGTCCATACGCTCGGCGCGCCATGACACGCCCCCAACATCGATCGGCGACGAGTCGATGGAGGCGGACCGTATTCTACTCAGGTCAACGTATCGCCATGCCTCTGATTCCGTTTCGATGATTTGCTCCAAGTCCTTGCACGTAGCAGACAGCGCCAGAAGGCTACGGACCGGGATGTAGGGGGCGGTCTGTCGTAGAATAATGGTATTTGCCAGAAGGTCGATGAGGGTAGTTGGTAGTTCGTTGATGCCTGCCATGTTCCACAAGTCGAGGCTAGTTGGTAGTAGTAGCTAATGTCGTATAATGTACGTGAGGGAGATGAGGTTGCATGATGGCGCTCGTTTTGTGGAGACAGACCTTCAATAGCAATATTGAACAAACGCAATATGAACGAAGTATTCTGGCCAAAAAGGTCCATATCACGTTCTTGAAGGTGTATAGGTGTTTACGTCTACGTAGCTACATGAAAAGTGGGCTCGTTTGTACATCTACAAGACAAAAGGTATAAGCCCGTTTGGGGTGTGGTATAAAGTATTTGGTCGCGTCTACATCCATCATAGTCTCTTCGCATCCACCCTCGTCGGCGCCCAGTTCTTCAGCCAGACCCTCGCCGCGTCCAAATCGCCACCTTCTGCCTCCAGCGCACCAATGCACCATTCCCTGCTGTACCCGCCTTTACCGGCAGGGCCACCATCCTCCGCAGCCATCATGTCGGCAAGGGTTCGCTGCTTCTGACTCTTCTCATCCACGCAAAAGTGCAGCGGAGTGACGCTAACACTCTTCGCCAAACCGTCCAAGAATGGTTTGATCATCGGCAGAGCATCTTTGGTGGACACGGCTGCGTCGGACAGGCCAAGGTGAGTCCGACACGTCTTGCAGAATTCGTTCCTGCACCATCCTTTCCCGCACCCAGTGACGAGTTGTTGCAAGTATCGCCGCTCGATGCGTCGTCGGAGAGCTTTCCCTTCGGGGTCGTACATACTCACGTACAGCGGTCCGAAACAGACGCTGCACAGCTCAATGTCGTTCCCCGGACCTTGGCCCATGCGCGTGCCAGCCCTCGTGTCTCCGGATTTGGAGCATACATCAATGGTACGGCCGCAATTCACGTTTCGACAAGGATGTGGTGGCGGCCGTGAGAGGCGATCGAGGTCGTGGTTTCTGAGGTGGGTCTCCATGTCCCGCAAGCGCACAATCTTGCTGCAAAGATGACACTCCGTGGTACGAGCGCCGTCGGCAAGTTCATGAGGAGTAAGCCCGGAGAGTAATGCTTCAGCGTTCGGAACATCCGGGTCGCCCTCTTGCGGCACGACAAGGTGACAGAAGCGGCAGAGTATAAGCTTGGCCGGACACGTGGATGTCCTATGGCGTGCCAGAGCGGGCATCGAAGAGAATGTCTCTGGCGTTCCGCACTCGGTACATCGTAATACATCTGGAGGGTGGAAGATCGTGTCGTGTTTCTGGTGCGAGAGCGCGCTATTGCCGTGACCAGTATCATGTGGACAGTGCCAGTGTCGCTCGAAGGCAGGCGAGCGTTTCTGAAACACCTGCCCACAACCTTCCGGGCAGAGGACGTTATTGCGCAGACAAAAATTCTCGTGCAGCATGAGGGTGCGCTTGGGTATCCATTGGCCACAATTCTTGCATCGAACGTCGTCCACATTCCGCGGCGTCTCAGCTTCTACATCTTTCCTTTGCGCTCCCTGTTCAGGCTCCGGATGTCTGGCGCTGAGTGTGAAATGTCGCGGACCGGTGGAAACCTGACCGTCCGAAAGCCCGTCGGCTGACGCAAACGCATGGACTGATAGACATAGCGCCTCAGCGCTCTCCAATTCGATATTGGTCGGCTCGAGACGTATCCGTTTCCGTGGTCGCCCTTCCAAGTCGGCGAAGACATGTTCGTCAATCCTGGGCTTGGCCCGCTGGGTCGC